>Ga0209163_1001094_pt1 | contig 34009 bp, 26 predicted proteins | sample MTBAKSrepl2MetaG_FD_187457 | JGI IMG/M metagenome (GOLD analysis project Ga0209163, IMG submission 187457) | Enrichment culture microbial communities om Arthur Kill intertidal strait, New Jersey, USA, that are MTBE-degrading - MTBE-AKS2 (Arthur... | ecosystem: Environmental > Aquatic > Marine >...
CTGGCCGCAATAGAATCGCCCCGACGACTCGCTTTGCAGGATGTACACTACGAACGGCATAAGAAAGCCCCGCCGAAACCGGCAGGGCGTTAATTTTTGGCTCCCCGGGCAGGACTCGAACCTGCAATCCCGCCTGTGGCGGGATTAACAGCCGCCCTTTAGGTCTGTGAGGAACCGTCCGATGCCCCTGTGTTTGATCCTGCGCTCCAGGCGGACGGATTCGGAAAGGGTTTTCACCTGTTGGGACCAGACAAGCCGCCATGGCCCGCGGAACCGTTTGGTGGTCTTGGCCAAGTCGTTTTCGGGATCGTTATGCTGGGAAACCCTGGATTCCAAGTCATGGGTCTGGCCGCAATAGAATCGCCCCGACGACTCGCTTTGCAGGATGTACACTACGAACGGCATAAGAAAGCCCCGCCGAAACCGGCAGGGCGTTAATTTTTGGCTCCCCGGGCAGGACTCGAACCTGCAACCTAGTGGTTAACAGCCACCCGCTCTGCCGATTGAGCTACCGAGGATCGTGTTGACAGGCCCTTCTACCAACCCCTCCGCACGGAGTCAAGTCCGAAGTTGTCAACAAATAGAAGGGATCGGTCGTCTTGCATTTGCTTGTAAAAGCGGGCAAAATCGATTTGATAATTGAAATCGTCCCGTTCCTTGAACCGCTGACCTTTGATGTCGACGTTTCGAACCAGAATCAATTCTTCCGTAATATTCGATGCCTGAACGAGTTTCATCCCCGAAGGAGCCCACATTCCACTCCCTCCCCAGAAATAATCTCCAGTGACGGCGTGGCGTCCCACCATATTGGCGCCCAGACTCCATACCTGATTGTAGGCGGACTTGGAAGCATTCATCAGATCCCAGAGCAATCCATAATAGTGATCGCTCATGATATTCATTCGCGGATACTCTCGCACTGCTTCCGAACGCCAGTCCGCCATGGTAATGATGGCATCCACGTGGTCCTTAAATGCGTAACGCCTGGGTAACTCCACGAAACACAAGTCGTAGCAGATCAAGAAACCGAATCTACCCCACTTGGTATCGATGGTAAGACGCTTATCGGAGCCTTGGCGGAAAAACCTCTGCTCGATGGGCGTCAGGAATATCTTGTCATAAATGTATTCCTCGTTCCGGTAATCAACACCAAGATTCAAGATGAACGTTGAGTTATAAAATAAGTCGTCTTTCTTGCGCGCGTTGTTGAAGAATACGTATTCGAGACCCCGGCCGTCGTCGCAAAGGCTTTCACGAATACGTTTCAGCGTCGACGATATGTTTTCGTTCTCACCTTCGGCAAGAAGCTCCATGACGCGGTTCCCTGGGTGATCATTCCAAACGTATCCGGTGACGGTGAGTTCAGGAAAGAGCACCATGTTGGCTCCTTTTTCATGAGCCGTCTGGATCACGTCTTCCATTTTTGAAAGGTTGGTCGATACGTCGGAAGCCAGATTAAGGTTGGCGATCAGAATACTGGGGCACTCTTCTTTATCGGAAAAGTCCCTTTCTACAAGGCGCATGAAATCTTTCCTCCTGGTTTGGATGGAATGCGGGCGATCCCGCACGCGCCGATGATCCAGGTATAGCAGGCTGGTGAAAAACGCGATCTGCTGCGTTCCGCTTCATCCTTCGTCATTGCTGCGTACTGCATGTACGCCTCATTCGTCAGGATTCGCGCGCCTTGCCTCTCATCGTTCTTCACCAGCCTGCCCGCATAGCTGTTCAGCAACGGGCTGACAGGTCGGATCCCCGGATACGCTGTACGAGATGTGAGGTGAAGCGTTCGGCGCCCAAGGCGTAATCCGGGGGCGGCGATGGCGGTCTCGGGGTCCTTGGAGCCTGAAGGTTCAATCATCCTGTTGCGACAGCGCCTCGCGGACTTTGGCGGATAACTCTTTCATGGAGAACGGTTTCTGAATGAAGTTCACACCCTCGTCCAGCACGCCGTGTAGGGCAATGACGTCCGCCGTGTAGCCGGACATGAACAGCCGTTTCATCTGGGGGTTCAGGGGCTTCAACTGATTGGCCAGTTCCTGGCCGTTCATTTGCGGCATGACCACGTCGGTCATGAGCAGTCGGATTCCACCGCGGTGTTTTTCGGCCAGTCGGACGGCATCGCCGGGGGTTCCGGCGGCGAGAACCGTATACCCCTGATGTTCGAGCATCATGGCGGTCAATCGGAGAATCGACGGCTCGTCTTCCACCAGCAGGATGGTTTCGGATCCTCGCGCCGCCGGTTCCGAGGGTTCCTCCTTCCGAACCGGCTCATCCGTCGTCACGTAACGCGGCAGATGGATCTTGAAGGTCGATCCCTGACCCGCCTCGCTATGGACGTGAATAAAGCCGTTGTTCTGCTTCACGATGCCGTAAATCGTCGCCAATCCCAGACCGGCGCCCTTGCCCACTTCCTTGGTGGTGAAAAAAGGCTCGAAAAGGTTGTCCAACGTTTCCCGGTCCATGCCGCAGCCGTTATCGCTGACGGACAGCAGGACGAAATCGCCGGGAATGACATCCCATTGCTCGGTGCGGCAGGCGTCGTCAAAACGGGCGTTGCCGGTTTCGATGATGAGCTTGCCCGCGCCTGCTATGGCGTCACGGGCATTGACACAGAGATTGGCCAGAATCTGATCGATCTGGGAAGGATCCATTTTGATGGGCCAGACGTGACGGCCGGGTTTCCATTCCAGGTGGATGTCCTCTCCGATGACCCGTCGCAGCATGTTGAGCATGCCTTCCACGGTCTCGTTGAGGTCGAGCGCTTTCGGGGCGATGGTTTGCCTGCGGGCAAAGGCAAGCAGTTGCCGGGTGAGGTCGGCGGAGCGGCGGGCGGCTTTACGGATTTCGTGCAGGTCCGCAAAGAGAGGCTGATCGGGATTCAGTTGCTCCAACGCCAGCTCCGTCTGGCCCAGAATTACGCCCAGCATGTTGTTGAAGTCGTGCGCCACGCCGCCGGCCAAACGGCCCACCGATTCCATCTTCCGGGCCTGACTCAACTGAACCTGCAACCTTTCCCGTTCCTTCTCCGCGTGTTTGCGTTCCGTGATATCTTGAATGACTCCGATGGTGGCCACATGACGGCCGGTGTCGTCCCGTATGGACGATACGGACAGGTCCGCCCACAAGATCGAACCATCCTTGCGCAAATAGCGTTTTTCCAACCGATAGGAAGAAGTGGCGCCGGATAGAAGATCGTCGAGACGCCGCAACGATATTTCTCGATCCTCCGGATGGGTAACGTCTTGTATGGCCCGCCCCCGCAATTCCTCCTGGGCGTACCCCAGCATACGGGCAAGCGCCGAATTCACTTCGACAAACCGGCCATTATGATCCACAAGGTCGATGCCGACGGCCGCATTCTCGAACACGGCCCTGTATTTCTCTTCGCTCCTTCTTCGCGCTTCTTCCATTTGCCTGCGTGCCGTAATGTCGGTGAACATGGCGAAGGATCCGATGGACGTCCGTTTTTAAATGGTTCCAAGGTTTCTCGCGACGGTTCTCCAACGATCGCCGCAGAGCAGGGATCCCATGGAAACCGGGGCGGGTTTTTCCGCATGGATGTGTAATTCCGCACGGAGGCGAAACGCAACGAGAATCTTTGGGTTGATCTGTTATTGAGGACCATAGTAGCAGAAACGTCCGATTACGGGTACGAAAATCACGGCGGCGGTTGGTATCGGCCATGCCCGCGGGTGAATCGACCCGTCCGCACCGATCGGACGAAGGCTGCGGAGCCTGCGGTTCCGCGGCTCCGAGTCGGTTCCGAAGAAATCTGAAAGAAATCTATTGACAACGTTAGGCTCCAGGTTGTTTAATGTCCATAGCGTTAGATAGTCAGAAAAAGCCAAACCTGTCGCGAGGCGGGGACGGAAAACCACGGGTCTTCAAGAGACGGCCGGGTTGCCTGAGGGTGGGCGACCCGGCTGTTTTTTTGGTGAGTAGTGACGGCAGCAACGAAACCCCGGGCGCGGCAGGCCCTTCGGGAGCAGGGTCAGAAGAAAGTACGTGTCGCCCAATGATCACTGCGCCGGATTCGGCGCGAGCCATGGAGGAAGGAGGGCGATTGCGGCAAGGTGCTTCAAAAGAGGTATTAGCAGCGGTTCGTGGGTTTCGATTCGGGTGGGCGTCCCGATGGGATGTCGGCCTTGAAAACGAGTATGCAGGACAGAAAAGGGGATGAGTATGAAAAGGGTATTTCTGGGTTTCGGTGTGGTGTTGCTGGTCTTGTCAATGATGAATGTGGCCCAAGCATTATCTATTACTGATTTCACGGTTGTTAATCCGGGGGCTACGATTACCTCGTCCGCTGACAATGTTCTTCCGGGTGACGGCATTGTCTCTAGAAACTGGCAAGGAACTGTGGGATATGGTGTGAAGGTTGGACATGTCGATGGCGAAATCGATGGAATGGGGAGCGGTGAGTGGATTTTGGTAGAGTTTGGTATTGCACAATATATAGACAAAGTCAGAATAAGCGCTTTATATGCTGCAGGCCAGTATAGTGACATCGTAGACGAGACGGCATTTATTAATTATGATTACAATGAGCTAAATCTTCCTACGCTACCTGGTGCTTCAGACTTTCACGTAACGGTACAAAGTGTAGCAATTGATCCAACAGGCATGAGCTACGCCTCGATGTCGGGAGCGGGTGCGGTTGTCAATGTATCCCCTGCCTTGACAGGTGGCGGTGGTGTATGGGATGTTATCAACTTGTTTCCAGGGACTCCTGTAAATAGTCTTCTGTTCTACGTAGGTCCGAATGCCAATAACACGTATTCGGATTACTCCATTGTTTCGCTTGATACTACAGCTGTCCCTCTCCCGGGCGCCGTATGGCTGCTGGGCGCCGGTCTGGTAGGGCTTGTGGGATTGCGCAGGCGGTTCGTGAAGTAATCCCGCCTCCAGCGATATGACGCAAAACAACTCGGCCCCGGGCGAACGCCCGGGGCCGTTTCGTTTCGGGAATCCGGGGTCCTCCGTGCTTTCCCACTGCGCCGGAACCCATCAAAAAACGAAGGACATTCCCGCGCAACCGGGGACCACCCGATCTGTGAAAACGGCCTTCAGTGCTTCCGTGGCTCCGTCGCCCGTGCAGTGGCAGGGCGCCAGCAAGCCGGGCGGATCCCTCCGCAGTGCTTCCAGAGTGTTTCCGAGACGAGACGGATCGGCGTGCAACAGATGAAATCCACCGATGACGGCCCGGATGGGCGTCTCGCCGTGGATGCGACGAACGTAGTTCAGCGTATTGATGAGCCCCGAATGACAACAACCCGCGCAGACGATGATTCCTCCCGGACTGTGGATCCACAAGGCCTGGTCGTCTTCGATGAGGTCTTCGCGCAACCCTTCCGGATCCAAAAAAAACGGTCCCCCCGTGTCTTCGAAGGCCGTTTGGCGGGGAACGGGACCGGTGACGCCCATGTGTTCACTGATGAGCATGGGGGATTCCACCCAGGTTACCTTCCCGGGCATGCTTTCCCGGAGGGATACTACGGAGGATTCCGGCATCCCGATGGACTTCGGATCGTTGTCCGGCCGGCGGCTCCACCGGGGAGCCATGGCCTGAGGGTGCAAAATCCAGCGTGCTCCCGGCGCCCGTTGCCGGACCTGCGTCACGCCGCCCGTGTGATCGTAATGGCCGTGACTCAGCACCCCGTGCGTGATCCGTTCCAGGGAGAACCCGAGCCGGGCCGCGTTTTCCCATAAGGCGCCTCCCTGTCCCGTGTCGAACAGGACGTGCAGACCGTCGACTTCGATCCAGAGCGAAAGACCGTGTTCCTCGCGCAACGGGTGCTCGGCGCGGTTGTTTACCACCAGGGTGATGCGAATCGGATGGGACGTCATGGGCTCGCCTTCACGGGATGATTCGGCTCGATAGGCGCCAAACGTCAAGTACCGCTTCCGCACCCGGGAGTCTCGCAACGCGTGTCGCGCCCGCAACAGGTTCGGCCGGTGCTTTCCAGGGAACATCCCCCGTCGTCGCGCCGGCTCGAATGCTCCGAACGGGCTCCCTTGAGAATGAATCCCGCTCCTCCGCTGATAAGTCGGCTCACCGGGCCGCGGCATTCCGGGCACTCGGTGAGCGGTGGATCCGTAATGGCCTGCCTGCCTTCAAAAATATGGCCGCAGATCCCGCATTGGTATTCATAAGTCGGCATACGTCGTTTCTCCACGGAAATTCATCGCATTCATTTTATGTTTGGAATCCGGCATGGCGGCCGCTCCTGGAGACGCCCAAAATACGCGCCATATGAATCCGTTCAGCTGATTCCAGGTTTCGCAAGGGCTTCTCGACATTGGGAACGGCTTGCGTCTTCACAAGGACCGGAGCACGGTTCGTGCCAACCCGTCCTTGGATGCGGTTTCGGTTCAGGGGCTTGCGATTCAGCCACATGTCGGAGGTCGCGTGTGGTGGTTTCGGATTACAGTTTGCAGGAGTCCGCGATCTTATGGGTGCATTCTGCACTCCCGTCCGGTTCAGTCAAAACGCGATCGGGGGTCGCCCGTGAGGTCCGTCCATTTCATTCTTTCCAACGAGGCCGCCAGGGGAATCCCGCCGGCGGCCATGAGGCGGCCGAGCCTGTCGAACAGATCGGGTCCTCCCCGTGGAAGGCCGGGGGGGGAGATTTCGAACTTCGAATGCTGCCTTCGACCGGGGAGGGGTGGATAGTAGGGAAAGGCCGCCGATCCATTTGCAGCACAAAGGAGGACGTTATGGAAAAACTCACGGTACCGCCCGGATTCCAGGACATGAGGGCGTTCAGCCTGCTCGAAGCCTTGTTGGGTCGCCGTTCCCGGCGTTTCTTCATGGGAGCGGAGATCCCGGACGGGTTTTTTGCGTTTAAATCCCGGCACGAACCCGTTCCGCTTTCCGACCTGGAGAAGCTTCTGGTGGTCATGGCCTGCGGCGGGAACACGAGCTGGCACCACATGATTTATCGGGCGCAGCGCTATGCGCCGAATCTGTCGAATTACGCGGGCGCCGCCTCCGGGCGCACATTTCCTTCGGGGGCGGGATTTCACACCAGCATGACGTTTTTCACGGATGACGAAGGGGTCTATGTTCTGGATGCGCGGGACGCCCCCGCCTTTTCCGAGAGAGATTCCGACGGATCCCTCGATATCGGGGTGCTCCTGGAGGTTCTCCGGAAACATGTCCGAAAGCTCTACGAAGGCCGCCTCCGCCTGCCCCCTGAAGTTCCCATACACGGAGGCTCACAATACCTGGGTGGTCAATCATCCGGGAACCTTGCTGGTCATCCCTGTGGGGGATCTGGCGCAACACGTCCTTTTGAACTTGTGTTACATGCTGCAAAACGGGATCGTGATCAAAGACGACATCCATGGCCGATCCGTCCCGGGGATTGAACGGTTTTCCCAGATAGTGGACGTGGGGAACACTTGGCCGCTCACCTTTGTGGAGCAGTGGTCCATGGCCGAACTTACGGCGGAGCTGTCCACATCGTGCTATGCCGGAGCGTTGTTGCTCCAGGCGCTGGGACTGGGGGGTTGGATGTTCAACGGCTTGGACCCGTTCGGGGTGCTGGGGGCGAGCGGCAACCCGGAGGTTCCCGGCCTGGGATTCCGCTACGATTCGGATGAGCGGTGGCCGTATCCCAATCCCACGGGCTTGCAGGGAGTCATGGAAGGTTTCTGTCCCCCGCATTATCCGGATATGCGCGCGGCCGTGGAAGCGGTATGCGAGCGCAAATTCGGCCCCGGCGGTCCGTTTCATCCGGACACGCCGGGTCCCTGGAAGGACTCTCCCGGGGTGCGTTCCGCCGCGCGCCCGCATGATGAGGACTTCAAAGCGTGTGTGGCCCTGCAGGCTCAGTATGTGTTCGATACGTTCGGCAAGTTCCCCGGCGCCGTTCCCTCCATATTCGTCCTGACCTATCTGCAGGCGCATCACCTGGACACCGAGTTTTACGACCGGTTCTACGAGCCCGGATCGTACCTGAACACGCATGCGGTGCATATGAAACGGTGGCATTCCGATGATTCCATGTAAGAGGGCAGGGGACCGTTGCCGAAAGACGCCCCGGGAGTCGAATCCTTGAAGGAGGCCGGGATCGTACCGAGTCCATATATGGGTTCCGTTGCACCGTTTAGTCATGAGTCGGAACCCCACGGATTGCACCTGGCGAGATAGCGGTGTCCATTCGGATGTGTCGGCTCCAACAGGGAAAGCCGGATCCTCTTCATAACGGCTGTTGAAAAACGCGATCTGCTTTCACGCCTTTGGCGTGACGCTACATCCTTCGTCATTGCGGCGTACTTACTGGTTGTACGCCTCATTCCTCAGGGATTTTCCACCCCCAGAACGTTACACGGCCTCAATGGTGGAGGGCGGTTTGGTTGTGACGTTGTAGGTGACGCTTACGACGCCGGGAACTTCCGATGTCACCCGATCCGCCATCCTACGAAGCAGCTCGAAAGTGAGGCGGGTCGGTGAAGCCGTTACGGCATCCCGGCTGTCCCAGCAGCGGATTTCAATTTGAAAACCGTACTCCCGCCTTGCGTGGCGCATACCCGTCACCCTATCTTCATGCAGGATGGCCATGTACTGAAAAGCTTCTATTCCCGAAAGCTCTTCTTCCACCACGACCGTTGCTTTTCTCACCAGGGCAATCCGTTCGGGGGTTGCTTCACCGATCACCCGGGCGGCCAGGGCGGGTCCGGGAAACGGGGGCCGATGGTACATGTTCTCGGGCATGCCCAAGGCCTGCCCCACAGCCCGTACCCCTGTCTTGCGCAGTTGGATGAGCGGTTCAATGACCTTGTAGCCGAAGGCCGCTTCGGTGTCGATACCGAGTTGAGCCAGAATGTTGTGCTGGCGTTTGATTCCGGCCACGGTCTCTTCCACGTCCGTGTAAATGGTTCCCTGGAGCAGATGGGATGCGCCGCTTTCCTTTACCAGTCGCCCGAATACTGTTTTGTAGAACGTATCCGTGATCGCTTGACGTTTTTCTTCCGGATCCGTTTTGCCCTTGAGGGCGGAAAAGAATTCCCTGCGGGCGTCCACGAGCTTAACCGGAACGCCCAGGTCTTTCATGGCGAGGACAACGGATTCCGGTTCCTGTTCTCGCATGAGCCCGTTGTCGATGAAATAGGTGAGCAGTCGAGATCCCATGGCGCGATGGGCCAACAAGGTGGTAACTGATGAATCCACGCCGCCCGAGAGGGCGTTGACGGCCGTTGACGCACCGACTTGTTCCGAGATCAGGCGGCACTGTTCTTCGATGAAAGCCTGGGGGTTCAAATCGTCCGACTGAATTTCCCGGACCGTAATCATTTCACCTCCGTATCCGATTGGATGTTCAGGGCTGTATGGCGCTTCACAGTACCCTGCAGGATCCGTTTCGCGCCTTTGCGCGTCTTTGGAAATGCTCTCGAATAACCCGTGACCGGAATTGCCGACCACAAAACCGCGGATGAAACGAGTCTGACTATCAGCCCACGTGTCGCACCGATTGCCGGTGGGCCGTATTCGGGTCTTCCGGTATCGGTTCAGCTTAGCCGTTCCGTCAGCAATTCCTTAAGTCGTTTGGGATCGGCCTTGCCCCGGGACGCTTTCATGGCCCGGCCCATCAGGAATCCCAGGACTTTGGTGTTGCCGCTCCTAAAATCCTGCACATCGGAAGGGTGGTCCGCCAAAACCCGTTCAATGAGCCCCTTCAGGTCGGCGGTGTCGGAGAGTTGTCCGAAGTCGCCTTTTTTCAGGATTTCCTCGATGGGCGCCTCACTGTCCAAGAGCCGGGCAAGTACTTCCCGGGCGGCCTGGGTATTGATGCGGTCACTTTCGAGCGCAGTCAGGAGTCCGGCGAACCGTTCGGCGGTCAGGTGTGTCCGGTCGATGTTCCGGTTGCGTTCCCTCAAGGCGGGGACCAGTTGTGTGGAAATCCACCCGGCGATTTTGCGTGGCGGCAAATCGTACTGTGCGACGGCTTCAAAGAAATCCGAAAGATCCCGTTCGGCAGTCATGGCGGCGGCCTCGTCCGGAGCCAGACCGTAGGTAGTCATAAACCGATCTATTTTCGGGGCCGGCATTTCCGGCAGTTGTTCCCGGAGGGCATGAAGCCAGGCGTCCGTGACCACGATGCGGGCTACCGATGGATCCGGCACGCAGGGACCTTCGAACTTGCCTCGCATGGCCGTGGTGATCCTCTTTTCCGGGTCCCAGAGTCGCGTGTGCAGCACGATGGGTTCGCCTTTTTCCAGGCACCTGGTCTGGCGGACGATTTCGTAGGCAACGGCATCCCCCACATTGCGGATGGAGTTCATGTTTTTGATCTCGACCTTGGTATTCAAGAGATCGCTGCCCCAAGGGCGCAGAGAGACGTTGGCATCCACACGAAGGGTGCCCTGCTCGAGGCTGCATTCGGCGGCTCCGGTGTAGCGCAACTGAGCCCGCAGGGCTTTTACATATTCCATGGCGTCGTGGGGGCTGCGCATATCCGGTTCGCTGACGATTTCAATGAGCGGAGCGCCGGCACGGTTGAAGTCCACCAAGGTGATGGGCGTGCGGCCCTCGGTTTCGTGCAGAAGCTTGGCCACGTCTTCTTCCATGTGAATGTGGTGGATGCGCAACCGCTTCCGCTGATCATCCAGCCCCATGATGTCCACCCAGCCGTTGCGGGCCAGGGGCTTGTGGTGTTGGGAAAGCTGGTAGCCTTTGGGCAGATCGGGGTAGTAGTATACCTTTTGGTCGAAGCTGCTTTCGGGCTGAATGGTGCAGTTCAGGGCCAGGCAGGCGAGCATGGCTTTTTCCAGGGCCTCGCGGCTCAGATGGGGCAGGGCGCCGGGCATCCAGAGACAGACCGGGCAGATGTTGCGGTTGGGCTCATCGCCCGGGCGGTTGGGACAGTCGCAGAATAATTTGGTGGCGGCGTTGAGCTGTACATGAATTTCGAGACCGATGACCGCTTCGTATTTCATGCTATCGGCCCTCCCGCATCGTGGAGGAAAGACACAGTCCCACAGACAGGAGTCGCATATCCGCCAGCCGCGCCCCCATCAGTTGCAGACCCATATAAGCGCCCCCCGCCGGAGTCGGATCCGGTATTTGCAGAACCGGATGACCGGTGACATTGGCGGACAGCGTCAAGGCGAAAGCATGGTAGGTTTCTTCGATGGTGGCCGCCTGAGTCGGATCGAGGGCCGCTCGCCGCGTGGGCAGGAGCAGGAGGTCCACCTGATCGAGCAGGTGGGTAACGGCCCGAAACAAACGGCCGCGGATACGGCACGCGTTTTCAAAGGCGGCATAATTTTTGAATTGAAAATAGGCGCCCTGGAAAAGAAAGGGCTTGATCAGCGGCCCGAAGATCTCGGATCGAGTGTTGAGGTACATTTCGTTCCAGTTTTTGCCGGTAGGCGCGCGGTGGCCGTATCGTACTCCATCGTACTTACCGGCGCTGGATGACGCCTCCACCGCGGCGATCAGATGGTGGGCGTCGCGAAAGAGCCCATAAGGCGGAAGACTCACCGTCTTCACGGTGACACCCGCCGCGGAGAGCCTGGCCGCGCCGGTCTGAAAGGCTTTCTGCTCCGTCTCCTCCAGGCCGTCCATGCATTCTTCGATGACCCCGGCCACGGGCGAGTCCGTGATGGGCGGCAAATCCGCGCTGACTCCCCCTGCACAGTCATGGGGGATGGACGGGTCATTGGGGTCCGCGCCGGCCATCACGGCCAATGCCTGCCCGATGTGGGACGGATCCGCGGCCATCAGGCCTATGCACTCCATGGAAGGGACCAGTCCCATCAAACCGTATCGGGAAATAAGACCGTAGCTGGGCTTGAATCCATAGAGCCCGGCGCCGGCCGCAGCCATACGGGCTTCGCCCATGGTGTCGGTTATCAGCGCCAGATCGGCGCGGCTATCCGTAAAGGCTTGGGCCGTGGTGTCGCCGGCTGTCCCGAAGCCCAGTTCGGCCATGCGGGAACTCCCGATCAGTGTGGCGCCGGCCTGAGCCAGACGGCTGACGACCGTGGCGTTCTCCAGGGCGGAGTACCCCGACAGGGCTCGCGAACCGGCATTGCAGGGCCATCCTTTCACGGACATATTCGGCTGTACGATCACCCGCACGCCGGTAAGGGGACCCCCTGCAACGCACGGCTCCGACGAGGGATTCCGGTATGTAAATCTATCCGGCATAACCGGGACCTTTCAATCCAGTACGGCGGCTACTTTGAAATAACCGCCTTTTACCGCGGGCGCGTTCTTGAAGAGTTCGCCGTTCTCCGCCAAAGGATGGAGACGCGCCGTTCCTCCTTCCCGTGTCCGGTTTTCTGCGGCCGCGACGGAAAAGAGGGGTTCCTCGCCCGTGCGGCTATGCCGGTGGATTCGTTCAGCACACGTTCGCGCCTCTATCACGGCGTCGGTCACCGCGGGCCGATCCGAGTCGGTGATCCCGATGCGGGATACCCACGCGAGGTTGTCGATGAGGTCCTGCTGTTCGTCGGCGCCGGGCAGGGGACGCGCACCGCCCAGGTCCAGCAGACCCAGTTCGTCCAACTGCGCGTCGGCCACCGGGGATGGGGCTTGGGTCAGGGGGCAATAGGCGCTGCGGTTTTTGGGAAAGGCTATTACCTCCCGGATGGAAGCGGCGCCTAAGATCATGGCCGTCACCCGGTCGATGCCCAAGGCGATGCCGCCGTGGGGCGGCGCGCCGAATTCAAGCGCTTTGAGAAAGAAGCCGAATTTTTCCTCCACATCCTCTTCTCCAAGTCCCAAAGCTTTGAAAATGCGCTGCTGCAAATTCCGGTCGTTGATGCGCATGCTGCCGCCGCCCAACTCCTCGCCGTTCATCACCAGATCGTAGGAGCGAGAGCGCAGCGCGAGCAGCTCATCGATCTTGCCGGGATCAAAGTCCGTGGGGTCCGGCATGGTGAACGGGTGATGGCTGGATGTGAGACCGTGTTCCGTAGCTTCAAACAGCGGAAAGTCCGTGACCCACAGCGGGACATAGGCGCCCTGAGGAATCAACTCCAGTCGATGGGCCAGGTGCAACCGGAGCTGTCCCAGAGCCGTGCAGACCAGAGACCAGGAAGGATCGGCGATCATCAAAATCACGTCCCCCGGTTCGGCTTCAAAGCGGCTTAGAATGCCGCGGCGTTCTTCTTCACTGAAGAACTGTACGATGTTGGATTCCAGCCCGCCCTCCATCACCCGCATCCAGGTCATGCCCTTGGCGCCGAATCCCGGAACGATTTCCTTGGCGTATTCGTTCTGCAAGACGTTCTTGCTCAGCCGCCCGGAGGCGCCCTTGACGTTGATCCCCTTAATGCACCCGCCCCGGCCGAGAATCTGCCTGAAGATGCCGTAGCGCGTGTGTGTGAAAAGATCCGTCGCATCCGTGAAGGTCATGTCGAACCGTAGATCGGGCCGGTCCGAACCGGTGCGGTTCATGGCTTCCCGCCAGGTCATGCGCGGGAAAGGACGGGGCAGTCTGATGTCGCCGATTTCGAAGATACGCGCCGTCAGTTCCTCGAAGAGGGTGTAGATATATTCCTCATCAATGAAGGATGCTTCCAGATCCAGCTGAGTGAATTCAGGCTGCCGGTTGGGCCGCAAGTCCTCGTCCCGGAAACAGCGGACGATTTGGAAGTACCGCTCCATCCCTCCTACCATGAGCAACTGCTTGAACAACTGGGGCGACTGGGGCAATGCGTAAAAGTTTTTGGGAAAATGCCGGCTGGGTACCAGGTAGTCCCGGGCCCCTTCCGGGGTGCTCTTAGTCAGCATGGGGGTTTCAATTTCGATGAACTCTTTCTCATCCAAAAAATCCCGGATGGTTTTGACGATGCGGTGGCGCCGGATCAGGTGGTCCTGCATGGTCGGGCGGCGCAGATCGAGATACCGGTATTGCAGTCTCACGTCCTCTCCCACCTCGTCCCGCTTGGGCGCGCTACTCATCGCTACCATGGATTTTTCCGATATGGGGAAAGGGAGCGGGGCGCAAGCGCTCAAAATGGACAAAGCTGCGGCCGCCACCTCGATGTCGCCGGTGGCGATGCCGGGATTTTCGGTCCCTTCCGCCCGTTGAATGACGTGGCCGGTGATCAGGACGCAGAATTCGTTTCTAAGCGCGGTTGCCTTGTTGCAGACTTCCTGGGGCGTCCTTTCGGGTGTGAACACGACCTGCACGATACCGCTCCGATCGCGCAGGTGAATGAAGAGCACCTCTCCGTGGTCTCTAAGGGCGTCCACCCAGCCGGCGAGAACGACGCTTCTGCCGGCATCGGATGAGGTCAGCCGTCCGCAAGGGGATCGATCGTCATACTCCATCAACGCCGCCTTTCATTCAACGTGCTTCGAGAAACCATCACGCCCACCACAACACCCGGCGGCGCCGATGGTCCGATTCTCCGCTGAGCCGGGTTGAGCTGGCCGTCTAACAACGCGATCTGCAGTCACGCCAACCGCGTGACGCTTTCTCCTTCGTCATTGCGGCGTACTGTATGTACGCCTCATTCCTCAGGATTCGCGCGTTGTATCTCATCGTTTATTGCCGGCCTGCCCCCAATCCTGTTTGTCAACGGACTGTCGAGGATTGAACGCCAAGAAGTTCAGTCCCGTGGAATTTTCAGTCGATCCAATAAAAATGGAAAATTACCATCGGACCCCGGAATGGGTCAACGCCATTATATGGCGGGAATCTTGGCGGGCCTGCCGTTTGGGACAGCTTTGGAGGCAAGGTCTATAGACCCGTTCCTGTTTACTGAACCGCGGCGCCCGGGTGATGCCCGTATGACCAGACGCAGTGGACTGCGGGTTTCGCCATGGACGTAGCCGATTTCCTCAACCCGTTCGAGACTCCATCGCCCCTGCAAATAACGGGTAGACACCTGCGACATTTGCACATAAAGTCTCTGCCGCCGTACCTGCGGAAGGAACCTCTCCCTGGCATTGGGGATTGTTGCTCACATGAGAAGTTCGAGTGTGATCATTGCCGTTGCCATCGCCATCCTCTGTGTGAGCCTGTGGGCGCTGGCCAATCGTCCGAAACAGGAACCGCCATGGCCTTCTCGCATACAGGGGTTTTCCTTTTCGCCCTTTCAATCCGACCAGACCCCTTTGGAAGGTATGTACCCGTCCGAAAGCGAGATGGATGCCGATTTCGCCCTGCTTAGAGGTAAAACCCACGCCGTTCGAACGTATAGCGTCGAGGATATTCTGGCCCGGATTCCCGTGTTGGCGCGACGTCACGGTATCAATGTAGCCTTGGGGATTTGGATTGATGCCGATCATGAAAGCAATGAGGCGGATCTTCGGACTTTGCTGCAACTCACCCATGAGAATTCAAACATTGTTAGGGTGATCATCGGAAACGAAGCCATCCTTCGCGGCGACCTACCCATTGCAACCCTCATCGAATATCTCGACAAGGCAAGAAAGGAACTTGAGATTCCCGTCAGTACGGCCGAGCCGTGGCATGTTTGGCTGGAACACCCTGAGTTGGCTGAACATACGGATTACTTGGCCGTCCATCTCCTGCCCTATTGGGAAGGGGTTCATATCGATGTTGCCGTGGACTATGTCATCGAGAAGATGGATCTCTTGAAGGAACGCTTCCCAAAGAAACCCATCGTCATCGCAGAAGTCGGTTGGCCCAGCAACGGGAGAACCAGACAGTCGGCTGTGGCATCGCCGGCCAACCAGGCCACTTTTCTGCGGCGATTCCTGGATCGCGCCCATCGGGAAAAATATATCTATTATGTAATGGAGGCCTTTGATCAGCCATGGAAAAAGGAAACTGAGGGCTCCGTAGGGGCCTATTGGGGGGTTTACGACGTGGCCCGCCGGGAGAAGTTCCCTTTTACCGATCCTATCGTGCCCATTGCGAGTTGGTATATCCTGGCCTGCGTTTCCGTTCTTGTGGCCGCCGTTATGTTTGCGATCCTGCTTATCGACAGTCGGACACTGGGCAATCGCGGGAGAGGTTTTTTGGGGTTGATGGTTTTTTCGGCTGCTTCCGGGGCGGTGTGGATTATCTATGAGTACGCCTCCCAATACTTGACCGTGGGCGCCATTCTGGTGGGATTGGTGATGCTGGGCGGTATGATGGGCGTCATCGTGGTGTTGCTTACGGAAGCACATGAATGGGCCGAAGCGCGCTGGATCATCCGCTGGCGACGTTCGTTCAAACCCGAAAGTATGGTGGACGCAGAGCTTCCTATGGTCTCGATCCATGTTCCCATCCATAACGAACCTCCGGACATGGTAATTGAAACCCTTGATGCTCTGGCCCGCCTGGAGTATCCGTGCTTTGAAGTGCTGGTGGTGGATAACAACACCAAGGATCCCCAAGTCTGGCAGCCGGTAGAGGCCCATTGTCGTGATATCGGACCGAAGTTCCGTTTTTTTCATGTCGATCCGTTGTCCGGATTCAAAGCCGGTGCGTTGAACTACGCTCTGCGTCATACCGATGCCGCCGCACAGGTTATTGCGGTGATCGACAGTGACTACATCGTGGATGGGAAATGGCTCAAAGAGCTTGTTCCCCAATTCAAGGATCCAACCATCGGTGTCGTCCAGGCTCCTCAGGATTACAGGGATATGAACGAAAGTGTCTTCAAGGCGATGTGCTACGCTGAATACCGGGGTTTCTTTTTCATCGGCATGGTCACCCGGAATGAACGGAATGCGATCATTCAGCACGGCACCATGACCTTGATCCGCCGGTCGGTCCTGGATGACATCGGCGGATGGGCCGAGTGGTGTATTACGGAAGACGCGGAGCTTGGGTTACGCATCTTCGAAGCAGGGTACGGGGCCTTCTACATCGCCCGTACGTATGGTCGCGGTTTGATGCCGGATACGTTTGCCGATTACAAGAAACAACGCCACCGGTGGGCCTACGGAGCGGTTCAAATCTTGCGACGGCATAAGTCCTATCTGCTGTCCGCCAAGAAGAGCCGGCTGACGTCGGGCCAGCGCTACCATTTCATTGCCGGGTGGCTGCCGTGGCTGGCGGATGGCGCCAACTTGGTATTCAGCCTGGCTGCATTGTGCTGGTCAACAGCCATGATCGCGAATCCCAAAGGTATCGATCCGCCCCTGGTCATCTTTTCGCTCTTGCCCCTGTCGCTGTTTGCCTTCAAGGTGGGAAAGTCGTTCTACCTGTATCGAACACGCGTCGGTTCTTCCGTGGTGCAAACGACGGCCGCCGCCATCGCCGGTCTTGCCCTTTCGCACACCATAGCCAAGGCCGTACTCGCAGGTTTGATAACCCGCGACAAACCCTTTTTCCGCACGCCCAAAATGGCCGAAGCCTCGGCCCTGATAAAGTCCCTGGCGGTTTGCATGGAAGAAACCTTGATGCTTTGCCTGCTGCTCGGCGCGGCCGTGACCATGGGGTTGTTGCGGGAGATGGATACCCTGGATATGAACCTGTGGGTGACCGTGCTGGCCGTTCAGTCCGTGCCCTATGGGTCCGCCCTGTTGATGGCCTTGATCAGCGCCTTTCCGCAGCGTCCCCGTGACGTTCCCGCCGAAGCCCCGGCAATGAGGTCCGTTCGTTCTTAATACATCCGCATTCATGAGCAGGCGGCCGAAATCAAAAGGAAAAGCATTCTCAGGTATATCGCGTTTCCTGTGGGAGGAGATCACCAATACTTCCGCCTCCCGGGCTGATGGCAACCGTTTGGGGGGACGCGGCGGGTCCGGTTTCGGGCGGATCCCTGGTTCAAGGGAATTCATAGGGTCCATTCGGGTCTCGTGTCGCCATGGGCCGTCAAACAAATTGCAGACCGCCTGGGGCATGGCGCCTGAACGATGCAACAGTCCGGATCCGCGCCGGCGCGAACCGGCCTTCGATGTCTCGGACGATGCAGGAAGTCCATTTTCAGACGTTTATTGAGTTTCGGTACGGACCGTTTTTGACTGGAGAACTTCCTGTTTCTGTCCCGGCGGTACAAAGACAACCGGCTTTTCGCCGGCGGTATCACTCATGTATATTGTGCGGGAAGGAAAGGCAAAACTCGTTCCGGCGCCTTCCACAATCTCTTTTATTTTCAAGGACAGACGTTCCTTTATCTCAAGCCATTGACCCCACACAATGGAGCGTGTAAAACAGTAGAGCATGATATCGATTGAAGAGCTGGAAAACCTGTCGATTCGGACAAATGTTGGAACTTCACTTGGTTTAGCGAACTCATCATTATCAATAATATATTGTTCAATCTTGTCCCTTATCTTCATAAGCTGTTCGATCGTTGTCCTGTACTCAACACCTATATGCCAGAAAATTCTCCGATGTGTCATTGCGCTGAAATTGGTAACTGCTGAGTCGGCAAGCCTTGCATTCGGGACATACACAGGTGCTTTATCAAATCGTCTTACTATGGTAGATCGAAACCCTATATCCTCAACAGTTCCCTCAACGAGGCCGTCTACGAGAATCCAGTCGCCTACATTGAACCTCTTTTCTGATATAATTAAAATGCCCGAAATAAGATTCTTAAAAAGATCCTGTGCCCCGAGTGCTACGGCTACTCCAAAAAGACCCAGACCGGCAAGTATTGGGCCTATTTTGATACCCCATACCTCGAGTATCGTTGCGGAACCTATAAATATAAGTGTTATTTTTATAACCTTGAGAAGCCAGTCACGCATGGCCGTCGAGAAGACTATAGCCACTTTATCTAATAAGAAGCTCATTGGGTTTATAAGGTTATGAAAACCCCAGAAAATAATAAGAACTATAAGAGATCGGGTGAGCTTCTTGCCTATCTCGCCGAAGGTTCCGTCAATATCTAAATATTCCAGTGCGAAAAATAAGCCGATCACAATAGGAATCATGCCTATTGGGTGCTCAATAGATTCGATAACATTGTCATCAATTCTGCTTGATGTCTTTGATGTAATACGTTTAAGTCGGGTTATAATGTGCTTGGAAATGAGTTTTCTAAGAGTGAGGAAAAGTATAAAGATGGAAGCAGCGACAAGTAGTTTACCAATTTTTATACCGAACAGACCTTGCTGCCATACATCCACAACAATATCCAAGAAATCTCTAAACGTATTAACAATCGTTCCAATAGTCATATTCTCTAAGTCCTCAACTCGTATTCAATTGGGTGCATGGTGGGCCGGTGCTTAAGTAATACGAAAGGATTTGAACGCTCGTACTCTCTAATTCCTGAATCTTATGGGCTTACGGGGCAAGAATCAAGCGGGAATCCCGCCGGTGGCGGGATCAGCGGCGTCGGGTCGAGTAACAGGCCGTTCAAAACGCGATCTGCATCGGGTAGTCAAGATCACTTCCCCGGGATGAGGCGGCGCGTAGAGGATCCCATGAACCCTTGCGGTCTTCTGATTTCCGATGGGCTCTTGTGCGATACGATGTCTGAATTCCCGCCCCACGGATAGGCCCTTATCCACGAGGGGGTTCCGGCCGGTCGGCACGCTGACTTCATCGGTTGCACAGGGAACCAACGTTCCCTATAATCCCCGAGGGCATTGTGTCGATTCACCGTCCATGCGGGTTATTAAACCGAGGGACGACCCTGGGGTCTATCTCCAACAGCATGTTGACAAACAGCATTGCAGTCAGGCCGGTGCAAAACGGGGAGATGCAAGGCGGGCGAATCCTGAGGAATGAGGCGTAGATCTACTTCGTAATGACGAAGGATGAAGCCTCACGCCAAAGGCATGACAGCAGATGGCGTTTTCCAGCAGCCTGCTATCGAACGGTTGCCGGCGTCGAAAGGCCCTTGTTTCCCGACCACCCATGCCCGAACGAAAGGCTCTTTCATGACGAAGTCACGCGCGATATGGATCAACAATCCTGTCCTCCCCGTGATCCTGCTGCTTTTCGCATTTCCATCTCCATCCAGCGGGCTTACCCTAAACGATGCCATCTCCATGGCCAAGAAGGCCGTTCCTGCTTTCAAGGCGTCTAATGTCCAGGTGGAATCCTCCCAGGAACTCTACCGGAGCACCCTTTCTCCCTATGTACCCTCCTTGGACGCAACCTATTCTCACGATCGCGACCTTGAAGCCCCGCGGTCCCGTGAGACTGAACGTTACGATATCACCGTTTCTTATCTATTGTATGATTGGGGAAGAAGAAGTGCGGACCGGCACACGGGGCGAATCAACCTGGAAACGGACATTGAGTTCTTGAAGAGCGCGCTTTTGGACCTCGAGTTGGATGTCAAGACGTCGTATTACACCCTTTTGGCAAGGAAGGAGATACTCATCCACAGAGAGATCCAACTGGAGAATGCGCGAAAAAATCTGGAGATCACTCAGGGACGGTTCGAGATCGGAGTTGCGCGTCGATCCGAGGTTCTTCAAGCCTCCGTGAGGCTGGAAGAGGCCCGTTTCCAACTGACCCAGGCTGTAGCGGAGGTTCGGAAGGCTGTTTCGGAACTCAATTCGCTGATCGGTCTTCCCCTGGAACAAGAGACGGTAATCGAGGGTACGCTGGATCTCCGGGCGGTCCTTCCCGCACTGGATCTCTTGAACGAAACAGCCCTCACTCGTCCTGAAGTCCGGCGTGCGGAGTACTCCGTGGAAGTGGCGAGGCAGGCCGGACGGCGGGTGACGTCGGAATTCCTCCCGACTTTCTCGGCCGCCGCATCCTACACCAAACAGAACAGCGCGGCTTCTTCCTCCTTGAGCCGGGAAGACAAGGGAATCGGGATACGAGCCGTATGGAATATATTCGAACTGGGGAAGTTTCACCGGAAACGTTCAACCGAGTTCGAGACTCGTGTGAGTGAGGAAAACCTTAACGAACTCAAGAGGTTGGTCCTTCTTGAAGTGTACCGGGTACTACAGGATCTCAAACAGGCGCTGGACGGAATAGAGGTGGCCAGAGAACAGCTGACGCAGGCAGAGGACAATTACGCCCAGGCGTTTGAAGAGTACAAGGTGGGGAGGGGAGATATACTGTCCCTGGTGCAGGCTGAGACCGTTTTGGCCGATGCCCGGATTCAGCTTACCGTATCCCGCCTCAATTCCGTACTGGCGAAATCGTCCCTGGAACGGGTTGTGGGTACCCAGAGCCTGGATGTCTGGATGGAATCTTCGTCAGCGGCGGACGGGTTAACCGATGAAGGAGGGCGGAATTGAAAAAAGCGCTTATCGCGGGCCTCGTGTTCGTCGTTGCCTGGGGGGGCTACGGTATGTATAGGTTCCTTACCCGCGAGGCGGAGATCCAGGTTCTGGAAACGGCGGAAGTCCGGGAAGGGAATGTGCGCTCCGTGCTGGTGGCCACAGGCCTGATCGCACCTCAGGATGGCGCCGAGGTGAAGATTGGGACACGGGCCACCGGAGTCATCGAGGACATGTACACACGTATCGGGGACCGGGTGAAACAGGGGCAGTTGATTGCGCAGATCGACGACCGTGAGGTGGTCAAGACCGTTGGACAGAACCGGGCGGCTCTGCGCTCCGCCAGAGACAGCGTGGAACGGATCCGGAGGACCTATCCCGATCGGATCCGAGAGGCGCAAGCGGAGTATGACTATGCACAGGCGACCCATATCCGGGAAAAGGAACTCATCAAGCGTGAGTTCACAACCCAGGACGCGGTGGATCGAGCCGCCAGCGCTCTGAAGGTGATGGAGGCCAGGCTGCGGAGACTCGAGAGCGAATTCGAGACGGAACTCAGGGTGGCGGAGGCGAATCTTCAAGAAGCGGAGTTTCGTTTGGAAAGAGAGGAAATCCGCCTCTCCTATTACCAAGTTCGGGCTCCCATCGATGGAATCGTTTCCGATCTAACAGCTCAAAAAGGCGAAACCATCGTCACGGGTCTTCAGGTGGCCAATCTGGTAACCATCATAGATCCCGAGCGGCTGGAACTGAGGATATACGTCGATGAGACGGACATAGGCAGAGTCTCCGTGGGGAGACAGGTGGAATATCATGTAGATACGTATCCGGAACGGATCTTCACCGGGGTGATCGACAAGATTCGCCATCAGCCGGTCGTCAAAGACAACATAGTATATTACCTGGCCGTCGTGACAATGCCTGGAGAGGACTCCAGACATCTAAGACCCGAGATGACCAGCTACGTCAGGATTATTCTGGAAGACAAGCGGCAGGTTTTAATCCTTCCCAACGCCGCCGTGAAGTTTGACCACGGGGAGCACGTGGGATATCGGCTCATGGATTCGGGAGTCGTAGAAAAAGTGAAACTCGAGATAGGCCTCCGGGGTGAAGACCATACGGAAATACTTTCCGGCATGAATAAGGGAGACCTGGCGGCTACCAAGCTCATTCTCCCCGTCGGCACGGAACGAGCGCCGAGATCGAAATAATCACCGGGAGCCGGGATGCCCTTGTGCATAATGAGAGAGATCAGAAAAACCTACGTTGCAGGCACGCTCCAGGTTGAGGTGCTCAAAGGAATCGACCTGGATGTGGAACGCGGCGAATTTGTGGCCATCATGGGGGCTTCGGGTTCGGGAAAGAGCACCTTGATGAATCTTTTGGGGTGTCTGGACGTACCCACTTCCGGAACATACGTTTTGAACGGGCAAGAGGTTTCGTCCCTTACGGACGACGAACTGTCCGTCGTTCGAAATGAACACGTCGGGTTTGTGTTTCAGAGTTTTCATTTGATATCGTATGCCACCGTCCTGGAGAATGTTTTGCTGCCCTCTCTGTATAGCCGGAAACGGCTTCGCCAACCCAGGGAACGGGCAATGGAGCTTCTTCGCATGGTCGGTTTGGAACACAGGGTCCGTTTTACGCCGGCTCAATTGTCCGGAGGAGAGCAGCAGCGCACGGCCACGGCCAGGGCTTTGATGAACGATCCCGATCTCCTCTTGGCGGATGAACCCACCGGTCAACTGGACAGCAAGACCTCCGCGGAAATCATGGCGCTCCTGGAGCACCTGTCGCAACGCGGCAAGACCGTCCTCGTGGTCACTCATGACCCGAATGTCGCCGCATACGCTTCGCGGGTTATTCGAATAGAGGACGGGATCATACAACCCGTTCAGCGCTTATGACCCGGTATCTGCTCCTGCTTTCCCAGGCGATGAAAGCGATGACGGCGTTCAAACTCCGGCTGGTTTTCTGCAGCCTGAGCGTGGCCTTGGGAATTGCAGCCGTCACTATTATCGTGGCCGCCACGGAGGGCGCTCACCATCGCGCCATAACTATGGTGGAACGATTCGGCCCCGATTCGGTGCTGATCCTGGGAGGCAGCGAAGAATCGCGGGCCGTGGGAAGACGGGAACACACACTTACCCTCGGGGACGCCGAAGTCATACGGGAAGCGTTCCCAACGGCGTATCTGGTGGTGGCCATGAGTTCCGTGGGGGATACGCCGGTGTCCTACCGTGCCCAAAAGCACCGCACGCGGATCATCGGCTCTACGCATGATTACAGTCGGGCATGGTCCTGGCCGGTGGAGCAGGGATCCGACATATCTCAGGCCGATGTGCAGGGTTCCCGCAATGTCGCTCTGGTGGGTCAACAACTGAGGAATACTTTGTTCAAAGACGAGGAACCTATCGGGAAATACCTCCTTGTGGGCCGCATTCCCGTGCAGGTCGTGGGAGTGCTTTCCGAGAGGGGGGCGTCGGGGGGAGGACACAACCTGGATGATCGCCTGATCATGCCGCTTTCCACCGTAATGAAGAAACTACTGAACGAACGAACCTATGTAAGCGCTATTCGGGTTAGATTCTTCCATACAAGGCATCTGGATCGCCAGGTGGAAGAACTGCGGAATTTTCTGAGACTGCGCCACAATCTTCCTGAGGGTCTTCCCGACGATTTCAGAATCATCTCTCCGGGCGAGATTATTCGGTTCCTTGTGGCGTTCACGGGATCGTTGGTCGTGTTCATCGGAGTGGCCGGCATCACGTGCCTTGTGGTGGCCGGGTTCGTTCTGGCAAATCTGTTTCTCCTATCGGTCAAGGAGCGGGTGGGGGAGATTGGGATCCGCCGCTCCGTGGGAGCCAGAAGGTTGGATATTCGCTTCCAGTTCTTGGGGGAAGCAGTATTCATTACTTCGGCGGGTGGAGTTCTTGGACTGGGACTGGGTGTGCTCCTGTCGTACGTCCTGTCCCACTGGATGGATTTCCCGGTTCATTTTTCATGGAAGGCTTTTGTTGTTGGAATGATCCTCTCCTGGATCGTAGGGGTGCTTTCCGGTTTGCAGCCGGCTAATAGAGCGGCCGTCCTCGCCCCCGTGGAGGCCATCCGTTCGTGAAACGGATTCTTCTGAACCTGCGCATTGGTGTGCGCTCGCTGCTGAGTTTCAAGCTTCGGAGCATCCTGGCGATCTTGGGAGTGTTCTTGGGGACACTTTCTCTGGTGGTTGTAACGAGTCTGTCTGCTTCATTGGCCGTTCAAACGGAGCAAGAAATCGAAAAACTCGGCCGAAATCTGCTGATTATCAGTAGTGGGCAGGTTCGAAAACACGCCCGAACGGTTCGATACATGAGTGAAGCCACGAACCTTACCGTGGCGGATGCCGAAGCCATCGCCGCGGGATCGACGCATGTAAAGATGGTGTCTCCTTCCAGTGGAAAGCTGTTCCCGGTGCGATACGGCGGCAAAGTGCTTCCTGCGATTCTGGTGACGGGCGTGATGCCCAATTACTCGCAGATACGCAGCTTTTATGTTCAGGAGGGGCGCTTCATCCATTGGGAGGATCATTCCAACCTGGCCAAAGTGGTCGTTCTGGGGGCTCGGGTGGCGGAGAACCTGTTCGGGTCTCAAAACGCCATCGGCCAAACGGTTTTGGTCCACAGGGTTCCCTGCCGGGTGATCGGAGTCATGGAACCCAAGGGATCGGACATCTCGGGAGCAGATCGGGACAGCCAGGTTTTTGTACCCTTGAATACATACCTCAGAAGCTTAGTGAACCAGACGCACGTGAACACCATTTTTGTGCAGACTTACGAACGCGAGTCCATGGCTCCGGCCGAGGCCGAGATCACGGGTTTGTTACGCCTGAGACACCGCATAACATCGGAGAAACAAGACGACTTTACGGTGATCAATATGAGGGACGTCACCGCTCTTCAATCTCAAGCCATGGATACCGTGAGCACCTTGGGCGCCGTTTCTTCCGCTGTTTCCTTCGTGATTGGAGGAATGGGCATTCTTTCCATCATGATTCTCATGGTGAGTGAACGGAGAATGGAGATTGGAATACGGCGCGCCATGGGATCGCGAAAACGGGATATCGTGTTTCAGTTCCTCACGGAATCTTCCTTCATCTCGCTCTTCGGGGGATTTGCCGGAGCGGTTATCGGTGTTCTTGGAGCCAGTGTAATTTTCGGATTATGGGGGTTGCCTTATGAGGTTTCGTATTCGGGTGTCCTGTTGGCTTTGGCGGCTTCCGTAGCCGTCGGGGTCTTGGGAGGAGTCTATCCTTCGAAGAAGGCGATTTCCATACAGCCCGTGCACATCCTCCGGGGAAGTTAACGGTGATGTCTGGACGAAAGAGCCGGGAGAACGGCCGGAAGCTTCTCTCTGAACCTTGTCGGCTGACGTCCGAGCCTGTTACCGAAGAGGATGCGGACTACTTGTGGTTGGGACTTTGATTCGGAGAGTAAACCCTTGAATATCGTATATTCGGTTATGCGGCCGTCACGTTTCGGAAGGCTGAATTGTCGTGGCTTCTTATCCCTACACGTTTAAGGCGTTCGTTCCGTGGGGTGAAGAAGCAGGACCCATGGATTGGACTCTAAGCTTCGGTCGGACGGCTCTGCTGGAGGTTGAGGTGGGTTTCGGTCTGGGTGAGTTCCTGCGTAAAACCGCTGGGAAGTGTCCCGATCGGGATTTTGTGGGAGTCGAGGTCAAGTGGAAGTCCGTTATGCATATGCTTCATTTGATCGAACGTTCCCGCATCCCCAATATCCGAATCATCCAGGGCGATGTCCGGTGCGCCTTCGAACGCCTTTTTCGACCCGGTTCCATCTTCAGGGTGCACGCTTTATTTCCAGTACCTTGGCCCAAGGAACGGAGGGCCAAACACAGGCTTTTCTCCCGATCCTTCCTGAAGCTTGTAAACAGTCGTCTGAAGGCGGGTGGGGAACTCATTATTGTGACGGATTGGGAGCCTTATGTTCACTGGATCCTGAACCGGATTCCGTCGGATCTTTTTCAGGTTCAAGTGGATCGAATACCACCCCGATTCAATACTCTGTTCGAACGCAGATGGTGCAGTCAGGGCAAGACTGTTTTCAGTCAAATGCGGCTCACCAAGTCCGGTCATTGCGAGCTTCCCTTACAGGAGGGGGTCATCTTGCCGCAGTATCGTGTTCAGGTCTTCAACTTTGAGGAGTTTCAGCCGGCGAACGATCGCACCGAGGGCTATCTCATAGAGTTCAAGGATTCCCTGTATGATCCCAAGCGTCGTGTGGCAATGACCCGGGCTGTGGTCGTCGAAGGGGGGTTGGTGCAGTCGCTCTGGATTGAGATCGCGGAGAAACAGGGAACCTGGCGCGTCCGGCGCGCCAATCACACCGGCATTGTCCCCTCTCCCGGGGTTCGGCGAGCCATCGAATTGGCCTATCATGCAGCATCAAGCATGGTTACCGACCCATAGCAGGCCGTTGGAAAACGCGATCTGCGTCGTTGGGCTTCATCCTTCGTCATTGCGGCGTACTGGTTGTACGCCTCAGGATTCGCCCGCCTTGCATCTCATCGTCTTTAACCGGCCTGCCCGCAAGACGGTTTATCAACGGGCTGATAGGAGCAGAAAACCGATAAGGCTCCGCTCGCCGTGCGGGAAAAAACCTTGCCGGATGACTGAGCAGGAGAAGAACTCGTCCGGAGCGCATTAATCCCTTTTGCGACGGTAAGGCGCTCTTTCGCCGGGCTTCAAGCTCGAGAGCGTTACGTTCACTTCCAGTCAATGCTGTCGGGGGGGACATAGCCGAACTGCGAGAAGTGACTGGCTCCGCCTACCTGACCCGACATCTCCATGCCCGCGTCGCTCATCAGGTAGAGGGCCAGCAAGGCGGATCTCATGGGAGGATTCAATTCGTTCCTTTGCTTGTATCCCTGGAAAATACGGATAGTCTCCTCATCCAGGGTTTTCGCAGGCGCATTGCGGATGTTGAGCTGCATATCCGTGTCCATAACCCCCGGATCCAGCCCGTATACCCGAATCCCGTATTGGGCCAGCTCCTGGGCAAGGTAAAGGGTCAGGGTGTTCAAGCCGCTCTTGGCGGTGCTGTATGCCGAGAAGTAAGAGAGTACGAAGCGGGCCAAGCCCGAAGTGATATTGATGATGCATCCGCCTTTTCCATCAATCATGGTGCTGAGTGCTTCACGGGAACAATAGAAAGCTCCGTTCAGATCCACTTCTATAGTACGTTTCCACGCTGTGGGATCCAATTGGAACACCGGACCGAGCGGTTCAACGATGGCGGCGTTGTTTACGAGTCCGTCCACGCGAGGCCAATGTCGATAAATCTCTGAAAACGCGGACTGGACCGACGTATAGTCACCCACATCCACCTGTACCCGGAAGGCTTTGCCTCCCAATTCATGGATTTCTTCCTGGGCACGTTCGAGCGTAGGTTCACTACGGGCAAGCAATGCGACCTGGGCGCCCGCTCGCGCAAAAGTCATGGCCAAAGCCCTACCCAAACCACGGCTTGCACCCGTCACTACGATCCGTTTTCCATCGAGTTTTTTCGAGATCTCCGGCACGTTCGAACACCTGTTCCTACGATAAGGTCATCTATCAGGCCGTTGAAAAAGCCGATCTGCGGTCACGCCAACGGCGTGACGCTTTATCTTCCGTCATTGCGGCGTACAGTATGTACATCTCATTCCTCAGGATTTGCGCGCCTTGCATCTCATCGTTTTTCACCAGTTTGCCCGAAATGGTGTTTGTTGATAATATACCATACTCGAGACTGAAACAGCAAGGCCGGGCTAAGTTCAACTTGTGGATCGGACCTCAGATAATCAATCCTGCTGCTTTGGATCCGTTCCTGAGGTGTTATCTGAAGATTCCTGTAGCTGCGCGTTGTTTTGTGCTTTGAGTACATAAGGCAGTGCCAAGTCAAGTAAACTCTTTAACAAAGATGTGATGGGGATTGCGAATAGCACCCCCCAGAATCCCCACAAAGCTCCTAACACTAGTATAGCAAATATTATGGCTGCTGGATGAATTCTAACGGAGCTACCCAGTATAATAGGGGCCAATATATTTCCATCAAAGAGCTGTAGTATACCATACGCGACACCAACCTTAATCATGCCAATGTCGAAGCCCCACTGTACATATGCAAGAAGTAATACTGGTATAGTAACTACCGCAACGCCAACATAAGGAACTATTGTGGATAATCCGGTCAATATACCCATAAGTACTGCATACTTAAAATCAAGCAGACGGAATACCGTACCGGTAACCACCGTCATGATCAATATTTCAAGAGACTTTCCTCGAATGAAGTTCCCTATCTGTCGGTCCACATCATAGAGAACTTGGAACAGCAGTTCGTTGTTCTTAGGTATGAATTGTATAAGCCACTTAAGGATAAGTTCCTTGTCTTTTAGGAAGAAGAATACAAGGAAAGGTACTAAGATTGTATAAAGAATAAGACCTAGCAAGTCCGGGATATACATAAGTGTCTGGCCAGCTATCCTCCCAACAAACAATTCAAGTTTTTCGGCTAGTCTTGGGATCAATCTCTGAATGTATTGCGATTCTATCCCAGCTACGTAGTGATCCTGAAAATGTGCAATCAAAGCCTGAAGCTCGGATACAATCTTGGGCACTTCCGTGACCAATTGTGTGAGTTGTTTGGTAAGAATAGGCATCAACCAGACAATGATGGATAAGAAGAAAAGGAGGAATACGGTGAAGACTAGTACAGCCGCAATGATTCTTGGAAGATGACGGCGCTCAAGCGGTCTGACGAGGCCGTCCAAGAGGTAGGCAAGAATCGTGGCTGCAAAGAAAGGCGCAAGCGCATGACCCAGGAACAAGATCACTATGAGTAAAAGGAGTAGTACGCTCAGGAGGAGGGCCACTTGGGCATCCAGCCAGGCCCATCGTCTCTTGGATTTGGATGAGAAAGACATCAAATTCCCTTGGATCGGGAGCCGGTTGCCGCCCATTGAAAACAGGGCGGTTCCTTGAAAAAGCGCAAAACACGAGGCGCTCGAATCCAGAAGGATTTCGCCACGGATCTCGCTGTGTGGCGGCCTGCTGGTCGTATGGGAGCATGTACCTTAAGATAAGAAACATTTCAAGCAAACCCAGGCGATGGGGTCCGATTCGGCGGCGGGGTGCACTCGAAAGAAGATGGAGAAGCAGAGCCCCCATCCGGCGGTTACCCGAATGGATTTACCGGGGGGTATCGACGGATAAGGAGTACATCGTCCGAGAAGAGCGGGTTCAGCGGTTGTACCCGTTCAGAGGGTAGCTATAAGTTATGGTTATCGACTGACCCATGAGAGGTCGAGGTGCTGTTCTTTGAAATGAGAATCGATGGCGTCGACGAGTTTGGGGAAGGTGGATATAGAGCGTAGCCTGCACGTTTGTCGCAGGGAGAGTATGCGCTCGACCCAACGGTTTCCCTTGTCGCTCTGGGTTCCGTTGCACCGCTTACGCCAGAGCACGCCGAAGCGTATGGCGCGTTCCGCTCTGTTGTTGGTTGGCTCGACGCCGTTTTCTTCCAGAAAGACCCAGAGGGAATCCATCTCCTGGATGAGAAGGCGAGCGAACACTCCGGCGTCGTCCTGCCGGCGTTGATGAGAAAACACCAGGTGGATGAAGCGGGCGTAGAATGCGTTCCACTCTCCCCGGCTGGGAGGCGCGTTGGCCCATCGGCAAAGCAGGCGCAGTTCCTTGAGAGTTTTCTCGCCGAAGCGGCGAACGGCTTCATCCTTTCTCTCGGCAAGACCCTTGGCGCGCCGGATGTAATGGGCCAGACAGCTCTGCCGGAGCTTTGTCCAATTCCGGTACCCTCTGTCGGAGATTTTACACTCTGGAGCGACGAAGCCGAGCCCGGCCCACCGCGCTCTTTGTCAGCCGAAATGGGTTGCAGTTCTCACATCAAACTACGACGGCTTGATCGAGGGCGCTTATGCGGTCGAATCCGAGGGCACAATTCCGCCCGTCTTCTCATTGGGCGGCGTCAACCAGGCCATCGACTGCCTAAGAAGCGACCGGTTCTTTGTCTTCAAGGTGCACGGAGACGTCAACTTGCCGGGGTCGATCATCCTCGGCAATCGTGACTACTCACGATTGCTTCATCTGAGTCCGGCGTACAGGTCCTTTCTGGAAACCGTCTTCGCGACGTACACGGTCCTCTTCGTGGGGTTCGGGGGCTCGGACCCGGACTTGGAAAGCGTAGTGGACAGGCTGTCGACAATCTACGAGCGGAGCATCAGCCAGCATTTCCTGCTTATCTCAGAAGACGAATATAGCTCACTCGAACGCCGTCGGCTCCTTGAGGACAAGCGGCTCGACTGCATCACTTACGAGCGTGATGCGTCGCACTCACAGGTCGTCGAGTTTTTGAAAGCGGTAGCTCTCCGCACTGCCCCCGACGCAGATGTGCCGACGCCATTCACGGCGGAGGTTCGACGACCTCGGGCATTCCTCTCGGGCAGCTACCGCGACATCGCGCTGCTTCGAAAGATCTCTGACATTGCGCAACAGGCGGGCTTCGAAGTGTGGATGGCGGATCGTCAGGTGGCGGTGGGCGACTCCATAACGGACACGATTTCTAAGGCAATCGACGACGCTGACTGCTTGATTGCTGTGATCTCGGGAAATGCTGCCGCGACTTCTTGGGTGCACTTTGAGATCGGGCGTGCTTGGGGAGCCAGAAAGAGAATTCTCCCCATCAAGGTAAGCGACGCGTCCGTTCCCTCTGATCTGATGGGCATCCTCTACCTGCAGATCCAAGGGCCGAAGGTGACCAAACGCGATGAGGCGCTCCTAAATGAGCAATTCACAAAGTTCTTGGCATCGTTGCGTGACAGCTAATCGGGTAAGGGGGAGTTTTTCTCTCCCTCTCCCCACACCACCTATCATGCGGGTCCGCAATAGGCGGTTCACAGAACTTACCGGGTCATAGCCGGGTAATGAATGTTCACCCACAGTTCTTTGACAACTATAAGACCTTGATCCTTGAGCCACTGATTGGTCATGCCGGTTTGGGTCGCCATGGTTCGAGCGCTTCGCCACGGGCCTTTGCCTCGTTTTCCATGGACGAGGCTCATCTTCTCCTCGCTGCGCGTTATATTGAGCGTATTCCCTTGAAAGCGGGCATTGGGAACGATCCCGGATCGTATACATGGAGCCGTGCGGCGGCTCATCGGTTGGGAAAGGACGATCGACTGCTCACTGCTTCCCCGCCGGCTTGTTTCTCGTGACACCGCTCCTGCGGTGTAACGAGGGGAAATAAGTAAGGTGTCCCCGGATTGGAAACGGCCTGGCACGCGTGCGTACGTAAAAACGCCTGCATTTGCGCCCTTGCGGCTTCATGGTCACGACGCGTGAAGATCCAGATTGAAGCGCACCCGTTTGAAGCGCATCTGAATATCCTGGGAAATGCGGCTTCCGATCCGCGCCATGAAGAGATTTTCCGGGCGAAGGTTCACATTGGGATCATTGGTCTGGTAAGGCTTGAACCCGTATCCGGCGAAGAAGGTTCCGAGCATGGTGCGGTACTCCATGGGGGTCTTGTTCGAACCGTCCAAATCCCAAGTCCAGGAGTATCCCACAAGATAGCAGATCCGATCCTCCACCAGCGGATGAGACAAGAGCAGCGTCATGAGCATTCCCGCCACTCCCATGGATCTCCATTGCCGGTTCACCTCGATCACCGCCACTTCCATCATGACGCGGTCTCCCACGCGGCGCCATCGTTCGTCCGGAGACGGATACGCCAGGACAGCCACTCCCACGATTTCATGCCCGGAGGTTAAGGCCAACACCACGTTGGCGTCGGGCTCTCCGGCCGTTTCCATCAATTTCTGCTTGCTGGATAAGATCGGCCGGTACCGGGGATATCTACCGAAATCGGCGGGGAATCGGGCGCTCTCGATGTCTCCGGGGCGGCAGAACGAGACGAATGTGAGGTTTCCGCGGGGAGTCTCCCGATGTACACGGGTTTGTTGGAAGGAGCCCATGAACTTGACGGCTAACAAGCCGTAAAAAAACGCGATCTTCTGTGTTGGGCTTCATCCTTCGTCCTTGCGGCGTATTGCATGTAGGCCTCATTCCTCAGGATTCGCGCGCCTTGCATCTCATCGTTTTCTACCGGCCTGTCCATAGTACCGTTTATCAACGGGCGGTCAGAAGTCACTCCAACCCTTATGCAGGTGCTTCACCATAATCTGATAGTCATGGTAGTTCCCCTGCTGATCCCGAACATAGTCCTTCAACACGAATTCCTTGGTAAAGTCGAGCTTGTAAGCGGCCTCGATGGCGGAATCCTCAATGCCCACCACGAAATCGGACCGCAACCGCTCCAGCCCCAAATCCATAGCCCGGCGAATGAGATCCAGCAGCATCCACGTGCCCAGGCGAATGCGTCGAAACTTGGGATCCACCATAATACGCAGACTGCCCAGGTGTTTCAATCCGCCGGACGCGCCTAAGGAGAGCGTGGCGTGGGCTACGATGCGCTCGTCGACGAGCGCCACAATGGAGAAGGCCCTCCCGTCCCGGATGTCCTCCATCCACCTTCGAACCACCCCGGGATCCGATGTGTCCTCCGTCATGAACCAGCGGTCGGAAAGAGTCAGGCCGGAGTAAAACCTTTTCAGAGGGTCCAAGTCTTCCTCCTTCAAAGGCCTCAACAACGCTTCCGCACCGTCTTTCAATATCAGATCTTTGGGATAGCTTCCGACCATGTCCGCACCTCGTTTAAGACCAACCACTCTACCGATCGACATGCCTGCTGTCAATGTGCGATCAACAAGCATGGCCGGAGCCCCGGAGGAATGGGTTCCCGAAGCCGGAATGGAGAGAGGGGGCCGGGGGTGCCGAAGGGGGATCATTCCCGTGTATGGGTAAAAATACCCCATCATTGGGGCGCCGCGCAGGGAAGCGCGCTATTTTCTTTTATCAGCCTGTTATGGGAATCCGTCTTCTAGACGAAAAGGAAACACCGAAGTCCGTCAGGCAGGATAAGGCGACTATTACGGAGATAAATCTCAGGGCGCCCAAGAACGTTCCCGCAACCGGGGCTGAAAAAAATCCGCCGCCTTCAAAACCGTCCACGCCCGAACCGCCCTGGCTCGTGCGATATCCTCGCGCAGGCGCGACATTCGGTTTGGCAGGATCTTCGTGACGCCGTCACACAAGAAAGTCCTGCATTCGCGCGGGCCGCCGGCGCCATTCCTCGCCCGGCATGTCGCCTGAGGCGGGTCTAATTGGCTCCGGGAAGCTTCTCGCCGGATTTTTCCGGAGACTCCCAATACGCCCGGAACAGATCGTCTTCATGGGTCAGACGGATCATGTCCTTGCCGCAAACGGTACACCGGACCGTGTGGTCATCCAGTCCTGCGATGCGGCTTTCATCCAAGCTGCAATTCGGACACCGGTAATCATAGAGAGGCATGTTTGGTCTCCTCAAATGAGTTTTAGCGCTCCCAAGATTAGAGCAAGCATCGTGCCACCGCTTGGCGCGCTGTTGAAAAACGCGATCTGCGGTGTTGCGCTTCATCCTTCGTCATTGCGGGGTAATATAGGTACGCCTCATTTCTCCCTCAGGACTTGCGCGCCTCGCCTCTCATCGTTTTTGAACAGCCGGCCCAAAATGCTGTTTATCAAAGGGCTGTTAGTCTACTTGCGCCAAAAGCGCCGGAGTATTGAACGGTTGCTCGGCGTCATCGGGAAATTCACGGGCCCGCGAGTAAAACAATAAGCAATATGAATGGCTTATGTACATTGGCTCCCGGCGGGACACCAATTCTATAAAAGGGGGTATCCACTTGACGCAAGTGCCCCCCACATATAGTATGTCACGGTATGAATGCTCGTCCGCATCCGGTAGCGGGAGAGGACTACCCGCGCACATACCAGGAGTTTCTGGAATG
>Ga0209163_1001112_pt1 | contig 33583 bp, 35 predicted proteins | sample MTBAKSrepl2MetaG_FD_187457 | JGI IMG/M metagenome (GOLD analysis project Ga0209163, IMG submission 187457) | Enrichment culture microbial communities om Arthur Kill intertidal strait, New Jersey, USA, that are MTBE-degrading - MTBE-AKS2 (Arthur... | ecosystem: Environmental > Aquatic > Marine >...
CTTGAAGGCGATGAGGAAAAGGCTTACGACAACCAGGCCAATGCTGATGCCCATCGCGATGCGCCGGAAAGCCATGAATTCAAATCTCTTGTCGTGTATCAGGTTCATGCTCGTCCCTCCCTCAGTTCGACCCGAGGGCCTTTTTTCGGCTGACATCCAGCAGGAACTGCAGGATAACCCGGGTGACCAAGACGTTGCAGAAAACGCTGGAAATGATCCCGATGCTCAACGTCACGGCAAAGCCGCGGATCGGCCCACTGCCGAAATAGAAGAGTATCGCCGCTGCGATTAGCGTGGTGAGGTTCGAGTCGAGAATCGTCGTAAGGGCCTTGCGGAAGCCCGCATCCAGCGCGGCAAGCTGCGTCTTGCCCGATTTCAGTTCTTCTTTCATGCGTTCGTAGATCAGGATGTTGCCGTCAACCGCCATGCCGATCGTGAGGACGATACCGGCAATACCGGGAAGCGTCAGCGTCGACCTGAAAGTGATCAAGCCTGCAAACACGAGCAGGAGGGCAACGCTCAGGGCCATGTCCGCCGCGATACCGAGGAAGCGGTAGTAGACCAGCATGAAGATCAGCACGAGAACTGCGCCTATGATCCCGGCCCGCAAACCCGAGCGAATCGAATCGGAACCGAGGGTCGGACCGACTGTCCGGTTCTCGGCCACTTCGACCGGAACCGGCAGGGCACCTGCCCGGAGCATGATGGCAAGCCGGTTCGCCTCGTCAACGGTGAACCTTCCGGTGATCTGGGCTTCCCCACCGCTGATCCTTTCCTGGACGACCGGGGCCGATATGATCTCCCCGTCCAGGACAATGGCGATCTGGCGTCCTATGTTGGCAGCCGTGGCTTCGTCGAAAAGACGGGTTCCATCGGGGCTGAACTTCAGGGAAACCATCGGTCTCGAAAGGCTGTCAAAACCGGTCTTCGCATCCTTCAGGTCTTTCCCGACCACATAGGTCTTACCCAGAAGGTAGGCGCGCCCGTCCTTGTCCCTCCCCACGGATACACCGGGAGTGCTCGCCACCCTTGCCTTCAGTTCCTGTGCGACGGCATCCACCTCGTCCTTGGCCTTTTGCCACCGAGACTGTGCTGCCAGGAAATCCTCGTCGCTGGCATAATTGGGCCGGTTGGGAGCTGGCGGAACCGCACCCGTGGATTGCAGGACCTCCTTGAATTCGAGCAGGGCGGTCCGCCCTATCAGTTCAAGAGCCGCTTCCGGGTCCTGTATTCCGGGCAGGTCCAATATGACCCGGTCCTTGCCCTGCCTCTGAATCACAGGTTCGGTGACGCCGTACTGGTCGACTCGGTTCCTCAATACAGCAATCAACCGCTCGATGCTGTCATCGGTCAGGGGGCTCTCAACCGTCTCCTTGGCCAGGAGAACGATATGCGCACCCCCCTTGAGATCCAGACCGAGCCGGACCCTTCCCTGGATCGGGAACACTGCAAAAAGTCCTGCCACAATCACCGCGGCGACGAGAATCAGCCGCCAGCGATCCCTCTTCAACATGGGACAAACCTCCTTGGGAAACAACTCTTGTCCGGACATTCAAAGGCAACAGGAAAAAGTCCGGTTGCCGCCTCCAGCCGTCCGGCGAAACCGTCTTTCGATAAAGCCGTAAGGACAGAAAAAAAGGGAGCAGGCGCAAAGACCCACTCCTCATGCCTAGACGGATGCTATGCTTCGGGAATTCCTTCGACGGAGGGAGTCTCTTCCTTCTTGCCCGCTTCCTCGGTCTTCTTGTACTGGACAGAGGATTTCAGGATACGGGCCTTCACTCCGTCGGCGATTTCCAGGATATAACTGTCTTCTTTCGTTTCACGGACGATACCGAAGAAACCGCCCGCCGTCACGACCTGATCCCCCCTCTTGATCGAAGCAAGCATCTCCTGGTGCTGACGCTGCCGCTTCTTCTGGGGACGGATGATCAGGAAATAGAAAATCACGACAAACAACGCGAGGGGAAGAAGCATCCCCATCAGTCCACCCTGTGCTCCACCGGTCAAACCGAACGCCTCCCGTCTTCAGTCTCGTTTTTTGGCATGGACAATTCTAACACGACTTTACCGTTCAAGCTGCTTCAGGAAGAAAAGAAGCTTCTCGAGTTCCGTCGCGATATCCACATGGTAAACCAGCACGGACTTCGGAACAATTACCGCCGTCTGTGCAAAGGACAGGATACCGCGGATCGTTCCTGCAGCGACTGCCCGGTCGACACAACCTTGCGCCGCTGCAGCCGGGACGGTAAGGATCAGGATCTCCACCTGCTCTTCCCTGAGTGTTTCGGTGATTTTTTCGATAGGGTGGCAAGGGATCCCCATGATTGTCCGCCCCACCTTCTGGGGATCGTTGTCGAACAGGGCCAGGACCTTGAACTTGCTGCTCTGGAAAGCCTTATGACCCAAGAGGGCTTCCCCCAGGCGTCCCACGCCGACCAGAGCGATGCGCCAGAGGCGAGGGGTCGACAGGATGCTCTTGATATGCTCGTAGAGCCTCTCAACGTGGTATCCGACGCCTCGCTTGCCAATCTCACCGAAATAGGAGAGATCTTTGCGAACCTGACTCGCCTTCAGGGAGAGCATCTCCCCCATTTCCTGGGAGGAAACGACCCTCCTCCCCTCTTCGTGCAGGAGTTCGAGGAGCCGGTAATACTGGACAAGCCGTTCAATGGTCGGCTCTGCAACCTTCATCGACACAATCCTCCGATCATGAACCTAGACCGACCGATCAAGAGCGGCTGGCGACGACCTCGATTTCGACGAGGGCCCCCTTCGGCAACGCCGAGACTTCCACGAAGGACCGCGCGGGCGGTTCTTCCTTGAAATACCGCCCGTAAACCTCGTTTACGGCAGAGAAGGTTCCCATATCGGTCGAAAAAACCGTCGCCTTGACAACGTTACCAAAAGTCAGTCCCTGGGAAGCAAGGATGGCCCCGACATTCTTCAGGACCTGTTCGGCCTGCGCGGCGGCATCCCCTTCAACCATGGCACCGGTTTCAGGATTGATCGGGATCTGGCCCGAAAGGAACAGGAGTTCTCCTGACCATACTCCCTGGCTGTAAGGTCCGATGGCAGCGGGTGCGTTCTGTGTGGAAATGATTTTTTTCACTTGGGCCACTTCCTCTCAAGAAAGTTTTCTACCTTGTTGCGATCAAAACTCACCGGTCGGTTTTTGCCCCTCTACCCGGCTATCCTCCAGGATTTTGACGGGCACTTGCCCCCTCTTGATGAGCCTCTCGTCATCAATCAAGACTTCCACGACGAGCAACCTTCGGGGATACCCAACCTCGATACGGTCGGACACTGCAACCCCCGCAGAAGGGCGGACGATCCGCCCATTCAGCTTGACCGCCCCCAATTCGACCATTTCCCGGGCAACGGTGCGGCGCTTGACAAGATGCGAGAGCTTGAGGAAAAGGTCAATACGCATGATTGCTCTCCTTATCACAAACCCCCAGAAGTATAGCAAACAGGTCTTCCTCCAACAAATGCCGATGGATCTTATTCAAGAAAATCCCGCAGTTTCCGGCTCCGGCTGGGATGGCGAAGCTTCCGCAAGGCCTTTGCTTCAATCTGCCGTATCCGCTCCCTGGTGACCCCGAATCTTTTGCCGACTTCTTCCAGGGTATAGGCATGTCCGTCTTCCAATCCAAACCTTAGGTGCAAGACTTCCCTTTCCCTGTCCGTCAGGTCATCCAGCATCTCTTCGAGTTGTTCCCTCAGCAACTGCCTGGAAGCTGCATCTTCGGGGCTGGGGAGGTCCTTGTCCTCGAGGAAATCACCCAGTTGGCTATCCTCTTCTTCCCCGATGGGAGTTTCCAGGGAAACGGGCTCCTGGGCTATCTTCTGTATCTCTTCAACCTTTTGGGAGGTGATCTCCATTTCCCGGGCGATCTCGTCCGCGCGGGGCTCCCTGCCAAGCCGCTGTACAAGCTGCCTCGACACGCGGATAAGCTTGTTGATCGTTTCCACCATATGGACGGGGATGCGGATCGTCCTTGCCTGGTCGGCGATCGCGCGCGTGATGGCCTGGCGTATCCACCATGTGGCATAGGTGCTGAACTTGTAACCCTTGCGATAGTCGAACTTTTCAACCGCCCGGATCAACCCGAGGTTACCTTCCTGGATAAGATCCAGGAAGAGCATGCCCCTGCCGATATACTTCTTGGCGATGCTGACGACAAGGCGCAAGTTCGCCTCCACCAGCTTGGCCTTGGCTTGTGCCTCTTCAGCTTCGACACGCTTGGCGAGGTCCACTTCCTCTTCCGGTGTCAGGAGGGGAATCTTGCCGATCTCCCGCAGGTACATCCTGACAGGGTCGGAGAGAGGCAGGTCCTCCAGGTCTCCCGAATCATCCGCTGCCGCGGCCGCAGGGGTGGGAGCGGGCTCTTCGGGAGTCTCTTCCTTGCCCTTGGCCTCCTCCATGACGTCGATGCCGAGTTCCATCAGGTTGAAGTAGAGGTTGTCCAGTGTATCGGCGTTCAGGTATTCCGGGGGGAGATGCTTCTCTATATCTTCATAGGTGACGAATCCTTTCTCCCTTCCCTCATGCAGCAAATCCCGGACGTTTTCGATATACTTTGACATCTCTTCCGGTGTGGCCTCAACTGCCGCCTCAGGTGCCGCCTCCGCAGGCGACCCGCTTGCCGCGATCGAAGGCGCGGCTGCGATTTCTCCGCTTTCCTGGATTTTTCCCTTCGGCGCCGGCTTAGTCTTGGGTTTCGCTTTTTCCTTTTTCGCCATTCCGGTCATCTCCTCCCCTTCAGGACACGGGCCAGTTCGTTCAACTTCGACATTTCTTCGCTGGTCGCCAAGCCCCTGGTCATTTTTTCCCTCAAGCCCCGGTACTCCTTCTCCATGACCCTTTTCCGAAGGCTCGATTCCACTTTTTGCCAAGCTTCATCCATCCCGCTGAAAGCCTCGCAGAAATCGCCGCCAGCGGCGAGCGCCGATTCCAGGAATCTGTCGTTCGTTTCATGCCACCGCCCCTGGAGAAACTCCGGGGATTCCCCGTTCAGCAAGGCTGCAACGGCCCCTTGTACCTTTTCGTCCGCAAGCAGGGGAAGGATCGCCTCCGGAGCTGACCCCAAGCGTCTTTCCGAAGATTCCCACAAGAGAAAAAGGAGAGAGGATTCCCACGGATCGGGAGGCTCTTCTCGCCTTTCTCCCTCCTCATGTATAGATACGCTGTCGGGGGTCGATTCCCTCTTTTCTGAATCCAACTGAATTTTCCTCACCCGCTGTTGCCTGTCACGGAGGATTTCGCCCAGCTGGTGCGAGAAAATCCCAAGGGAACTCGCGATTGAACCGAGATGAGGAGCCAGGTCCAGCATGGGAAGTTCTGAAAGCCCTTCCAATATTTCCTCCACGACCTTCTTTCTGGCTGGCCCTTCAAGGTCCGCCCTCCGCGCGTGGACATGGTAGAGAGGAAGTGGCATTGCCTTTCCGATGGCCTGCCGGAAGAGCTCAGGGCCACCCGTGGAAGCGAGAAGTTCGTCGGGGTCTTTGCCCCTCGGTAATTCCACAACGTGGACATCCAACCCTTCCTTCTGGAGGAGGGTCATTCCCCGGAGCGTCGCTTCCTGCCCCGCGGCATCGCTGTCGTAACAGATAAGGACCCGGTCAGCCATTCGTTTCAGCAGGGCTGCCTGCTCCGCAGTCAGGGACGTGCCGAGGGTGGCAACAGCGTTCCTGAAACCGCATATGTGCAGCCGGAGGGCATCCATGTATCCCTCTACAACAACCGCGCTGCCCGTTTCCCTGATGATTGTCTTGGCTGCCGGAAGCAGGTATAGCAAGCCGCGCTTGTTGAAGAGGGGCCCTTCCGGGCTGTTGATGTACTTGGCTCCCTCTCCCGACAGGATCCTCCCGCCAAAAGCCGTCAGCTTGCCCGCGATGTCCCTGATGGGAAAGAGGACCCGGCCGCGGAATCGATCGTAATCCCCTTTTTGCCCCTCGATGATGAGGCCGCATGCCAAGGCTTCCTGCCGTGAGACACCCTTCTTCTGGAGCATTGTCCAAAGTGCGTCCCAGGCTGGGGGAGCCCATCCCAGCTCGAATTGGGACCAGGCCGACGGCAAAAGCCGCCGGGTTTCGAGATATTTTCGGGCTGCTTCACCGGACGGGGATTGCAGGTTTTCCCTGTAAAACCCCAGGGCAAGTTCCATGATTTCCGAGAGGTTTCTTTTCCCCTGTACGCTGCGCCGAATCTCCACTCCTGCCCTCTCTGCAAGCACTTCCAGGGCTTCAGGAAAAGAAAGCCCCTCGCGCTCCATCACGAAGGAGAAGATGTCTCCTCCACGGCTGCATCCGTAGCAATGAAATGTCTGTCTTTCGGGAGAGACATAGAACGAAGGGGTTTTTTCAGCATGGAAGGGACAAAGTCCCCTGAGGTTCTTTCCAACCTTGCGCAAGGGGACGTAATCTCCGACGAGTTCGACGATGTCAAGCCTTTCCTTGATCTCCCGGACGGCTTCATCCTGACCCATTCGGATACCTCCTGTCTGGAGAGTTCGAGGGGGGCAGGCCTGCCCCCCTCGAACCCTGGTTTATCCGTAAAGTTGGAACCGGTTTCTGGCGGGACTCTTTTCGATTAGAGGAAAAGGGGAGCCATGACAACCGCAACAACCGACATCAGCTTGATCAGGATGTTCATGCTCGGCCCTGCGGTATCCTTGAAGGGATCGCCGACCGTGTCTCCCACGACCGCTGCGGCATGGGCAGGCGTCCTCTTCCCGCCGTGATGTCCTTCTTCGATGTATTTCTTTGCATTGTCCCAGGCGCCGCCGGAATTCGACATGAAGATCGCGAGCATGACGCCCGTCACGATCGACCCCCCGAGCATTCCGCCCAGAGCCGACGCGCCAAGGGCGAGGCCAACCGCAACCGGCGCGATAACCGCCATGAGCCCGGGAACGATCATCTCCCTGAGTGCGGCCGCCGTTGAGATGTCCACGCATCGCTCGTACTCGGGTCGGCCTGTCCCTTCCATGATTCCTGGAATTTCGCGGAACTGGCGCCGGACTTCATCGATCATGTGCTGTGCTGCACGGCCTACCGCTCCGATGGAAAGGGCCCCGAAAATGAAGGGGAGCAGCCCGCCGATGAAAAGGCCGACCATGACTTTGGGGTCGCGCAGGTCGATGACGTCGATATGGGCAGCCTGGGCATAGGCAACGAAAAGGGCAAGGGCGGTAAGGGCAGCCGAACCGATAGCCAACCCCTTGCCTACTGCCGCGGTCGTGTTGCCCACGGCGTCAAGTTTGTCGGTAATCTGGCGGATCTCGTGAGGCAGGTGGCTCATTTCCGCGATTCCGCCCGCGTTGTCCGCAATCGGGCCATACGCATCGACGCTCAGGACCATGCCCGTGATGGCCAGCATTCCAACTGCCGAGCAGGCGATCCCGTACAGGCCGCCGAAACGGACGCCGATCAGGGTCGCGGCGCAAATGAGAAGAACGGGAATGGCCGTGGAAATCATTCCGATACCGAGACCGGACAGGATGTTCGTCGCCGGGCCCGTAAGGGAGGCTTCGGCAATCTGCTTGACAAACCTGTAGCTCGACGAGGTGTAGACTTCCGTTGCGAATCCGATCGCGACACCTGCAATTGTCCCGGCAACAACAGCATAGAAGAGGGTCAGTTCACCGAAGATCGCCCTCGTCAGGAAAAAGGTCCCGATAATAAGGAAGATGCCCGTTGCATAGGTTCCCCTGCTTAGGGCAGCCTGCGGGTCACCGTTCTCCCCGACCTTGACGAAGAAGGTTCCCAGGATGGAAGCGAGGATTCCAAGGGCTGCCAGCAGAAGAGGATAAAGCATCCCTGCGTTCCCGAAGGTCACGATGCCAACCGCCATGGCCGCCACGATCGCGTTGACATAGGATTCGAAAAGATCGGCCCCCATTCCGGCGATATCGCCGACGTTGTCGCCCACGTTGTCGGCAATGACTGCAGGGTTTCTCGGGTCATCCTCGGGAATTCCCGCCTCGACCTTGCCAACCAGGTCGGCACCCACATCGGCCGCTTTCGTGTAAATGCCTCCTCCAACACGGGCAAAGAGCGCGATGGAACTGGCACCGAAACCGAAACCGACGACGATGTTCGGATCCTTGAAAAGGAGGGTGCAGAGAAGGATACCGAGAATTCCGATGCCCACCACGTTCATGCCCATGACGGAACCGCCGGTGAAGGCGACCGTCAGGGCCTGGTTCATGCCTTTCGTGGCACTGAAGGCCGTTTTTCCGTTGGCCTTGGTGGCGACGTTCATCCCGAAATAGCCGGTCATCCCGCTGCAGAATGCGCCGAGGACGAAACAGACTGCCGTACCGGAACCGATCTTCCAGAAGAGCAAAGCCCCCACAATGACAACGAAGGGGACCAGAGCCTTGTATTCCCGGTAAAGAAAGGCCAGCGCCCCTCCATGAATGATGCCGGAGAGTTCGTTTATCCTTTCGTTATCCACCTTTACGGCGTTGATCTTGCCTGTGGCCCAGATCGCATAGACCAGGGCAAGGACCCCGGCCAGTGCAACCAGCAGAATAACCTGTGTTCCCATCGATGAAACCTCCTTTAAGCTATTAAAAATCCGTTTTGTGTAACAACTTGCCCGCCCCAGCAGGGCGGGCATCGGCATGAAAAGCGCCCATTATTATAGACATCTCGAGCATCCTGCACAAGGGACCCGGGCACAATCTCGCCTTCTCACGAAATTCCCCCGCCTTCCCCGCCTGGAGGATCTTTCCTTCGAATGTGTATGGAGACATCCCGCCCTTCGGTGTTCTTTAGCGGCTGAAGCATTCCCTGGATGGATTCCTGGAGAAAGCTGGCCAGGAAGGGCTTCAGAAAAATCTTCCTCCCGTCGACGTGGAGACTTATGGCCGGCAAATCCTTGCCCCGCACCAGGCGCTCCACGATAAGGCACGCCAGTTGTTCTTCCTCTCCCGGCCCAAACGAAGGGACCTGCCCTCCCCCCCCTTCCCGGCAATACCAGGCCAGGATTCCGCCTATGCCTTCCGGACAGTTTGCAGCGGGCCCCACCCAGATCCGGGGTAAAGGCAAATCCTTTCCACCCTCGACAAGAACGATATCGACATCCGGCATGAAGCGATCAGCCATGGATTCAAGTTCGAACTCCGTCTCACGGGTCTCCTCACGGATCCCGTCCCGGCCCCAGAGAATTGTCGGTATTTGCCGCTCCAGCAGGAGGTCGGTATCGGTGCCCTGCAGAGCCAGGATCTTTTCGTGCGTCCGCTTGATGAAACCCACCCTTATCCCCCTGCCCTTCAGGATAGCGGCCAGTTTCAGGCAAAGAGTGGTCTTTCCGGAATCCTTGAAACCGCTGACCGCGATGAAGGCCTTCATGGACCGGTTTTCCCCGTGGGAGCGGACTGGCGGAGGCTCAGCCAGATACTGCGATAGGCATCAAGTGAGAAGAAGAACAGGGTCATGACAAGAGGACCGAGGAAAATGCCCAGGAAGCCAAGAGTCGCAAGCCCACCGACGACACCGATAAACACGATGAGGATATGGACCTTGCTGCCTTCCGAGATGAAGACCGGCCTCAGGAAATTATCCACGGTACTGACAATCGCAATACCCCAGAAAGCCAGTGTCAGCGCTGCCCCCTGCTGCCCCGAAGCAAGGAGGTAAATGGCACCCGGTACCCAGACCAGGGCCGTGCCGACGAAGGGAATGATCGCGAAAATAAACATGAGGGCCCCGAAAAGAAACGCGTTGGGGAGGCCGACCCACCACCAGCCAAGGGCACCAAGGAAACCCTGGACTGCGGCTGTGAAGGTAAAACCGTAAACGACAGCCTGGAGCATCCTTCGGCCACGGGAAAGCATCGCATCGGTTTCCTCGGCTGAGAGGGGAACGATATCCCGGATATACTCGACGATGACGTGCCCATCCCTGATCATGAAGAAGGAAGAAACGGTAATGACGATCAGCTGGAACACGAGCCTGAAAGCGCTTTCAAAAATGCTCCGGGAAACATTGGCGATCCATCCCGAGAACCACCCTCCCAACTGCCGGAAGAGGTCGTTCACGAGACTGATCTGGGAAAGCCAGGGGTCCAGGAATTGCCGGAACTGGTTGGGTATGAGGCCGAAAATAAAGGATATGTCCTGTTTTTCAAGCTTTTCCATGAAAACCGTCAGCCTGCCGTAAAGCGCCATGCCGTCGTGGGCCAGGTAGAAAACGAAAAGGATCGCGGGCAGAAGAAGCATGGCAATGATCAAAGCCGTTGTAAGCCCCGCCGCGACGTTGGAAAAACGCCCGCGGAAAATTCGGACGTGAAGAAGCTGAAAAAGAGGATAGCTGAAGAAGGAAAGGATGAGTGACCAGGCCAGCGGGCGCAGGAGGGGGAAAGCCAACAGAAGGGCGATGGTAGAAAGCGCTGCGAAAAAGACAACGAATGGGACGAACGTTCCTCTTGGCCTGTTCCTGCCCACTTCGGCGCTACTCGCCTCCACCACGACGGGGACCTCCTTCCGAGATAAGGGCCGCAGAAATGCCGGCTCCCAGGCCATTATCGATGTTGACCGCGACCACGTTCGGGCAGCAGCTGTTTAAAATCCCAAGGAGGGCCGTCAAGCCGCCCCAGTTCGAACCATACCCGACGGAAGTCGGGACTGCAACGACCACTGTCCGCAAAAGCCCTGCAGCGACGGTCGGCAGGGCGGCTTCCATGCCTGCCACGGCCACCACGACATCCGCCTTCCGGAGTTCGGGCAATACCGATAGAAGACGGTGCAACCCGGCCACACCGACATCAAAATGCCGCGTAACCCTGCAGCCGCAAAGTTCCGCAACCAGTGCGGCTTCGCAGGCAACCGGCAGGTCCGCCGTCCCGCCGCAAATCACACCGACGTTCCCCCTGCGGGGAGAACCCGAACCTTTCCGGTAGCCAAGCCGCGCGACCTCATCATAGTCGAATCCGGGCAAAAGCGCCCCAACCGCTTCTGCCTGGGGCTTCTGCATCCTGCTGAAAATCAGGGTTTCTTCCCTGCCGGCGTATGCACCGGCAACCTTCTCAAGCTGGAGGGAAGTCTTGCCAGGGCAATAGACGATTTCCCCTATGCCGCACCGGTAAGCCCGGTGAACGTCCATGCGGATATCATCCAGATGAAGCGTCGCCATCCTCGACAGGACACCAAGACCCTCTTCGACGGAGATCTGCCCGTCACGAATCTTTTCGAGGAAGTCCCGGTAAGGTCCTTCAGGAGTCGAAGTCATGATGCCGGGATCCCTACTCCCATTCGATCGTTGCCGGGGGCTTGCTCGTCACATCGTAAACGACCCGGTTGACTCCCTGGACCTCGTTGCAGATCCGGTTCGCCGTCCTGTTGAGAAGCTCAGCAGGCAGCCTGGCCCAATCGGCGGTCATTGCGTCCAGGGACTCGACCGCTCGCAGGGCGATGGCCTCGGCATAGGTCCGCACATCCCCCATCACACCGACGCTGCGGGCAGGCAAAAGGACGCAGAAAGCCTGCCAAAGCCTATCGTAGAGCCCCGCTTTCCGGATCTCGTCGATGAAAATGGCATCCGCCCGTCTCAGGGTATCCAGGCGCTCTGAAGTGATCTCCCCAAGGCACCGGACCGCGAGCCCCGGCCCCGGGAAAGGATGCCGCCCCAGAATCAGTTCCGGGACACCGAGCATGCGGCCGATCTCCCTTCCTTCGTCCTTGAAAAGATCCCGCAACGGCTCCAGGATCTTCAGGGACATGCGCTCCGGAAGCCCTCCAACGTTGTGGTGAGTCTTGATGACCGCAGCGCCCTTTCCCTTGTGCCCGCTTTCGATGATGTCGGGGTAGAGCGTTCCCTGCAGAAGCCACTGTGCTCCGCCGATCTCCGCGGCCTTTTCCTCGAAAACCCGGACAAAGAGCTCCCCGATGATCTTCCTCTTCCTTTCAGGCTCCGAAACTCCCCGGAGCCCCTCAAGGAAACGATCGGATGCGTCGACATAATGGATTCGCAAGTTCATCTCGCGATAGGCCTCCAGCACTTCTTCCGCTTCGTCCAGGCGCAAGAGACCGTTGTTGACAAAGATGCATTCGAGTTGGTCGCCGATGGCCCTGGCAGTCATGACCGCAGCCACGGTCGAATCCACCCCGCCGGAGAGCCCGCAAACGACCCGATCGGGACCCACCTGCTCCCTGATGGCCCGGATCGATTGGTCCGCCCAATCGCTCAGGTTCCAATCCGGCACACAGTCGCAGATCGAGAAGAGGAAGTTCTTGAGAATCTCCATTCCCCTAGGCGTGTGGGCCACCTCGGGATGGAACTGGAGGGCCGTGATCCGGCTGGCCTCGTCCGCGAACCCTGCGATGAGGCCTCCCCCGCTTTCGGCGATCGCATGGCATCCTGCGGGAAGGGAAGTGACACTGTCCCAGTGGCTCATCCATACTGAAAGGACTTCAGGCAGCCCCTTGAGCAGGGGACTTTCAAAATCCAGGACCCTGACTTCGGCGGGACCGTACTCTGCCAGCGGTGCCTGCATGACAGTCCCCCCCAGCCGGTGCGCCAGAAGCTGCATGCCGTAGCAAATCCCCAGGATCGGGATCCCGGAGTGGAGAATTCCATCCGGAATCGTGGGAGCATCTTCCTCTAGCACGCTCCGGGGGCCCCCGGAAATGATGATCCCCTTTGGGGCGCGCGCCAGGATCGCCTCTTCCGACGAATCCCATGGAAGGATTTCACTATGGACCTGGAGTTCCCGTATGCGCCTCGCAATGAGCTGGGTGTACTGGGAACCGCAATCCAGTATGACGATATTCGAATGAGATGCCATGAAAGAGCCCTGAGGGCTTCTCCCCCTTCGGCTTGAAATCGGGATGTTCACGTTCGGGATTATCTTAACAGACAAAGACCTTGTCGGAGAACCGCACTTGCGGGAGAAAAAAAAAGCCCCCGCGAAATGCGGGGGCCAAACGGGAATCGTCTTGCCTAATCGTAGTCGCCCATCCCGCCGGGCATGGCAGGCATGGCATCCTTCTTCTCGGGCTTATCTCCGATGAGGGCCTCGGTCGTCAGCACCATCGCCGCGATGGAAGCGGCATTCTGCACGGCGCTCCGAGTCACCTTGAGCGGGTCGATGATTCCTTCCTTGACCATGTCGACGTACTCGCCGGTGGCGGCATTGAGTCCCTGCCCCTTCGAAAGCCCCAGGACCTTCTCGACGACCACGTCGCCCTGGTAGCCTGCATTGGAGGCGATAAGGTGGAGAGGCTCGGTGAGAGCCTTGCGCACGATCGTGGCACCGGTCTTCTCATCGCCGGACATGGACTGGATGTAATTGTCGAGTGCGGAGAGGGAATTCACAAGTGCGACTCCGCCTCCAGCGACGATGCCTTCCTCGACAGCTGCACGGGTCGCGTTCAGGGCATCCTCGATACGATGCTTCAGTTCCTTCTGCTCTGTCTCGGTGGCGGCTCCAACCTGGATGACGGCAACGCCGCCGACCAGCTTCGCCAGGCGCTCCTGCAGCTTCTCCTTGTCGTACTCTGAGGTGGAGTCTTCCAGTTCCTTGCGAATCTGGGCAGCACGGGCGTGGATCTTCTCAGGATCACCCTTGCCCTCGACGATGATCGTTTCTTCCTTGGTGACGCGGATCGTCTTGGCGCGGCCCATCATGGAGAGGTCTGCATTCTCGAGCTTGAGGCCGACTTCTTCGCTGACAACCTGGCCGCCCGTGACGATGGCGATATCCTGGAGCATGGCCTTGCGGCGGTCACCGAAACCGGGCGCCTTGACCGCGGCGACCTGCAGGATGCCGCGGAGCTTGTTGACGACGAGTGTCGCCAGGGCCTCTCCCTCGATGTCCTCGGAGATGATCATGAGGGGTTTGCCGGTCTGGACAACCTTCTCCAGCACGGGCAGGAGGTCCTTGACATTGTTGATCTTGCCGTCGTTGATCAGGATGTGGGCGTCTTCGAGGACAGCTTCCATCCGCTCTGCGTTGGTAACCATGTAGGGGCTGATGTAGCCCTTGTCGAACTGAAGCCCCTCGACGGTTTCAAGGGTCGTGCCGACCGTCTGGCCATCCTCGACCGTGATGACGCCATCTTCACCGACTTTCTCCATCGCTTCCGCGATGAGATTGCCGATAACCTTGTCGTTGGCGGAAATTGCCGCAACCTGGGCAATCTTGTTGCGCTCCTTGACGGCGATGGAGAGGTCTTTCAGCTCGTCGACGACCACGTCGACGGCCCCTTCGATCCCGCGGCGCATCAGGATTCCGTTCGCGCCGGCGGCGACGTTCTTCATCCCCTCGCGGATCATGGCCCGGGCCAGAACCGTAGCGGTGGTCGTCCCGTCACCGGCAACATCGTTCGTCTTGGAAGCGACTTCCTTAAGAAGCTGGGCTCCCATGTTCTCGAACGGATCTTCGAGTTCGATCTCCTTGGCGATCGTTACGCCGTCGTTGGTGATGGTGGGAGAACCGAACTTCTTCTCAAGGACGACATTACGGCCCTTGGGGCCGAGGGTCACGCCCACGGTATCGGCAACTTTGTTGATTCCCTTCTCAAGGGAGCGGCGAGCTTCCTCGCCGAAACTCAGAATCTTGGCCATTTCAAGGTCCCTCCTGTTCTAAATGGTTTCCAGTGTTACTCAACGATCGCGAGGATATCGCGCTCGCTCAGGATCAGGTATTCTTCGCCGTCAACCTTGACCTCGGTGCCGGAATACTTCCCGAAAAGGACGCGGTCGCCGACCTTGACTTCAGGCGGAAGTTTCTGGCCGTTCTCGAGAACCTTGCCCGAACCGACGGCCATGACCTTGGCTTCCTGGGGCTTCTCTTTCGCCGTGTCCGGCAGAACGATCCCGCCGCGGGTCTTTTCTTCCTGGGTCAGGACCTTGACAACGATACGATCCGCCAAAGGCTTCAACTGCATGAGACATCCCTCCTGCGATTTGGTTTATTGTATTAGCACTCCTCGACAACGAGTGCTAATTTCCCGGAGAAAAGTGTATGGGCCACCTTCGTTTCTCTCAAACAGAACCTGATCCGATAAGAGGGGGATAGGCCTTATATATATGGCCTATCCCCCTCTTTCTCTCTTTTTCTTCGTTTTTAGTCGGATACAAGGGGCAGAGCGGGATCAGGAGAAAGATCCAGCCCGCTGCGGTGTCCTCTCCAGTAGCCGCTGTACGCAGCCGCAGCCACCATGGCACCGTTGTCGGTGCAAAGATTCGCGGGAGGCAGGAAGACCTGCCAGTCTTCCCTTGCAAGGAATGCGGCTCTCAGCCCGCTGTTCGCGGCAACGCCTCCCGACAGGGCCACCCGTTTGACCCCGGTCATGCGGACAGCCAGGTCCACCTTGACGAGAAGGGCCCTGACGACCGCTTTCTGGAAAGAGGCGCACACATCCTCGACGGGGAAGGCCCCATCGCTCTCGAGCTTGTGAAGGAGGTTCAGGACCGCCGTTTTCAGGCCGCTGAAACTGAACTCTACCCGAAGCGTGTCCGCCATCGGAACGGGAAGAGGAAAAGCATCTCCGTTCCCAAGGCCGGCAAGGCGATCGATGGCAGGTCCTCCGGGATATCCTAAACCCAATACCTTTGCCAGTTTGTCATAGGCTTCTCCGGCGGCATCGTCCCTCGTGCAGCCTAGAAGCGTGTAATCGCCGAAAGCTTTGACCAGGATGACTTCCGTATGCCCCCCCGAAACGAGAAGCGTCAAAAAGGGAGGGGTGAGCTGAGGCGAGTGGATGACGTTGGCGAAAAGGTGCCCTTCCAGGTGGTTCACGCCCAAAAGGGGGAGTTCCCATGCCTGCGCTAGTGCCTTGGCCGTCATGACGCCCACGAGCAATGATCCCATGAGCCCCGGCCCCGCAGTGACCCCGATGAGGCCGAGCTCGCTGGAGGGATCCTTGATTCCCGCCTCTGAAATGGCCGAGAACAGGAGAGGAAGGATTCTTTCCTGGTGATCCCGGGAAGCCAGTTCCGGAACAACTCCGCCGTAAGGCGCATGAAGTTCCAGCTGGCTCGAGATCAGGGAGGACATCACTTTCGATTGCCCTTCAAGGATCGCCACAGCCGTATCGTCGCAGCTGCTCTCGATTCCCAGGGTCAAAAACCGTTGATTCCTCAATGCCCCCCGCACCCCTTGCATCCTCCGCAGGAGCCCCCGCATTTGCAGGACTTTCTGCGGCGCGCAGGCCCGCTTTCGTGCAGAAGCACCTTGCCCCTGCATTTCGGGCACCGGCTTGAGAAACCTTCAGACTCGAACCGGTGGTCACAGGACGCGCATCGATAGGCATGCGCAAGGGTCATTTGCCCGGAACCTTCCATTTGGCCTCTTCCTTTTCGTATCCGACCACGATCTCCGCGCCTGCCTTGACAACAGCCCTGGGAACGCTGAAGGACAGCGTTCCCGTGAAACCGCTCGGCAGCTCTCCTGTCGGCGTATATTCTTTCATCGTAAGCAAATCGTCTGAGGAGACTCCATGGGTACCGACAAAAAGGTTCCCGGGAACCAGTTCCCATGGGGTGAAAGTCTCAAACCTGAGAATGAAGAGTGATTTTCCCTTGAGAGTCTTCTCTCCAAGATGCCGCGAATGCCAGGTCAGCCATTCGGGAGAACCCGGGTCCGACCTGGCCGCTGATGCAAGGGCCGTGTCAACATAGATAAAGGTCAACCTCGCCCTGGCGCCTAGAACGAGGTCGCCCAGGACCTGCCCGTCGACCCAGACGTTGACGGACCTTTCCGCCAGCAGTTGATCCAGGGTCTTTGGCTGGGCCGCTTGGACATCTCCCGCAAGAACGCATAACGCGAGCAGAAACAGGCAGATGCAGATCAGGCGTTTCATCTTTCCTCTTCCCTCCCATCTCCCGCAACGGTGTCGGACGTCAGCCCGGCGCCGCCGGTCAACTCTTCCGCCGAGAAAACATAGGATGTCCCGCAAAATTGACACCGAACCTCGTGGGCTCCATCCGGCTTTTCGTTTCCCAGGGAGTTTGCGAGGAGCGCCCTTGCAAGTTCCCGGCTGCACCGGCAGGAGAACGAAAATTCAACATCTTCGAACCACTCGATGCCCATCCCCTTGAAGAGCGTCTCCATTGCGGTCCGGGCATCCTCGTGGGCTTCCATGAAACCGCTCACGGAAGGAGTGTTTCGTACCTTTTCCTCGACCGTGTCAATTAGGGAATCCTCTGCCCCGGGCAAAACCTGGACCATGAACCCGCCTGCCGACAAGACCTTTCCCGGAGAGGCGCTTACTCCAAGGCCGACCGCAGTGGCCGTCTGCTCGGAGAGACGGTAATAATGGGCGATGTCCTCGGCCACTTCCCCCGAAAAAAGGGGAACCTGGCTAGACAGGGGTTCCTTAAGGCGCACGTCGCGAAATACGCAAAGCGTGCCGTCGCGCCCGACGCCAGAGGCAACATCCATCTTCCCTGCCTCGGATGGCGGCAGTTCCACTTCCGGGTGAGCCACGTATCCCCTTACCTGACCCTGGGGCTCAGCGTCAGCGACCACGAGCCCCAGCGGGCCGCCTCCATCCAGTTTCAGCGTGACTCTCGCCTTTTTCAGCTTGATATCGAGGGCCATCATCATGGCCGCCATCATGAGCCGTCCAAGCGCGGCCGCGGCAAGGGGACTCAACTTCTGCCTGCGCATCGAGTCCGCCACGAGCGCATCGGCCTTGACCGCGAAAATCCTGAAGTTTCCCCCAGCCAGGAGCCCCCTGGAGACTACGGCAACCGGCCTTGATTCTTCAGCCCCGTCCTTTTCGTTTTTCAAGAGGTTCTTCCCTCCTTTTCAAGGGCCCCGAAGACCCATTTCCACTCTGAACAACCCAACCTCCACGAGGCGAGTCCGTAAACGATCGCCCCGATCGAGATGGAAGAGAAAACCCAGGCCAGCTTTCCCGAAAGCCTGAACCCCGGACTGTAAGGAAACACAAAGATCCCGGCCAGTATAGCGGCAGACATGACTGCAAGCGCAGCCCCGTGTGAAATGATCCACCCTGCCGTCAGGACCGCTATGGGCTCTTCCAGGTGGCGACTAAGCCTCCACGCTCCCATGAGAGCCCCGCCTGTAAAGGCAAGGGATGAGGCCAGTGCAAGTCCCGCATAGGAAAAGAAGCGGACCAAAAGCAGGCTGAATACCAGGTTCAGCAAAACGGTGAACCCTGTCACCTTGAGGGCTTCCCTTGGCAAGCGCCTCGCGTAAAGACCTCTCATCACCACTGTCGAACAGGCCATGCCGGGAAGCCCCAGGGCATAAAGGGCCAACGCCCGGCTCGTCGCTTCCCATGCCCAGTCGTTGAATGCGCCCCGAACAAAGAGGACATGGACCATCGGCCTGGCCAGCAGGGTCATTCCCACAACAACGGGCAGGATCACGAACAGTGTAAACCTCAAGGCATCGCGGACCATCAGGGCAAACCCGGTTGTGTCGTCGGCGCCCAGACGGGAAAGCATCGGAAGCACCGCCTGGGAGATGGCAATCACAAAAAGCCCTAGCGGAAGCTGTATGACCCTGTCCGCATAACTCAGGACGGAGATGGTCCCGCCCTCCAGGAAAGACCCAAGCATCCGGCTGATGACGGGGTTCACCTGGTTCAGGGAAAGTCCCGCCATGTAAGGGAAAAACAGGCAAATCACCTTTCTCAGTTCCGTGTTTCCCCAATCCGGCCTGGCAGGAAGCAGCGGCATGCCCAGGGCGCCCGCCCTCCACCACTGCAGGAGCATCTGGGCGGCTCCTCCCGTCAGGACGGCAGCGGGAAGGGCCCATATCCCCATGCGGGGTGCTAGAATGGCCAATAATGCAATGTAAAGAAGGTTGCTTAGCGCGGGCGCAACCGCAGGGATGAAATAGCTGTCAAGGGTGTTGAGGACCCCCATCGCGAGTGCCGCAACTGAAACCAGCAAGAGGAAGGGGAACATGAAACGCGTCAGGATAACCGCAAGGCGGGCATCCTCTCCTGAGAACCCCGGAGCCATGATCCTTACGAGAAGAGGCGCTCCCAGCAATCCGAGGAAAACCGTCACGGCCCCTGCCAGCAGCAGTACCGAGGTCATTTGCCGGGCAAGCCTCGAAGCCTTTTCGCGACCCTCTTCCGCCATCACTCGCGAAAAGACGGGGACAAAGGCGGCCGAAAGCGCCCCTTCGGCAAGAAGCTGCCGGGAAAGGTTTGCAAGCGTATAGGCCACAAGGAAGGCATCCAGTTGGCGCGTCGCCCCAAAAAGGGCCGCGGTGATGATTTCCCGCAACAGGCCAAGGACACGGCTCGCAAGGGTTCCGACCATCATTCTCATGGCGTGGCGCACCATCTTGCTCAAGGGGGAGACCATCACAGGACCTCCTGCAATCCAAGGTGAAAGGGGAGATCCCCGTGGGGGAAATCCGCACGACAGTCTGGTGCCTGGGAAACCCGCTTCGAGGTGACGACGGGGCAGCCGTCCGATGCGGGGAAATACTGCTTGAGAACTCGGCGCCCCAGCTTGAAGTCATCCTGTGCGAGACGGTGCCGGAAAATTTCGCGGCCCCGCTTCGAAGGACTCCCCCGAAAAGGCTGGTCGTCCTGGACGCCTGCCTCATGGGATCGGTCCCCGGAACGATCCGGATGCTGGATCCCAACTGCCTGGATGGCCTTACCGAAACCACCCATGGGTTGCCTCTGGGCGAAATCCTGAAAGACATCCTCCCCGCCGATAAGATCTTCGTCATCGGTATCGAGCCGCGGAGCACCGATTTTTCGCTTGCCCTGAGCCCCGAAGTCGAGGCTGCCGTCCAGCGCCTGGCCTGTGCCATCCTGGACGGATCCTGGACCCGCATCCCAAGGAATTCCGGTTTATAGCGTAAACCGGTCACCGAGGTAATACTTGCGGGCGACCTCGCTCTCTGCAACTTCCTTTGGAGCCCCTTCCACCATGATCTTCCCCTGGTGGATGATAGCGGCCCGATCCGTGATGGCCAGCGTGTCCCTCACGTTGTGATCGGTAAGCAGGATGCCGTACCCCTTCCCGCGGAGCCCCAGGATCATCTGCTGAATATCGAAGACGGCGATGGGATCGATCCCGCTGAAAGGCTCGTCAAGGAGCAGAAATTCCGGCATGGCTGCAAGGCAGCGTGCCAGTTCCACCCGCCTTCTTTCTCCCCCGCTCAGGGCATAGCCGGGCGAGTCCGAAATTCGATCTATGCCAAACTCGCCGATCAGGTGATCGACCATCCTCTCCCGCTCCGCAGGGGTTTTTTCGAGTTCCTGGAGAACCAGGTCAAGGTTTTCGCGAACCGTCAGGTTCCTGAAGACGGAGGGCTCCTGCTGCAGGTAGCCCACACCCATGCGGGCCCTCCGGAACATCGGCAGGCCCGTGATATCCTTGTCGTCGATCAGGATCGATCCCGCATCCGGCCGGACAAGGCCGACGATCATGTAGAAAGTCGTGGTCTTGCCTGCCCCGTTGGGGCCAAGGAGACCGACGATTTCGCCCTGCCTGACTTCGATCGAAACCGAACTGACGACCTCTCTCCCCTTGTATGACTTCTCGAGGGAAACCGCCCTGAGGACATGGGAAGCCGTCACGGCGTCTTGCTCTCCTTGCCCGGGGTGAATATCAGCTGCGGCCTTCCCTGCGCCTCGATCCTCTTCGTGGCAAGATCGTAAAGGATGGTTTCCGACCGGACGTTTCGACCCGATTGGAAGGCTTCCGCATTCCCGACCAGGGCAACGGTCCCCCGGGCTTTCGAATAAAGGAGACGATCCCCTTTCAGGTTGACCGCTGTTCCATCGCTCCCCTCGACAACGGCTGACACCTGTCCGGTGGCAGTCAATTCCAGAAGGATTTCGCCATCGGTCTTCGCCTCTATCCTTCCTGCCTTCATGGACATTTTGCCCTGCCTATCTTCAAAACGCCGCACTTGGGAGGCCCAGAAACGATCTCCCTTGCGCCCTGCTTCCTGCGCTTCAAGGCGGCGTCCCGGCATCTCGGCCACCACACCCCCCTTGGCCACGTATTCCGGGGAAGGACCAAATACCCATTCCAGGGAGGAAGCGGTAAGCCGCTCCTGCGGACGCGTAAGGACAACCTGCCCGGAGGCCGTCACACTCTGGGGTGTTCGGTCAAGGAGCAAAATCTCCTGCGCGGACAGATCCATCTTGTGGGCGGTCCATCTGGCCTTGATGGAACCCCAGGCCCGGAAACGCTCGCCCGCGGGATCCCCTTCCGCGAAACCGGCATTCAGTTCAAGCCCCTGCCTCTCCAGGCGCACGTTCCCCTCCGCACGGACAAGGCGGCTTTCCGGATCGTAGGTCAGGATATCCGAGGTCAGCTTGACCTGGCTCGCATGCGCTGCTTCCAGGCTTCCGGCAAGAAGTCCAAACCCCAGCACCAAACCTAAAAGTAACCCGATCGCCTTTCCGGAACCGCGCATCGCGAACACTCCTCCCCCCGGTCGACGCCGGGTCAAAACGAAAGACTCTCCCCGGGTTCGAGTCGAATCCCTTCGACCCAATCCGGCAAGACAGCCAGGAACTCTCCCGGATCCGCCTCGATTCCCGGGAACGTATTGTAATGCATGGGGACAACGCGCCTCGGCCGGATCATCTCAACGGCCCTCAGGGCGTCGGGAATGTCCATGACATAGCACCCGCCGATGGGCAAGAGAGCCAGGTCTATCTTCAAGGCTTCAAGCAGTCCCATGTCAACCGTCAACCCGGTATCCCCGGCATGGTACACCCTGAAATTCCCGACTTCGATGACAACCCCGACGGCCACTCCTCCGTATATCGTCTCCTTGCCCTCGGTGATACCCGAACCGTGGATGGCGGGAACGAACTTGACCCGGCCGAATGGAAAGGGAACCCACCCTCCAACGTACATGGGGCGCGTCTTGAGCCCTTTTCCCGAAAGGTAGCGGCAAATCTCGGCATTAGCCACCGCCGTGGCCCCCGTTCTAAGGCCCAGTTGGACGGTATCGCCCAAGTGGTCTCCGTGTCCATGCGTCACGAAAAGGTGCGTCAGGCTTTCAAAATCGCCGGGACCCGCACTGGCCTGATCATTGCCCTCAAGGAACGGATCGATCAGCCCTTCCAGACCGGGGGCGCTCACGTGGAAAACCGAATGCCCCAGGAAACGGATCATGGACATTTTCTCAACCTCCCCTCCACCTGGATATCGGTCTCGCTGTAATGCCCGGATTCGTGGACCCTGACTCCCAGAAGAGCCAGTTCCACTTCTACGCCTTCTCCTTCAACCAGGAGCTTCACGGGTTCCGTACGGTGTGCCTCTGCCCAATCGGCCATCGCCCGGGATTCCTCCCAGCCTTCCACGGCCAGGTCCCCGCGAACCGCCCCGGACAGGGGGTCGACTTCCAGCCGGTAACGCCAGGGCCAGGCAGCAAAACCATCACGGATGCCCCGGCCGCTGAGGAACTTCACGCCCGGTCGCCACCTTCGCCGATGCAGATCCCCAGTTCCTTCAGCTGTTTTCCCTCCACATCCGATGGAGCCCCGGACATGAGGCACTGGGCTTTCGCAGTCTTGGGAAAGGCCATGACTTCACGGATCGAACGGCAACCGCACAGGAGAGCCACCAGGCGGTCAAAACCCAGGGCTAGCCCTCCATGGGGAGGGGTCCCGTAGCTGAGGGCCTCGAGCAGGAACCCGAACCTTTCCCTGGCCTGCTCCGGAGTGAACGAGAGAACCCCGAAAACCTGTTCCTGTACCGCCGGGTCGTGGATCCGGATGGAACCGCCCCCGATTTCGCTCCCGTTGAGGACGAGGTCGTATGCCCTCGAACGGACCTTTCCCGGGTCCGCTTCAAGAAGGTGAATATCGTCCGGATGAGGCGCCGTGAAGGGATGATGCATGGCACACCAGCGGCCGTCCTCGTCGTCCCATTCCAGGAGGGGGAAATCCCTCACCCAGAGGAAAGCCCATGCAGAACGGTCCACCAGGTCAAGCCTCGATGCGATTTCGAGCCGCAAAGTCCCCAGCACCGTGCTGGTTGGGGCCCACTCCCCGGCTGCCACGAAAAGGGCGTCCCCGTCTCGCAGGCCGGAGGACTCGCAAAGGGCATGGCGCCCGCCTTCGTCCAGGGTTTTCACAAGAGGGCCCTTCAACTCGCCCGCCTTGACCTGGAAAGCCGCAAGGCCCGAGGCTCCCAGGGCCTTGGCCCGTTCTTCAAGATCCGACACGTCCTTGCGGGAAAAGGCCGCACCGCCCGGCACACACAGTCCCCGAACAACCCCGCCTTCGGACAGGATTTTCCTGAAAGGCTCGAAGCCCGCCTTCTCGAAAACCGGATCGAGGTTGCAGATCCTCATGGGAATCCTCAGATCCGGTTTGTCGCTCCCGTAGGTTTCCATCGCTTCCTTCCAGGTCAGCTGGAGGAAGGGAGACTCTATTTCTTCGGAAAGGATTTCGGCGAAAAGCCCCTTCACATACCCCTCCAGAAGCCCGATGATGTCTGTCTCCGTGATGAAGCTCATCTCGAGGTCAACCTGGGTGAATTCGGGCTGCCGATCCGCTCTCAGGTCCTCGTCCCTGAAACACTTGACGATCTGGAAATACCGGTCGCAACCACTCACCATCAGGATCTGCTTGAATAGCTGGGGCGATTGGGGCAGGGCATAAAACTCCCCGCGGTTCACACGGCTCGGGACGAGGTAATCCCTCGCCCCTTCCGGTGTCGATTTTGTCAGGATCGGCGTCTCGACCTCGAGGAAACCGTGGTCGATCAGGTAGTTTCGGGTAAACGCAGCCGCATGCGCCCTGATGCGCAGGTTTTCCTGCATCCTGGGTCTCCTCAGGTCGAGGTAGCGATGTCGAAGACGGAGGTTCTCGTCAACCTTGTCCACCTCAGTCATCTCGAACGGCAGAGGGGCAGACGGTGAAAGCACGAGAAGGTCCTCTGCCAGCATTTCCCATTCCCCGGTGGGAAGGTTCGGGTTCTCCGTTCCCGTTGGGCGTCGGCGCATCGTCCCCTTCACGGCCAGGACATATTCGCTGCGCAGGTCCTTGGCCGACTCGTGGGCTTCAGGAGTCGATTCGGGATTGAACACAACCTGGACCGTCCCCGTATGATCCCAGAGTTCCAGGAAGATGATTCCTCCAAGGTCGCGGCGTTTTCTCAGCCATCCATTCAAAACCACGGGCTGCCCCTCGAGCTTCGAACAGACCTGGCCGCAATAAACCGTTTTCTTCCATGAATCGTCAAAATACCGCGCAATCACCGCTCCAGGACTCCCTTCCAGATAAAAAACCTTCAACAACGTGCCGATCCCGCCCTGGCGGCGAGATCTGCCACTACCCGGTCGCGCTCTATTTCCTCCTGGGTTCCCGTGCCCATTTCCTTCACGGCGACGACACCCTTTTCGATTTCGCTCGACCCCAAAAGGCACACGAAGGCGGCTTTTGCGGCACCCGCAGCCTTCATCTGGGCCTTGACTCCCTTGCCGGAGGTGTCCATATCCGCCGGGACCCCTGCCTTCCTCAGTTCGTAGAGGAGACGCAAGCCTTCGTCCCTAGCGCCTTCCTCCGCAACCACAACCGTTGCAAAAATCGACGGTTCGGTCCCGAAAGAGAGCCCCTGCTGCTCCATTGTGAGCACAATCCGGTCAAGGCCTGCGGCAAAACCCACACCCGGCGTGTGAGGTCCCCCGATCGCCTCGGCAAGGTTGTCATAGCGTCCCCCGCCACAAACGGCATTCTGGGCTCCCAGATCACCCGAAAGGACCTCGTACGCTGTTTTCGTATAGTAGTCCAGCCCCCTGACAAGCCGCTTGTCTATCCGGAATTTGGCTCCGATAAGATCAAGACCTTTCAGGACAGCGTCAAAATGATCCCGGCATTCGCCGCAGAGATGATCACGGACATCCGGAGCCCCGTCCGTGATTGCCTTGCAGGTTTCAACCTTGCAATCCAGTATCCTCAGCGGATTACGGTCGAAACGTCCCTGGCAGGTCGGGCACAATGAATCGAAATGCCGGCCAAGATACTCCTGAAGGGCCGCACGGTAAATCGGCCTGCATGCCGGGCACCCCACCGAATTGACCAGGACTTCCAGGTTGGCCAGGCCGAGTCTCCGAAAAATCTCAAGGGAGAGGGCGATGACCTCGACGTCCACGAGAGGGCTTGAAGAACCGATCGCCTCGAAGTCCAGCTGCCAGAACTGGCGATAGCGACCCTTTTGCGGGCGCTCGTATCGCATCATGGGCCCTGCGCACCAGAGCTTCGAGGGCTGCGGGCCGTTTGCCATGGCATGCTCCAGGTAGGCCCTCACCATCGACGCCGTTGCCTCCGGCCGAAGGGTCAGGCTCCGGCCAGACCGGTCGGAAAACGTGTACATCTCCTTTTCGACGACGTCTGTTGTCTCGCCGATCCCGCGGGAGAAGAGCTCGGTCTGCTCGAATATCGGCAGATGAACTTCCTTGTAGCCGAAATCCTCCGCGATCTTTCGGGTCACCTCGAAAATCGACGCCCATTTCCAGGACTCGTCGGGAAGTATATCTCTCACGCCGCGAGGCGCCTTTATGTTTTCCATCCGCTCTGACCTCCTGCAAATTTTGAGTTCGTGACGTGTATTTTACCCGAAAGGCGGACAATTTCACCTGTCTCGCAAAAAAAAGGCGGCCTCGCTCCTTACGGAGGGAGAACCGCCACGCTGTCTCCATTTCACGGGGTGAAGACCTAGCGGGCCTCCAGCTGGAACTTGATCGCGGTCCGCTCTTCCCCGTCGATCTCGATTTTTGCAAAAGCGGGAATGCAGACCATGTCGATCCCGTTCGGGGCGACGTAGCCCCTGGCGATAGCGATGGACTTAACAGCCTGGTTCACTGCCCCTGCGCCAACGGCCTGCACTTCCACGGCCCCTTTTTCCCGCAGGACAGCAGCCATGGCCCCCGCAACTGACTTGGGTTGTGAAGTGGCCGAGACCTTGAGGATTTCCATACTCTCCGACCCCCTTGCGCTGGTGTGATGTCGTTCGAATGCTCGAATGAAGCCGCGGATTCAGGGTCTGTTAATTGTATCTCCATCCTTTAGGTAAATCAAGGCTAGTTTATCACGTTATCCGGGAAGCAAACGCTTTCTCCCGAAAAGGGCAACCTGTTCCGAAAGGTTACGCGCAACCTCCCGGGACGGGAGCGCTGCACGCCAGGTCCAGTTTCCCTTGAGACTGGAAGGCTGGTTCATCCTCGCGCGGCCATCCAGGCCCAAAACATCCTGCATTGGGCAAATCGCCCAACCGGCCACGGACGACAGGGCGAGCCTGACAAGATCCGCAGCCACCCCTTCGTCCCGTACTCGATGCCCCACGTAGCGCGACAGAAGCGTGCGCCCCTCGGGAGCCAATTCTTCCTCAAACCACCCCCGGACCGTGTTGTTGTCGTGGGTACCCGTATAGGCGACAACCTCTTCCACAATCCTGTGGGGCGCGTGAGGATTCGAACCAATGTCCCCGGAAAAACCGAACTGGAGGACCCGCATCCCCGGGAGGTTAAACCGATCCTTCAGGCTTTCGACATCCGGTGTGATGACCCCGAGGTCTTCCGCAACGATGGGCAAACCCGGGTGATCCTCAGCCAAGCGTTCCAAAAGCTCTTCTCCCGGCGCCTTGACCCATTCGCCCCGGATGGCCGTCTCCTCTCCGGCGGGGATCGACCAGAAGGCGGCTAGCCCCCTGAAATGGTCGAGGCGCACGCAGTCGAATAGCGACAGGGCATGGCTGACCCTGGACCTCCACCAGGAAAAACCATCCCGGCGGTGCACTTCCCAGCGATAGGTCGGATTCCCCCATCTTTGCCCCGTCTCGCTGTAATAATCGGGCGGGACTCCGGCGACCGATATCGGCCTTCCATCCGGGCCAAGATCGAAGCCTTCCTGCCATGCCCAGGCGTCAGCACTGTCCAATCCCACGTATATGGGCAGGTCTCCAAAAAGGGTGATCCCGCGACGGCCCGCCTCCTCGCGGAGCTTGCTCCACTGCCGGAAGAAAAGCCACTGCCCGAACTCGATCCTTTCCCTTTCGCGATTCAAGGCCATAACCGCCTCTTCCATCGCACCGGGATCTCTCTTCCGGAGGGAATCCGGCCAGTTGACCCACGACTCTCCCCCCTGCGCCGCCTTGATGGCACAGAAGAGCGAGTACTCGCCCAGCCAACCGCCATTTCTCTCACGGAACCCGTCGAAATCTTCCCTTAGCTCCCTGCTCGGCGTGCCCTCGCAGAAGCGGTTCCACGCCCTGTCCAGAGTTGCCCCCTTGCGTTCGAAAACGAGGTCCCAGTCCACGGGGGCATCGGTAGCCGTCCAATCGGGAGTTCCGTCTTCCGGCGGAAGGAGCCCCATCCGTACCAGGGCTTGCAGGTCGACGAGCAACTCGTTGCCTGCAAAAGCGGAAACCCCGCAGTAGGGGGAACCGCCGAGAGCCCTGTCCACCGGTCCAACCGGCAGGATTTGCCAAAGGCTCTGTCCCGCCTCGACAAGAAAATCCAGGAACTCCGTTGCCTCGACACCCAGGCCCCCCACCCCCGCTTTCGAAGGAAGGGATGTAATATGATGCAGTATTCCGCTGGCTCGCTTTCCTTTCAGCTTCATGGGACACTCCTCGAACAAATGGGGATGGTCTCCCGAAAGCACCGGGAGACATTCGAGCACTGCTTTCTTATTTTATATGAGGGACAAGGACTATGGCAGGATGACGCAAAACCGTAAAATGGGTGCGCAACCCGGATCGATAGAAGGAGGAATGCTGATGCAGTGGGAAAGTTTTCTCAACCTGAAAACAGGCCGTATCGGCCCGTCGATTATCGCAGAGATGGCACAGATGGTCGGCCCGGACGGCATTTCCTTCACAAGCGGGGAACCCTCCGCAGACGTCATCCCGCTGGAGGGGCTAAGGGACGCCTTTAAAAAGGCCATCGGTGCCCCCTCGCTTTTCTCTTACCCGGCAACGCCAGGATACGCCCCCTTGAGGGAATGGATTTCCGCATGGATGTTAAGTGAAAAAATGGCGCCCGTTTGGATGGATCCTTCCTGCGTGATTGTGACCAATGGGTCCCAGGGGGCCGTGAACCTGGTGGCCGAAACATTTATCGATCCGGGAGATTTCGTGCTTACCGAAAGCCCTACCTATCCCGAAGCCCTTCTGGCCTTCCAGCGTGAGGGAGCCGTCATCCTGCCCGTCCCGGTCGACGAGGATGGGCCCATACCGGATGCGCTCGAGGAAATCCTCGCTGGACGGAAGGCAAAGTTCCTCTACACGGTCGTCAACTTCCAGAACCCCTCGGGCTGCACGACGTCGGACCGGCGAAAGGCCGCCATCCTGGAACTTGCGCGGAAACACGGCTTCTTCATATTGGAAGACGACCCCTACCGTTACCTGCGCTACGAGGGCAAACCCACACGAAGCTATTTCGAGATGGCCGGGGAAGACCAGCGGGTGATCTACCTGGGCAGTTTCTCCAAGATCGTCGCCCCGGGAGTCCGGTGCGGATGGTGCGCCTTCCCGCAGGGAGTGAGAAGCAAACTGCTCGAGATCAGGCTAAGCCTCGAACTATGCCCACCCAGTCTCACACAGGCCGCTGTTTTCGAATTCCTCCGGGGGTGTGATCTCGCGGAACACTTGCAGGGAATTGTTCGTGTCTACAGGCCCAGGCGTGACGCTCTCGTCCAGGCCCTGGAAGACTCGGCGTCTTCGCTGGGACTGAGGCTGAGCGTTCCGGCAGGCGGTTTCTTCCTCTGGGGAACATGCCCCGGCATCAGGGACATGTTCGCCTTTGCCCGCTTTGCGGCCCTGGAGGAAAAGGTGGGGGTTATCCCCGGACGGTTCTTCTACCCGAAAGCGGGGGATGGCGAGGATACGATTCGCTTTGCCTTCGCCAAGGTGAACCCCGAGCAATCCGCGGAGGGGGCAAGAAGGTTCAGGAGGGCCTTGGAGACCTTCCCCCGGGACGGTCTATGAGATGAACTTGCAGTAGGTCACGAGATCGTCTCCGGCTTCGTAAAAATCCGCTATTCGCCCGGTTTCCCGGAATCCCGTCCGCAGGTAGAAATGCCGCTGGGCATCGTATCCTGCCCTGCCTGAGGTTTCAACCCTCAGGATAACCCGCCCTGTCTCAGAAAGGGCAACCCTTTCGAGGTCTTCCAGGACCCGCCTTCCAATCCCCTTACCCTGGAGGGACTTCTCCACGACGATCCAGTAAAGGTCCCATGCCCACTCCGTCATGGGTGACCGCCCGAAAACGGCAAAGGCCGCGATTGCCCCTCCCTCATGGAGTTCAGAAAAGAGGTAGCCCCTCGCCGGATCGGAAAAGGCATCCTGCAAGACTTCTTCCAGGATTTCAATCTCGCAGGGCCGGAAGGCTCCGGTTCTTTCCGCAATAGAAATGTAAGCCGCCATCGGGTTTCCAGAAGGTGACCGGGGGGATTCAACAGGCATAGGCAAGGATCCTTTCCACCACTTCCGGGTAGGAATAGCCGGAGTTTCGCCCCTGGCGGGCAAATCCGCTGTCCTCGTTTATATCCGGGTTGGGGTTGACATCAAGAACATAGGGCAACCCTTCCTTTTCTCTTATATCGACCCTGAAATATCCCCTGCAACCCAGGGCCTCCCCTGCCCTGCGCGCCACATCCACCAACCGCTCCCTTAATGAAGGGGCGATTCCCTCCTCGAGAACCGGCAGGATTTCATTGAATTCCGCACAGGAAGGATCCCACTTCGAATCGTAGTGAAGGAAGGGCGGCCTGCACGAGTAACGGGAATAATCGATCATGGAAACTCCGAGGACCTCGTAGGGTGGGACTCCCAGGAATCCCACGTTGAACTCGCGTCCCGGGATGAACTCTTCCAGGATGATTCCCTTCGGGAACTCTGCCAGTTTTTGCCGGAGTATGCCTTCAAGCCCTTCTTCCCCACAGACAAGACAATCCCTTCCGATACCCACGCTTCCGTCCTCGAAGCAGGGTTTGATGAAAAGAGGGAAACCCAGTTCCGACCAGGGATTTCCCTCCAAGTCCCTCAGGAAAATGCCCTTCGGGACCGGGATCGCGTTTCTTGCAAGGAGCCTCTTCGTCCCTTCCTTGTCCAGGCAGTTCCCCAAGGTTCTTGAAGGGTTGCCCGTGAAAGGGACGCCCAGGCTCTCGAGCATTCTGGCAAATGATATTTCCTTGCCGGCGTCCCCGCTGAAACCTTCAAACAAGTTGAAGACCTTCGCGGGAAGGCGCGAATGGATCGCCTCCCGGACACGTTCAAGGCGTGGAAAATCTTCCGTTCTGACAAACAGCTTCTCAACCGGGACCCCCCTGACGGCAAAAACGGATTCTACCGATTGGGTGCAGCGGAGCACGTCAAGGACATCCGGGCGCTCCGTCGGCTCCATCCCGACCGCGATCAGGACACGAGCGGAAAAATCAGGCATAACGGCAACCCGCGGGCAACGCCAGGCCGCATCGGCTGAAGGCTTCCTCCAGGAGAATGCGGATCAGGGTCGGATAGTCTCCACCGTTCAGTTCGAAGAGAATCGGAAGATCCCCGAACTCGGGGTTAAGTCCCGGAAGGGGATTCACGTCGATGACGCGAGGCATTCCGTCGCTATCAAGCCGAAGGTCGATCCGGGCCATATCCCTGAGTTCAAGGGCCTCGTAGGCCTTGAGCGCTTCGGATTCTATCTGCAAACGGGTCAAGGCGGGCAAGGCTTCGCCATTTTCGTACCTCATGCACTCGCGCCACTGTCTTTTGCGTTCGATGGAATAAATGAAATGTTCTTTTGGATCCGTTGAAGGCATGACTCTCATGATTCCCAGCACCCTGGCGTTCCGATTGCCGGCAAGGGCCACGGTTACTTCTTCGTTGGGCAGGAAATCCTCAACCAGGGCAGGCTCGTGGTAGCGTTCCAGGATGAAACGGACTTTCTCGACGAGTTGAGCCTGGTTCCACACCACTGAATCTGCAAAAACGCCCTTGGAGGAACCTTCCCACCGTGGCTTGACGATGTAGCGCCTTCCTTCATGGAAAATTCCCGCGAGGGAATCCGCTTTTTCCAGCCTGTCCACCATATACTGCCCGGGAACGGCAACGCCTAGCGACCGGAGGAATTGACCGGTCGTGTACTTGTCCAGGGTCATGCCGAGGGCAAGCGAATCGGAACCGGAGTAAGGAATACCCAGGCTTTCAAGGATACAGGGGACCTGTGCCTCCCTGGAGCGCGTTTTCCCGCGCCCTTCAGCGATGTTCAACACGAAGTCGGGTCTTGTTTTTGAGAGGGATTCCAGGAAAGAATCATCCTGGTTGAAGAGGATGACTTCAAAACCATGGCGTTCGATTTCTGCCTGCAGGGCCAGTATCGTCTCGAGAGGGTCGTACTCCTCCTCGTCCTCTCCGTGGCCGGTCTTGAGATTGAACGTGATGCCCACTGTCCTGACAGGTATCAGCGGGACTTCTTCCGCTTCCATTCTTTTCCCCTCCCTAAGGAATTCGGATAAACGAATTTGCGCTTATTCTGACATTTAAAGGGAGGAAATCAAGTGGTCGGGGAGAATCCGTTCCTCGGGCTGAAGCAAGACAGCCTCGCGCCAGGATGTTATGATGACATTCGGGGTGAGTAAGCTGGCTTTCATGTTGATGCGCCCAGCCCGAACCCGGATCGGCCCCTTGCTCGCCGCACTGGTGATCATCCTCGCCGCTAACGGCGCCGTTCGGGTTTGGCGAAACTTCGATCAAGCGGAAACCAGGCGAAGTTACATGCGCCTCTCCGAAGAAGCGAAACGGCTTGCCCAAGACGTTTCCATCCTTGAGAACCGCCTGTCGGAACTCAAGGATGAACTCGAATCAAAACGCCTCATGCTTGAAAGGCTCGACCGGGAAATCAGGGTGAAAACCGGCCATCACCGCCTTGAAGCCCTGGCCAGGAAAGAATCCCTGGCGAAATATTACAATCTGCGGGTTGATGACTACAAGAACCTTTACCGTGAATACGAAGGGAAAGTAACAGACCTCAGAACCCGTTACGAAACCCTGAACCGGCTTGGGGACGAGCTGGATCTGCCGTTCCAGGAAATTCCAGTTAAAATCGGGGAAAGTTCGCCTTGAAGGCAATCCGACAAAAGGGGGGAAAGGGATGAAGCCTGAACTGAAGCAACTGGATCTTTTTTCACAGGACCTCCCCCAGGATCTCCCCGCTGTTTCCCCAACCCTGGAAGACGAGCGGCCACCCGCCAGGCGTAAGGAAACGGTGCCCATAAGGGCCGAACTGCAACCCATCCATTGCACGCGCTGTGGGGAATGGTTGTGTGACGCGCTGGCCGGGGCCACGGCTTACTGTCCCAGATGCAGGGTCTGGTCAGCTGCGAGTTGAAATCCTCGCGGTCGGGAGTGGACTTAATGGTGATTGAACGCATTAAAGTTTTCTGCTATAATAACGCACCGAAACCTTGAAAGAAATTTAAAGGAGTTGATGAGCGTGTCCGAAAAGTGGAAAGACCGCCTGACCGATCAGCTCTGCAAGGCCTTGCTCTCTCTCGATTCGGAGGAGGAGGCTTATCGTTTCCTCGAGGATGTCGCAACGATCGGGGAAATCATCGCTTTTGCACAGCGCCTGGAGGTGGCCCGCCTTCTCTACGAAGGAAACAACTACCCGCAGGTCGTCCAGAAAACCGGGGCCAGCACGGCCACCATCAGTCGGGCGAAGAACCTCATCGAGCATGGGGCAGACGGTTTTACCCTTGTCCTCGAACGAATCGGGAAAAAGGACGAAGGGAAAGCCTAGAAGGGCAAGCTTTTTAACACGGCCGGTGCGCTCAATTGCGCATCGGCCTTTTTCATGGGTTCAAATCGCTTAGGCGCTTATTGCGCAGGTAATCGACAAACTCCCTCTTCATCTTCCCGAGGAGACCTTCGAAAAGGCATTTTTCGAAGGGGCATTTCCCGCAGTCAAGAAGGCAAGGTTCAATGCTGGGCTCGCCTTCGATTAGCCTATAGACCTCGTAAAGGGTGATCTCCGCCGGGTCCCTGGCGAGGATGAAGCCTCCTCCCGGCCCCCGCGAGGAATAGACCAGCCCCCCCTTGGACAGGCGCTGGAATACCTTGGCCATGTGAGCCTCCGAGACACCGATCTCCTCCGCCATCTCCCGTACGCTCAGGCGCCCTCCTTTGGAAACCAGAAGACCCAGCCCATGGAAAGCCAGGGAAACGGCTTCAGAAATCTGGACAACCTCCGACATTCACTCACCTCCCGGCATCAACGTTATTTAGGATATTTGATGCCTTTATTCCTTTATTGTCAAGCCCTTTAAATTTTACTGGCAAGAAAGAATGTTCTTATTTTAACTAACATAATTATCGTAAGCACATACCGGGTTGTTCCTTGACAGGTCCGTTGTTTGGAAGCTTTCTCTTATAAGTTTTTGTTATCGCTTATCGTACTCTCTTGACGTGCCCCGTCGTATTTGCTTTAAATTAGACGTGGCGCAACCATTTGGAAGAAACCTTTCCCTGGCCGCGCCCGGATTTCATACATTTTTGGGAGGGATGGGAGTCATGCAGAATCGCAAGGTTCGGACCATCGTTTCACTGCTCGTCTTCACCCTGGTGCTCTCTGCAAGCTGCGCAATGGCCGCGGAGAACGTCCTGAAGA
>Ga0209163_1001128_pt1 | contig 33101 bp, 22 predicted proteins | sample MTBAKSrepl2MetaG_FD_187457 | JGI IMG/M metagenome (GOLD analysis project Ga0209163, IMG submission 187457) | Enrichment culture microbial communities om Arthur Kill intertidal strait, New Jersey, USA, that are MTBE-degrading - MTBE-AKS2 (Arthur... | ecosystem: Environmental > Aquatic > Marine >...
AAGAGGCGAGCCTGGTGGCGGCGGAGGCGTGAGGGGCGGTACAGGGCGATTCGCTACGCTCATCGCCCTGTACCGCCGGATTGGAGGATACCCCATGAAATGTGCGAAAGATTCTTGACGCTACCTCTCGGATCTCTGCCAAACCCGTCACAAATCTCCGCCTCCGCCCGCTTTCTCTCTGAATAATTTGAATGCACTGGTACTCGTGCTCGTAATTCGTAATCGTCATCGTAATCGTAATCGTGCTCGTAATTCGTAATCGTAATCGTGCTCGTAATTCGTAATCGTAATCGTACTCGGACCTGGGACCTAGGTTCTGGGTCCTCGGTTCAAGGACCTAGGCCCTCGGTTCTGGGACCTCGGTTCTTGGACCTGGGGTCTCGCGGTTCGGGTCTCGGAGTTCGTTCCCAACGATCAACCATCAACCATCAACCATCAACTGTTTAGAACCTGTGAACCTGCGAACGTTCTCGATTCACCCATTCACCTATTCACCCATTCACCCATTCACCTTCCCCCCTCTGCCCAATGACAAATGCCAAATGAAATATGATCAATGACAAATGAATTCCTCTGTGTCCTCTGCGTCCTCTGTGGTGACTCGTCGGACATCGGAAATCGGACATCGGACATCGGATTTCGTGCTCGTAATTCGTAAAAGTAATTCGTGATCGTAATCGTGATCGTAATCGAGGCTCGAGGCTCGAGACTAGAGGCTCGTTCCCAACCGACGGACTTCGGAAATCGGACATCGGAAATCGGGGGTCGGGGTTCGGGGTTCGCGGTTCGAGGTTCGGGGTTTCCCGTTCATCTAACGTTTTCCCTCTCCCATTTCTCGTCTCCCGTCTCCCGTCTCTCTTCTCCCGTCTCTCTTCTCTCGTCTCTCGTCTCCCGTCTCCCGTCTCCCGTCTCTCATCTCCCGTCTCTCGTCTCTCGTCTCCCGTCTCCCGATTCACCGATTCACCCATTCACCCATTTCCCGTCCCCCTCTGCCCAATGACAAATGACAAATGAAAATTGATCAATGACAAATGATTTTCTCTGTGTCCTCTGCGTCCTCTGCGGTGAATCTCCCCCTCTCCCTCACCGCCTCGCTCCCCCCTCGTCTTTCCATTGACCCTAAAAGTCTTCTTCGCGCCTTTGCGCCTTTGCGTGCCCCTCTCCTTCTCCGTGTCCTCTGCGTCCTCTGCGGTGAATCTCCCCCTTTCCCTCACCGCCTCGCTCCCCCCTCGTCTTTCCATTGACCCTAAAAGTCTTCTTCGCGTCTTCGCGCCTCCGCGTGCCCCTCTCCCTCCGTGTCCTCTGCGCCCTCTGTGGTGAATCTCCCCCCGATTTCCCCTTGCCTCCCGCCCCCCGCCGGTCTATCATGGATGGCGTCCAGACCACGCGAACAGAGAGGACTCACCAAGGGGGGCGCATGCTCGTCATCGCCATCCATCCCGCTTCCACGTTCCATCCTCGACTTCTGCCCATCAACTATCAATCATCCCGGACTTCGGGGCTCGCGGTTCGGATCTCGCGGTTCGTTCCCAGCCCTCAACTATCAACCATCAACCATCAACCATCAACTGTCCCAGAACCAACGAACTGGCAAACCGTCAATAATACGAGGTTGATATGAGCGATCTCGGCCGCCTCGAACGCGTCGATCTCCGCACGATCTGGACCAGCGAATCCGGCGACTTCACCCCCTGGCTGGCCCAGGAGGAGAACATCCGGCTGCTGGGCGACGCCCTGGGCCTCTTCCTGGAGGTGCAGGCCCAGGAAAAGGAGGTGGGCCCCTTCCGCGCCGACATCCTGTGCAAGAACATCGACGACGACACCTGGGTGCTCATCGAGAACCAGTTGGAGCGCACCGACCACACCCACCTCGGCCAGCTCCTCACCTACGCCGCCGGCCTGGAGGCGGTGACCATCGTCTGGATCGCCCAGCGCTTCACCGAGGAGCACCGCGCCGCGCTCGACTGGCTGAACGAGGTCACCGACGAGCACATCACCTTCTTCGGCCTGGAGGTGGAGCTCTGGCGCATCGGCGACTCGCCCGTCGCCCCCAAGTTCAACATCGTCTCCAAACCCAACGACTGGAGCCGCACGCTTCAGCACGCCGCCCGGAACGCCGAGAGCTCAGAAGCCAAGCAGCTCCAGCTCCGCTTCTGGCTGGCGTTTCAGGACTATCTGGATCAGCACAGCACATTGAGATGCCAAAAGCCGGCGCCGAGAAACCGGCTGAACAGTTCGATTGGCAAGCAGGGTATGCACCTGTCGTGCATCGCCTCGATGTATGATTCGGAAGCCCAAATCTTTCAGCCCGAACTGCGGGTTGAGATGTACCTGAAGGGCGATCATGCGAAAGAAAACTATCAGGTTCTCCTCAGGCACAAGGAAGACCTCGAAAAAGGGATCGGTGAACCACTCGTCTGGTACGACCCGGAGAACGCAAGCTGCTGTCGGATCTATGTCCGTCGTTCCAGTGACTTCACGGATGAACCCAACTGGCCCGAACAGCACGCCTGGCTGCGGAAATACCTCGAGATCTTCCACAAGGTCTTCAGCCCCTGGATCCGGGATCTGAAATAGGCGGTGGCATTGCATGGCTCGACTCGTTATGGATGGCCCGCAGGTGATGGCATCGCGCGACGCGCTCTGGATAGCGCGAAGCGCCCTGGAGTGCGCAGGCTCGACTGCGCTTTGGATCGGCGGATTGGGCGCGCGCCGGCTCGACTGCGCGTCGGATCGGCGATTTGGCGTGTGCCGTTTCAACAACGCGTTGGATTGGCGGATTAGGTGCGCTCATGCTGGACCGGTTTGGAGTGCGCAGACACGTCTGCGCTCTGGTTTCCCGCGGGACGCGGGCGCCGAGACCCCACGATCCTGCCCGCGCGTCCCGCGCCATCCAGAGCGGCGTCGTGCCGCCGCACTCCAAAGCGCTTCGCGCCCGACGCCTGGGACCGGATGCACGCTCTCCACGCCCTCCCGCCCGGCTGGGAGTCCATGCCCTACGGCGAATTCCTCGACCACCGCCGCCGCCTCATGGCAGCGATCATCCGGCAGGGCTTCGAGTCGTTAAGGTAGAATAGGGATCTGCGTGGAACATGAAATGGACCGCAAGAACCAAGATTAAACGATTGATGAGCATTCACCCATGAGCACACTGGAACAGCTTCAACCCAACGCCTCTGTTCGCGGCATCCTGCCCGACTGCCTGGTCACCGTGGTGAGCGTGAAGTGGTTCGGCTCCTCGGCTTTGGAGCTGACCTATAAAGAGCCCTCGGGCAAGGTGGCCAACACGCTGCTGTACCGGCACGACGAGTCCCGGATCGAAGTCGTGGAGCAGGGCCGACCCTGGAGCTTCGACGGCGACGGCCACCTCTTCCGCCTGGTGGCCGAGGCGCACCGCATCCGGCTGGCCCACCTGTTCGACCCCGTGCTGGCGGTGCACACCTCCCTCATCGATCCCTTGCCCCACCAGATCACCGCCGTCTACGAAGCCATGCTGCCGCGCCAGCCCTTGCGCTTCCTCCTCGCCGACGACCCGGGCGCGGGCAAGACCATCATGACCGGCCTCCTGATCAAGGAGCTCATCGCCCGCGGCGACCTGCAGCGCTGCCTCGTGGTCTGCCCCGGCAGCCTCGCCGAGCAGTGGCAGGACGAGCTGTACCGCCGCTTCCAGCTCGTGTTCGACATCCTGACCAACGACAAGCTCGAAGCCGACGTCCAGGGCAACTACTTTCTCCACAACCACCTGGTCATCGCCCGCCTGGACAAGCTGAGCCGCGATGACAAGGTGCAGGCCAAGCTGGCCGATCCCGAGTGCCGGTGGGACCTCATCGTCTGCGACGAAGCCCACAAGATGTCCGCGTCGTTCTTCGGCGGCGAGATCAAGTACACGAAGCGCCATAACCTGGGCCAGCTCCTCTCCACGCTGACCCGCCACTTCCTGCTCCTCACCGCCACCCCCCACAACGGCAAGGAGGAGGACTTCCAGCTCTTCATGTCCCTCCTTGACGGCGACCGCTTCGAGGGGCGCTTCCGCGACGGCGTCCACCAGGTGGACGTCTCCGACCTGATGCGCCGCATGGTCAAGGAAAACCTTCTCAAGTTCGACGGCACGCCCCTCTTCCCCGAGCGGATCGCCAACACCGTCCCCTACAAGCTCTCTGACGCCGAGGCGCACCTCTACCAGGCGGTCACCGACTACGTTCGCGAGGAGTTCAACCGCGCCGAGGCGCTAGCCAACGACAAGCGCGCCGGCACGGTGGGCTTTGCCCTCACCATCCTGCAGCGCCGCCTGGCGTCCTCCCCTGAAGCGATCTACCAGTCGCTCCGTCGCCGCAAGGAGCGGCTGGAAAAGAAGCTCCGCGAACTGGAACTCCTCCAGCGTGGTGCAGCCGCACCCGATGCCTTTGCGGCAGGCGCCCCCTCGTTGAACGACGAGGACCTGGAAGACCTGGACGAGGCGCCCGACGTCGAAGTGGAAGCCGTCGAGGAAGAGATCCTCGACCAGGCCACCGCGGCGCGCACCATCGCCGAGCTCCGGGCCGAGATCGACACGCTGGCCCGCCTCGAATCACTCGCCCAGCAGGTGCGCCGCAGCGGCGAGGATCGCAAGTGGCGGGAGCTGGCCAACCTGCTGGCCGAGATCTTCACCCCGGCGGCCATCGCCAACCGGCTGGCTGAAGCGTCGGCGCCTTACGGCCCCGACCCGCTGCCCCGACCGCAACCCTCGCCCCGCCAGAAGCTGGTCCTCTTCACCGAGCACCGCGACACGCTGAACTACCTCCACCAGCGCATCACCACCCTGCTCGGCCGGCCGTCGGCCATCGTCTGCATCCACGGCGGGATGGGGCGCGAGGAGCGCCTCAAGATGCAGGAGGCGTTCCGGCACGATCCCGAAGTGCAGGTGCTGCTGGCCACCGACGCCGCCGGCGAGGGCATCAACCTGCAGCGGGCCCACCTGATGGTGAACTACGACCTGCCGTGGAACCCCAACCGGCTGGAGCAGCGCTTCGGCCGCATCCACCGCATCGGCCAGACCGAGGTGTGCCACCTCTGGAACCTGGTGGCCGAAGAGACGCGCGAGGGCGAGGTCTACCGGCTGCTGTTGGTTAAATTGGAGGAAGCCCGCAAGGCCCTCGGCGGCCAGGTCTTCGACATTCTCGGCAAGGTGGTCTTCGACGGTCGTCCCCTGCGCGACCTACTCATCGAGGCCATCCGCTACGGCGAGCTCCCCGACGTGCGCGCCCGGCTCACCCGCGTCATCGCCGACGCCTTCGACCGGGGCAAGCTCGAAGACCTCCTCGATGATCGGGCCCTGGTGCGCGAGGCTATGGACGTGGGCCGCGTCCACCGCATCCGCGAGGACATGGAGCGCGCCGAAGCCCGTCGCCTCCAGCCCCACTACATTGCCTCGTTCTTCAAGGCGGCCTTCCAGCAACTCGGCGGCAGCATCCGTCCCCGCGAGACCGACCGGTGGGAGATCACCCATGTGCCGCCGCCCGTCCGCAACCGGGACCGCCAACTGGGCATCGGCGAGCCGGTGCAGCCGCGCTACGAGCGCATCGTGTTCGAAAAGTCGCTCATCGCGCCGCCCGGCCAGCCGCCCGCGGCGTTCGTCTGCCCCGGCCACGCGCTCCTCGACACCGCCATCGACCTGATGCTGGAGCGCCATCGGGACCTGTTGCGCCGCGGCGCCGTCCTCGTGGACGAGGGCGACGGCGGCGTCGAGCCGCGGCTGCTCTTCTTCCTGGAGCACGCCATCCAGGACGCCAGCCTCACCCGCGCCGGTGGCCACCGGGTCATCTCCAAGCGGCTCTTCTTCGTGGAGATGGATGCCCAGGGCCGGACGTGGCACCCGAGCTACGCGCCGTACCTCGACTACCGCCCGCTCCAGGCGGGCGAACCCGCCCTGGCCGAGCTGCTGGGCCTCCCCGAGTGCGCCTGGATCGGCCGGGACCTGGAGGATCGGGCGCAGGGCTATGCGGTGGAGTTTGTCGTCCCCGGCCACCTCCAGGAGGTGAGCGGCAGCCGCTTGGAACTCATCGTCAAGACCGAGGCGGCGGTGCAGGATCGCCTGACGAAGGAGATCAATTACTGGGACCACCGGGCCGAGGAGCTGAAACTCCAGGAGCAGGCCAACCGGCCCAATGCCAGGCTCAACTCCCAGGAGGCGCGCAAGCGCGCCGACACCCTCCAGGCCCGCCTGGAGAAGCGGCTGGCGGACCTGAAGCTGGAGAAGCAGCTCATCCCCTTGCCGCCGGTGGTCCTGGGGGGTGTCTTGGTAGTACCCCAAGAGCTGCTGCGCCGGATGCAGGGACAAACCCCGCCGGAACGGGCCGTTTCATCCACCGCCGACAAGCAGGCGGTCGCCGCCCGCGCCCGGGCCATCGTCATGGACGTGGAGCGCCGCCTCGGCTTCGAGCCCGTGGACCGCGAGACGGAAAAGCTCGGCTACGACATCGAGAGTCGCGTCCCCGGCACCGGCCGCCTGCGGTTCATCGAAGTGAAGGGGCGCGACGCCGACGCCGCTTCGGTCAACGTTACCAAAAACGAGATCCTCTTCTCCCTGAACAAGCCCGACGACTTCATCCTGGCCATCGTGGAGTTCCAGGATGCGGACCAGCGCCGGGTTCATTACCTCCGCCGCCCCTTCCATCGTGAACCCGACTTCGGCGTGACCAGCGTGAATTATGATTTTTCTGAGCTTCTGCAGCGTGCGGAGATGCCTCATTAGGATTGAGGAAAATGGATTCCTGTGATTTGATAGAATAGAGAGCGAACTGCACAACGAACTGACTGATTTTCTGAATGAACAAACATATCAGGACATGTGACAGATTTTAGGGGAGTTTAATCTGATGGGAGCGATTTACTCTGACGCAGAGATCCTCGCGCTAATTAATGAAATAAAAGTGCTTCCTGATAATTTCCGCGACAGGATCATTCTGCGTCCGAAGCGCGGTCATATGGAGAGAGAGCTCGCGGTGAATGGAAATAATGGAAATGAATTCAGAATTATACTGCGTCAATCTATTACAAATCCGATCGATTTTTCAACAATCCTAGTCTGGTTGCCCCCCAAATCCATGACAGGATTTAGACTTCGTCGATACAATGGAAGAAGTCACGAACACACGAATATTTTGGAGAGCAATAGATTTTATGACTTTCACGTACACCAAGCTACCGAACGTTATCAACAGTCGGGCTTACGAGAGGATTCATTTGCAGAACCCACTGATCGTTATCAAGACTACAATAGTGCAATTTCCTGTTTAATAAAGGAATGTGGCTTTCAGTTTTCCTCGACCTACCCCACTGAATTATTTGAACTGTGAGGTGTGTGGTGAACATTGACGGAATTCAAAATGATATACGCCGCAAAGTCGGTGAGACCGTCACTCTGAGGGATGAGGGACTAAATAGATATCGTGTCTTCACGCCATTCATGTTCGAAGATGGAGACCACCTTGCAATAGTGATGAGATGGGATGGTAATCGTTGGCTTTTAAGCGATGAAGGTCATACCTTCATGCATTTAACATATGATCTGGACGAAAAGGACTTACAGCGTGGCACACGCCATAAAATTATCACCAACGCACTCTCGGTGTATGGTGTGCAGGACAATGAGGGTGAGCTTTTGCTGATGATTCCTGAGGAGAGATATGGCGACGCCCTTTTCAGTTTTATCCAGGCATTACTGAAAGTCAGCGATGTGACCTATCTATCCAGAGAACGTGCTCGATCAACATTCCTCGAAGATTTTCGTGCCTTTATTTCGGAAACCGTGTCTGCTGATCGACTGGTTTTCGACTGGTTTGACGGAATACACGATCCCGAAGGTAAATACACAGTAGATTGCCGCATCAACGGTATGCCTAAACCCATCATGGTTTATGCACTCCCTAATGATGATCGAGTACGCGATGCGACAATTTGCCTGCTCCAGTTTGAACGGTGGAGTCTACCTTACAAATCGTTGGCGATTTTTGAGAATCAGGAAGAAATTAATCGCAAAGTTTTGGCTCGATTCAGTGACATGTGCGAGAAGCAGTTCAGTAGCCTCGGTGCCAATAGGGACCGTATTGGAACGTACATCCGTGAGGCTATGCAACGTTGATCGCATTTTTTGGAATTATCAAAACGATTGCTATGATCCATTCTTTCAATCGATGAGGTTTTGAGAGCGATTCAATCCAAGTACAAACCACTCGACAGTCTGTTTCCCATCTTTCGGCTTTTAGAATACCCAAATCGAGGGTCTTGAATTATTAGGTTTTCAGGGGCTTCAGCATGGGGAAGATCGAAGATAGGCTATTCGCAATCATCGACGACACGGGATTTCGAATCATCGAATCCCACGTTATCGCGGGTCGGAAAGCACGGCAGGTGACGGTCCCTTCGAGGTTGGAAGGTTCGATCAAAGTCGCTCTCCAGAAGAGTTTTCAGAACGGTCTCTATTCTCACCAAAAGATTGCATTGGAGCATTTTCTGGATGGTCATGACATCTGTTTGGCCACTCCAACCGCTTCCGGTAAAAGCCTAGTTTTCATTTACTCAGCGCTCCATTTGTTGATGACCGATCCCCAGGCATGCGTGATGGCACTCTATCCCGCCAAGGCGCTGATTCAGGATCAGCTGACGAAATGGAAATCCGCTTTGGCTGATTTCAAGCTGGCGCCGGGATACATCGACGGGGCGGTGAACGTCGATCTTCGCCCAGGTATTCTGAAGCAACATCGCGTTGTCTTGATGACTCCGGATGTCGCCCATGCCTGGCTGTTGAGCCACCTCAATCTAAAAGAGGTCCGATCATTCCTGAAGAACACGCGACTTCTCGTCATGGACGAAGCCCACGTCTATGACGGAGTGTTCGGCACGAATATGGCCTACTTCATCCGGCGGCTCATGGCGGTCGCACCGATTCAACAGGTGATTACCAGCACCGCGACCATTGGCGAGCCCATCGATTTCATCAAGCTCCTGACTGGGCGGACGCCAAGACTGGTGGGCGATGAGATGGATGGTTATCCCAGCCCGCCCAAGAACGTGTATCTGGTGCGGCCGAATGAGGGGAAATCATTGGATCGATCCGTGGAACTCATATGTGGGATCGCCCGAACCGGGTTGGGGCGTTTTCTTGCCTTTGCCGATTCCCGCAAGATGGTCGAGCAGGTCGTCTCCATTGCTGCTCGATCGAACAGCAGAAAGGAGGATTTGGAAGAAGACTCTGAAGGGGCAGAACCGCCGGACGCCGGGCTCGCCGGGCTGCACATCCTGCCTTACCGGGCCGGTTACGAAGAGGAAGACCGCCGGGATATCCAGCGCGCTTTAGTGGACGGTAGTCTCGCGGGTGTGGTTTCGACCAGTGCCCTGGAATTGGGCTTGGATATTGGAGAAATTGATCTCGTCATCATGTTGGGAACGCCACCCACCGTCAAGTCGTTCTGGCAGCGGCTCGGCCGGGCCGGACGACGACAGCAGGGCCACTGCCTGTTGATCGATGACAAGGGGACCATCTCGGCCTCCCCAAAAGGGTTGAGAGGATATCTGGAGAACAAGCCCGAAACGGGTTGGCTCTATTTAGATAATCAATACATACAATACGCTCACGCATTGTGTGCCGCTCAGGAATTGTCTGAGGCGGGAACGACCAATTATCAACGGGATCCCCTGCGTACACTGCCCGACCGATTTAATGTTCTCTTTGAGAATGAAATCAATCCGACCGAAGGTGTTCCGGACGATCTGTTTCCCCTCAAACAACGGGCGCAGGCCGGGCCTCATTACGAGTTTCCAATCCGGAGTGGAATTGAAAAGAATTTTGCCGTGCGGGAACGCAGTGGGCCTGTAAATACAAATCTGGGGACACTCACTTATTCACAGGCGCTTCGTGAGGGGTATCCCGGGGCGATTTACTATTACATGGCCCGGCCATATCGAGTGATCCTGTTCAATCACCGCACCGGAGAGATTTGGGTGCGTCGGGAGAAGCGTTGGACGACCCGGCCCATCCTGCAGAACATGGTGTTCCCGAAATTACCGGGTGGAGTATTGAACTGCTTGCGTTCTGGACAAGGATTTGTTGCGGAGACCGAGATCCAAGTCAGCGAACGCGTGCTCGGCTTTACCGAGCAGCGGGGGCCGAATAAGTTCTCAGAAGCGTACGCGACAGGCTCAGCATTCTCGCAGCGACCCATCAGTCGGTTTTTCGAAACGACGGGGGTGTGTTGGTACTTTAATGATGATTCCGTGCTGACAGAAGACGTGGGCAAGTGGCTGTTGAATACGTTTTGCGCCCTCTGTGGAGTCCAGGAACGCGATCTGGCTTTAGGAACGTTTCATGCGAAAAGCAATGAACTGTGGCAGAGCGATTGTCGAGGGTATTGCATTTATGACGCAGTGCACGGCAGCTTGCGGTTGTCCAAGCAGCTCGCGGCACGGTTCGTCGACATAGTCGTTCTCGCGGAGAAATTGTTGTTGAATCTGGAGGAAAAAGATCGACGGCTTGAGGAATCCCTCTGGCGGATGCAGAAACTGACGGAATCATTATCCAGGCTGACTTTGAAGCCATCGTCTGAACCAACACAGATTGCAGAGACCGGGATGGATTGGGTGAAAGTGATCACACCCAATCAACGGGCCATGTTGTTAGAGGATGGAGTGACTGATGAGGTAGAGGTTTTAGCGTATCGCTATACACCCCAAGGTTTGATGTACCAGCTACGGGCGAGAACGGCCGATGTGGTCTGGATGGTTCGAGCAGGAATTGTGAAACCGTTCTATGGCGAAACGAAGTTGCTTGAAGTCAATCTGATCACGGGCGAGACGCGGGAGATTCAGACCCAAGAAGTCTGATTCAGGTCATTACATTTATATAAGGTGCTGAACGAATGAAATATCGAAAGAAGCTGATCGAAGTTGCGTTGCCGCTGGAGGCGATCAACAAGGCGGCGGCGCGGGAAAAGTCCATCCGCCATGGGCACCCCAGCACCCTGCATCTGTGGTGGGCGCGGCGGCCGCTGGCGGCGGCGCGCGCCGTGATTTTCGCCCAGATGGTGGACGACCCCTCGGCCTACGTGGACACGCTGCGCGCGGACCCGAAGCTCAGGCGCAGGGCCGAGTCGGCACTCAAGGCTCGCCTCAAGCTGTGGGAAGAGGCGCGCGAGCTCGCCCGCAAGGCCGAAGGCACCCGCCTCGCCGTGCCGGAGCCCGGACCGCGGCCGGCGCTCGACGACATGCTGGCCGACATTGAGCGCCAGCGGCTCTTCCGCATCATCGAGGACCTGGTGCTGTGGGAGAACACCACCAACGAGACGGTGCTGCAGGCGGCGCGCGACGAGATCTGGGCAAGCTGGCGGCGGGCTTGCGCCGAGAACGCCGGCCATCCGCGGGCGAAGGAGCTGTTCGACCGAAAGAAGCTCCCCGCCTTCCACGACCCCTTCGCCGGCGGCGGGGCGCTGCCGCTCGAGGCGCAGCGATTGGGATTGGAGGCGTACGCCTCGGACCTCAACCCCGTGGCGGTGCTCATCAACAAGGCCATGATCGAGATCCCGCCCAAGTTCGCCAACCGCCCCCCCGTGAACCCGGAGGCGAAGAAGGACCTTTTTGGACAGGATTTACAGGATGAACAGGATTTGGATGATGAAACAAATGATTCCAATAGTGGCGGCAAGACAAAAGTAAGATCCCGTCAAAAAACCCATCCTGTCAATCCTGTTAATCCTGTTAAAGAATCCCTCTGGCACGGTGCTCAAGGGTTGGCGGCGGACGTGCGCTACTACGGGAAGTGGATGCGCGACGAGGCCGAAAAGCGCATCGGCCACCTCTACCCGCCGATTGAGGTGACAGCCGAAATGGCGAAGGGCCGTCCCGATCTCAAGCCATATATTGGGAGAAAGCTGACAGTGATCGCCTGGCTGTGGGCGCGTACGGTGAAGAGCCCCAATCCGGCGTTCGCCCATGTGGACGTGCCGCTCGCCTCGACCTTTATGCTTTCGACCAAGGCGGGTAAGGAGGCGTACGTCGAGCCGGTCATTTTTGGACAGGATTTTCAGGATTATCAGGATGAAAATTCCGGAAAAAATCCTGTCCATGCTGTTAATCCTGTCAAAAGCCCCGGGTACCGCTTCACAGTGAAGGTGGGGAAGCCGAAGGACGCAGAGGGGGCTAAACTCGGCACTACCGCCGGCAAGCGTGCGGCTTTCCGGTGCCTGATGTCAGGCGTGCCAATTACGTACGACCACATCAGAAGCGAGGGGCAGGCAGGACGAATGAGCGCGCAGCTCATGGCCATCGTGGCCGAGGGTGACCGCGGGCGCGTCTATCTCGCTCCCACGCCGGAACACGAAGCTGTGGCACTCAAGGCGAAGCCCGAGTGGAAGCCGGACGTGGCGCTGCCTGTGAACCCGCGTGATTTCAAGACGCCAAATTACGGCTTAATGACGTTCGCTGACCTCTTTACCCCGCGGCAGTTGGTGGCGCTGACCACGTTTTCGGACCTGGTGGGCGAGGCGCGCGAGCGCATCCGTCGCGACGCCATCGCCGCCGGCCTCCCCGACGACGGCAAACCCCTCCGCGACGGCGGCACCGGCGCCACCGCCTACGGCGATGCGGTGGGGGTGTATTTGGGAATCGGTATGAGCAAACTAACTGACTACAACTCCTCACTGGTTCAATGGAGCAAGGCTCGGGATCAGGCGGTGCATGTGTTCGGTCGCCAGGCGCTACCAATGGTCTGGGATTACTGCGAAGTCTCCCCGCTTGCCGGTGCCGCGGGCGATCTAACGGTGTCGCTTGACGGAATCTCGAGATCGACCGAAGGCCATGTCTCGATTGTGGGAAGCGGCAGGTCGATGAACCTAGATGCGCAGACGCAATCGGTGTCGCAGGGCAAAGTTGTCAGCACCGATCCGCCATATTATGACAACATCGGCTACGCAGACCTTTCGGACTACTTTTACGTGTGGCTGCGCTGTTCGCTGAAGCCAGTATTCCCAGACCTCTTCGCCACCGTCGCTGTGCCAAAGGCCGAGGAACTTGTTGCTACGCCCTACCGCCATGGCAGCAAGGAGCAGGCCGAGACCTTCTTCCTCGATGGCATGACGCAGGCTATGCACCGCCTCGCTGAACAAGCGCATCCAGCTTTTCCGGTCACCATCTATTACGCATTCAAGCAGGCCGAGAGCGACGGGGAGGAAGGCACGACCAACACTGGTTGGGACACATTCCTCGCGGCCGTCATTGCTGCAGGATTTGCCATCAGTGGAACCTGGCCGATGCGCACCGAACGCCAAGGGCGCATGATCGGTAACGACACGAATGCCCTCGCTTCTAGCATCGTTCTTGTCTGCCGACGGGGCGCGGCCGAAGCGCTCACCTCAACCCGCCGCGAGTTCGTCACCGCGCTCAAGTCCGAACTGCCCGTGGCGCTGGCCCACCTCCAGCGCGGCAACATCGCGCCAGTGGACCTGGCCCAGACGGCCATCGGGCCGGGTATGGCGGTCTTCACCCGTTATTCAAAGGTGCTGGACGCACAGGGGAATCCCCTTTCAGTGCGCGAGGCGCTGGCGCTCATCAACCAGGTGCTAGACGAAACGCTGGCGGAGCAGGAGGGGGACTTCGACGCCGACACGCGCTGGGCGCTGGCCTGGTTCGAACAGGCGGGCTTTGACGAAGGCGAATACGGCGTGGCCGAGACTCTGTCCAAGGCCAAGAACACCAGCGTCACCGGCATGGTGGAGGCGGGGATCCTGGCCGCGCGCGCCGGCAAGGTGCGGCTTCTGCGCCCCAGCGAGCTTCCCGCCGATTGGGATCCCGCCACGGACAAGCGCCTCACGGTTTGGGAGATGGTGCACCATCTCATCCGCGTGCTGGCGATCGGCGAGGGTGCCGCGGCGGAGCTGGTCGCTAAGCTGGGTGTGAAGGCAGAGGCCGCCCGCGAGCTCTGCTACCGGCTCTACACCCTGTGCGAGCGCAAGAAGCGCGCCCCCGAGGCGCTGGCCTACAACACCCTCGTCCAAAGCTGGCCCGAGATCACCCGCCTGTCCCGCGAAAGCAAGATCACGAAGCCGGAACAGGGGGAGTTGTTTTGACAGGATTCACGGGATTGACAGGATTATTCATTCAGGAGCCATGGTTCGAGTGAAAAACTTGGTAGATCCAATTGATCGTTTACTTTTATATGACGGGAATAGACTTGGGGTAGATCATGCAGGATGAGGCGGTGACGGAAAAGATCATCGGGTGTGCCATGAGGGTGCATCAGGCGTTAGGCCCGGGATTTCTGGAATCGGTGTATGAGAACGCCCTCGCCCATGAACTCCGCAAGGAAGGATTGGAGGTGGAGCGCCAGCTTCCCATCGGCGTGATGTATGACGGCGTGCCGGTGGGAGACTTCATCGCCGATATGCGCGTGTCCGGGCGCGTCCTCGTCGAGAACAAGGCGGTCATGTCTCTGGCGGTGGCTCACGAAGTGCAACTGGTCAATTATCTGACCGCCACCGGCCATGAGATCGGCCTGTTGCTCAACTTCGGCGCCGCCAGTCTCCAATTCAAACGCAAGCACCGCACCTACCGCCCCAAGGGCACTCAACTATCGGAGGCTTCCGTTGAATACCCAACTGAATAATCCAAACACCGACCACTCTCTTAAACATTCTGACCATCCTGTTAATCCTGTAAATCCTGTTAATCCTGTCTAATCCTCTCGGAGAAAACCATGGCCATCACCAATCACGAACGAATCGGCAAGGCGCTGGATCTCCTCAGAGAAGGGCTCGGTGCGTTCATCGAACGCGAGTTCACCAGCGCCTACCGCGACCAGGCCCAACCGGCCGCCCTCCACATCGTCGGCGAGGACCGCCAACTCCTGGGCAAGCCCATCGCCGCCTGGGACGCGGCGGCGCTGCTGCGCCTCATGTGGGACGCCTGGAACGACGTGTTCAAGAAGACGCTGGGCCACGCCGAGCGGAGCCTCGTGAGCGAGCTCCGTGAGGTGCGGAACGCCTGGGCGCATCAGGGGACGTTTTCCAGCGACGACGCCTACCGCGCCATGGACTCGGCCGGGCGCCTGCTCTCCGCCGTCTCGGCGCCGCAGGCCGAGGAGCTCGAGACCATGAAGATGGAGCTCCTGCGCTTGCGCTTCGACGAGCAGGTGCGCGGCGAGAAGCGCAAGAAGAGCCTGGGCAAGGTCATCGAGAGCCCGGCCGCCTCCACCCTGAAGCCGTGGCGCGAGGTGGTGGAGCCCCACCCCGATGTGGCCAGCGGCCGCTACCAGCAGGCCGAGTTTGCCGCCGACCTCTGGCAGGTGCACCTGGGACAGGGGACCGACGAGTACCGCGACCCGGTGGAGTTCTTCCGCCGCACCTACCTCACCGAGAGCCTGAAGCAGCTCCTCGTGGGCGCCGTGCAGCGCCTTTCCGGCGCAGGGGGCGACCCCGTGGTGCAGCTTCAGACCAATTTCGGCGGCGGCAAGACCCACTCCATGCTGGCCCTCTACCACCTTTTCTCCGGCGCGCCGCCCAGCGAGCTGGCCGGCATGGACGCGGTGATGCAGGAAGCCGGAGCCAAAAAATTGCCGAAGGCGCAGCGGGTGGTGCTGGTGGGGAACCGGATCTCGCCGGGCAATCCCGTCACCAAGCCCGACGGCACCGTGGTGCGGACGCTGTGGGGCGAGCTGGCCTGGCAGCTCGGCGGGGAGAAGGCCTTTGCCCGGATCGCGGCCGATGACGAGCGGGCCACCAGTCCGGGGGACGCGCTCCGCGAGCTGCTCATCGCCCACGGGCCGTGCCTCGTCCTCATCGACGAGTGGGTGGCCTACGCCCGCCAGCTCCACGACCAGGGCGACTTGCCGGCGGGGAGCTTCGAGACGCAGTTCACCTTCGCCCAGTTGCTCAGCGAGTCGGCCAAGCTGGCCGGCAACTGCCTCGTGGTGATCAGCCTGCCCGCGTCGGACACGGCCGCCTCGCCGCACACCCAGTCCGATGACGTGGAGGTGGGGGGCGTCCGCGGCCGGGAGGCGCTGGACCGCCTCCGCAACGTCATCGGCCGGGTGGAGTCGTCGTGGCGCCCCGCCAGCGCCGAGGAGGGCTTCGAGATCGTGCGGCGGCGGCTGTTCCAGCCGCTGGCCGACCCGGCGCGATTTAAGGACCGCGATGTGGTGGCGCGGGCGTTCGCCGAGTTTTACCACAAGAACCCGGCGGAGTTCCCGCCCGAGTGCCGCGAGTCCGAATACGAGAAGCGCATCAAGGCGGCCTATCCCATCCATCCGGAGATCTTCGACCGGCTCTACGGCGACTGGTCCACCCTGGTCAAGTTCCAGCGCACCCGCGGCGTGTTGCGCCTCATGGCCGCGGTGATCCACAGCCTCTGGGTGCGCGGCGACAAGAATCCCCTGATCCTTCCGGCCAACATCGCCATCGATGAGCCGCGCGTCCAGTTCGAGCTGACGCGGTACCTGTCGGACAACTGGGTGCCCGTGATCGAGCGCGACGTGGACGGGCCCAACTCACTGCCCCTGCGCATGGACGGCGAGGTGGCCAACCTGGGCAAATACGCCGCGTGCCGGCGGGTGGCCCGGACCATCTACCTCGGCTCGGCGCCCACGGCCAAGGCCGCCCACCGCGGCCTCGAGGACCGGCGCATCAAGCTGGGCTGCGTGATGCCCGACGAGTCGCCCGCCATCTTCGGCGACGCGCTGCGGCGGCTGGCGGCGGCGGCGACTTACCTGTACCAGGATGGGCCGCGCTACTGGTACTCCACCCAGCCCACGGTCACAAAGCTCGCCGAGGATCGGGCCGAGCAGCTCACGCGCAATCCCGACAAGGTGGCCCAGGAGCTGGGACGCCGATTGCGCGAGGATCTCAAGAAGACGGGGGATTTCCCGCGCGTCCACCCGCTTCCGCAATCGGGCCAGGATGTGCCCGACGATGCGGACGCCCGGCTGGTGGTGTTGAGCATCGACCACCCGTACAGCAAGGACCCGGGCAACCCCGCCGAAAAGGCCGCCCGGGCGATCCTGGAAAAGCGGGGTTCGGCGCCCCGGCTGTACCGCAACACGCTGGTGTTTCTGGCGGCCGACAAGGCACAACTGCAGGACCTTGATGAGGCGGCGCGCAAGTTCCTGGCCTGGGAGTCCATCCTGAACGAGAAGATGGAACTGAACCTGGACCCGCAGCAGGTGAAACAGGCCGAGAACCAGAAGAATGCCGCCGACAGCACGGTGAAGGTCCGCATCCCGGAGACGTACCGCTGGCTGCTGGTGCCGGCGCAGGCGACTCCCCAGTCGGAGCCGGAATGGCAGGTGATCCCGCTCAAGGCGGGCGACGCGCTGGCGGTGCAGGCCAGCCGGCGGCTGCGGAGCGACGAGCTGCTGCTCACGGGATTTGCCGCCTCGCGGCTTCGCATGGAGCTGGACCGGGTGCCCCTCTGGCGCGGCGACCACGTGGCCATCCGGGAGCTGGTGGAATACTTCGCCCGCTACCTGTATCTGCCGCGGTTGCGCGACGCGGACGTGCTCCTGCAAGCCATCCGCGACGGCCTCGGCCTGATGACCTGGGCGCAGGACTCGTTCGCCTACGCCGACAGCTACGACGAGGCGGCCGGCCGCTACCGCGGCCTCCGCGGCGGTCAGAAGATCGCCCTGGCCGACGCCCACGCCGACGGCCTGCTGGTCAAGCCCGACGTCGCCCTGCGGCAGATGCAGGCGGAGGCCCCCGCCGGCGCGGTGGACGCCAATGGGCGCCCGCTGGCCGGTGCGACAGCCGGTGGCGGTGCGAATGGTTTCGGATTGTCAGGAGGACCCGCTGCGGGCGGCGTCAACGGCGGCGTTCCGGCGGACGGGGCATATCCTGGCGGATACCCCGGGACCGGTCGTGGAGAGCCGGCGGCGCCGCCCGCCCCCCGGTTCACCCGCTTCCACGGCAGCGTTGAGCTCGATCCCAACCGGGTGGGCCGCGACGCATCCAAAATCGCCGAGGAGGTGATCGCCCACCTGGCAGGACAGGTCCACGCCGATGTCTCGGTCACGCTGGAGATCGACGCCCAACTCCCCGACGGCGTCTCCGACACCATCCTCCGCATCGTCACCGAAAACTGCCGCTCCCTGAAATTCAAGACGCAGGGATTTGAGGAGGATTGATTCTGATAGAGAACAGATTGTGAAGGCAAAATGCGATTCAAGGAGAATGGGGGCATTATGAGAAAGTGTGAGTCATGTGGTGTATTCAATTCAGATGACAGTGTGTTTTGTACGAATTGCGGAAGGCGATTCGGGACAAACATCACCCCCCAACCCACATCTTCAAAATCGAGTAAAAATCATTTGAAGGTTGTAATTGGGGGGATCCTGCTTTTATCCGGAGCGTTGGCTATAGTTGTTTTATTTTTTTCGTTCTCTCCTGATTCGCCCGAAAGTGTGGTCGTACAAGCGATGGAGGCCGCAGTCAATTCCGACTACAAAACCGCCGATCGGTATCTGCATTCACAGTTCAAAGCGAGTCTTGAAAATACATTTGAATTCTGGGATTGGATGACCGAATCCGGACGCGTTGTCGGAATAACGGTTCGTGACAGTGGCGAGAAAAATTCGATTGCCATTGTTGCCTTTCATCCGAAATTCATCAATTTCGTATCGAAGCAAGAGGCTCAACGATTTAAGGAGCTCAAGTCAAAATTGCCGTCTGTACTGGGAAATATGCTGTTGTGGTCCAAGAATGTCCGGCAAGGATCTAACATTGCAGTGTTAGAGCTGATCAAAGAGGACGGGGAATGGAGGATTATCGGCGAACCAGAAGTCAGCTTCAATTTTTATCACTTGGCAAACGGTGATGCACAAGACCGCCTCCCTCTTGTACATCAGGATCAGACTCTTGATAAAGAACAAAAGTCTTTGATTATTATGAATAAAAGTGAATACGGTTCTTTCACTCTTGCATGGTGGGTGGCCATGGAATTTGTACCTGCATACGATCAGATCAGAGGTATTCCGGTCAGCCAATTGAACACAAAATGGATTAGAGCGCTTGAATTAAGAAAAGACATCATCCCGAAGGAATACTTGTTTGAAGGTGGTCAGGACAATCTTGCAATGCATCAAGCGGATTTTGTTCGAAAGGGAGATTTCAATCAGGATGGGATCAAAGACGAAGCCTTGGTGGGCGTTTATGAGGATAAAGATGGGAATAAAGGTAGATTTCTGATGATTGTCACTTGGCAAAACGAACAGTGGGAGAAGGTCTTTCTGGATACCGTTCCTGGAAAAGCAGGATTCTCGGTACTTGCTCAAAGAGGCACTGAGGACGACATTCATGTTTGGTATTGTCTGGATTGTAGTGCCCTTAGCCGATTCAGGTGGAATATGAGCGAAAGCAAATTCCAACGGGTAATTGATGAGTCCGACGATTGGTATGATTAAAATTTTTAGCTAACATTCAGCTGATGTTCATTGGCTGTGTCAATGGAACGTTTGCTCCGGTTCCGATTGCTCAGTAGCGTCAAGAATCTTTCGCACATTTCATGGAGTATCCTCCAATCCGACGGTACCGGGCGATGAGCGTAGCGAATCGCCCTGTACCGTCCCTCACGCCTCCGCCTCCACCAGGTCCGCCTCTTCCAGTCGCTCCACCTTCAGGTATCGCCGCTCACATCAGCGCTGCCGGTGTCAACTAGTTATCATCTGTATCCCAATGCGAGCGGCGGCCTTCGTAGTCGAGGAAGCCGTAGCCTTCATAGTGTTCGGGTTCCCAGTCGTCCGCTTCCAGGCCGTATCCGGGTCCCTCAAAATCCTCGTCCGGATCCTTCATCATGTCCACCAACTGCTCGTCCTCGTCCTTGTCCCACTCGTCCTTCTCTTCATCTTCGTCCATGACAGCCTCCCGTCATTCCAGGTTCGCAGAATGTTGACCAATTCCGGCCGGCAAGCGGTGGCGCCGGACGCTCAGTGGTACGGACACAGCTTCCACGCCGGGTCCAGGCGCCGGCCGCACTCCGGGCACCGCCGGCCCAGCTCGCGGCCGCAGTAGGGGCAGCGCCGAAACTCGGGGCTCCGCGCCGCTTCGCGGCAGCGCGGACATTCGCCCGCCGCCGGTTGTTCCGTGCTGTCGGCCGGGCCGAACGACGACGGATCGTTTGCCGGCACGGGCTCTTTGGGTTCCGCCCAAAGCCTCGGCGTCGGGTTCCGGCCGGTTACAGTCGGCGCCTCTTCCGGCTGGAGCTCGTAGGTGACCCACACGTTGGAGCTCGGGACGTTGCCCCGGACGCTCAGGACGCGGACGCCGCCGAGCTGCTGGAGGCGCCGGCCGATCATGACCTGGTTGACGTTGGGCATGTTGTTCACGAGCTGCAGCGACGCGTGCACGTCCCCGGCCCGGACGGTCAGCTCGCGCCGCCCCGCCCCTCGGGCCTGCCGGAAGAGCCCGTCGAGGTATTCCCGGATCCCGTCGGCGGTGCTCGATGAACGGACTTCCCGCACCGGTTGATGGGAGCGCGGAGGCGTGCCGGTCGGCGCCGGTGATGGCGCGGCGCTGGAGGGAAGCACGCGTAGGCGCACGTACTCGCCGGGCGCCTGGCGGTCGAATTCGAGACGGAGCCCGGCGGCGGCGAACATGATGGCCAGGCGGTCCTGGTTGGGCCGGTTGGTCTTCCGGAAGAGCCCGGCGGTGTCGCGGCCGCAGACGGAGTCGGCGTCCGCCTTCGTGAGCCAGCGCCCCGGGTGCTCCGCCAGCGGGGCGTACATGCCCCGCAGACGCGGACGATGGGGGAGCGATCGGTGTTCCCCCATTCCGCCGTCGTATCCTGACTTGGTGCCGGGGGAGGATTCCAGGAGGGAGCTTTCCTGTTGTTCCCTGTTGGTCTGGATGCTGTCTTCTGTGTCACTCATGCTGACCTCTCCTTGATGTCTGATGGAACGTTCATTCGGACGCTTTGGGATACAATCGCTGGTAGACGACCTCCATATCACTATAGTGAATCTCCTGGTTTTCCTTGACGAACTGCTCGTGGGATTCCCCGCTCTCAAGCAGGGGGAAGAGCGCCGCCCGCAGGGCAGGTGGAGTCTTGTATGTGCCGCCACCAAACGGCACGGTGTAATATCCCACCTGGATACCTGCCGAGCCGCGTTCGGAAAGATTGTTCGATGCCCAGGCCAATAAATCGGAGTAGTGCGAAGTTGTATTGAAGAATCCCACCGCCTGGCGGGTGCCGCGGGCCCGGAAGAAGTCGGCGATCACCTCGCCGATATGATGATCGCTCCAATGCTGTAATAAGTGGTCACCGAGGTCAATCTCGTACCGACGGATGGGCTCGGAGCCGTGGACCACGCCGTAGCAGCCGCTGAGGATGAGCACGTCGATGCGGCCCTCGGTCATTTCGCTGATGAGTTCATAGGTCAATCCCCCCTGGAAGATGAGCCCCGTGTACAGCCGGATGGCCGGGACGGGGTCATCCCCGAACTGCACCGCGCAGTCCGGTTGAATGACTTCCCGGCCCTTCGCCAGCCAGGAGGCGCTGGGGAGCCAGCCGGGGTTCGCCAACAGAACAGGCTCCATCGCCAGTTTTCCCCCCCCCGTCTTCTTTTCAGTGCACGGAAGAACAATGCAAAGGTCAGGCATGTTGCCTCCTACAATCTGAATTTGCTTGTATAATTACACAAGATTCGCGCTTTGTCAAACGATTTTTTGAATATTCATAATCATATATTCTACAATTACTTACAATAAAACCGAGTGTTTCCTGCATCGAAGGACTTGCGATTTTCTTCTTCGAGTGGTACAATTCACCCCATATGAATAACCTAAACTATCTTCCCATCGCGGGCGGGGGCGAGTGGGGGGAACTGCTGTCCTGGTTCGGGCTGACCAAGTACGGCGTCCTCGACCGCTTCGCCGCGTCGTCCGAGCGCGCCGTCGACCGGGGGACCGGCGACGAGCGCTTCGTCTACATCCCCGGCGTCCGCGCCGACCGGGTGCTGCTGGCGGCCCACGCCGACACCCGCTTCGACCACCTGCCCGCGTTCCCGCCGCCGCTCCACGCGGCGGACGGCATCGTCCGCTCCTCCGACCCGGCGATGGGCTGCGGCGCGGACGACCGCGCCGGCTGCGCCATCCTGTGGGCGCTGCGGGACCTCGGCCATTCGCTTCTCGTCACCAGCTGCGAGGAGCACGGCCAGAAAGCCAGCCACTGGCTCATGGACCACAACCCGGACTTGGCCGATGAAATCAACGGTACTCACGGCTTCGCCGTCCAGTTCGACCGTAGAGACAGCGGCGACGCGGTTTTCTACAAAGTGGGCACCGACGCCTTCCGGTCGTACGTGGCGGCCATGACGGGCTACGCCGAGCCGGATCGGTATTCGGTCACTGACATCTGCGTGCTGTGCCGCGACATTCCGGGCGCCAATCTCAGCGTCGGGTACCACAACGAGCACAAGGCCGAGGAGTACCTGGATCTGGCCGCGTGGCGGCACACCCTGGACGTGGCGCGGGACTGGCTCGCGCCGTCCGGCCTGCCGCGGTTCCGGCGCGCGGCGGCCGATGCGCCGCCGCTCGCGGCGGGAGGGGCGTGAGATGCCGCCGCGGCATTCAAATCCCATCCGGGAGCAACCCGGCGACCGGGACCTCGCGTCGCAGTTCCACGCGATGTTCCCGCCGCCGGCGGGACCGCCCCCGGAGCGCGCCGCCCTGTTCTACCCGAGCGCCGGCCGCGACCTGCTGGGCCCGCTGCGGCTGGGCCTCCCCTACTGCCAACTGTTCTATTTCTACGACCACATGCGTTACCGGCACATCCCGCTCCGGCTCCGGCGGATGCTCCGCGCCGGGCCGGTGGATCCCGTAGTATCGGCCGAGTGGCGGCCGGACCGGGTGTTCCCCGGCCACGTGCCGGATCCCTCACCCGACCGGCCGCGGAACTATCGGGCGGAGGTGCCCTACGGACCGACGGGCGAGTACGTGATCCGCTTCCACCATCGCGGCGTCCCGCGGGAGATCCACCTGGTCTGCCGCGACAACACGGACTTCCTCCGGCAGGACGTGGACCTGGCCGTCTACTTCCACCGCGGCGACAGCGAGGGGGAGGGCGGCTCCGGCCAGTGGTGGGACGGCGAGCTGCTGCCCCTCCTCTTCCCCAAGATCCCGGCGGACGGCCATTGCCTGTTTCTCGCGAGCGGGTCTCCGTGGGGTCTGCATCCGGACCTGCGCGAGCTGGCGGGCGAGGCGGTTGAAGAAACCGAGTACAGGGTGGAGTATTTACTGGAACGGGAGATGCGGAGGCGACGCCGAAGCAGCGGTCCAGAGTGCCTTTTGTCCGACGGGCCGGCGGACCGTTCCGGAGCCACGGAGGAGCGCCAGCCGGAGATCGAGCTACGGGTGCACCGCCTGTGCAGTGGTTACGCCTTCTGCATCCGGGGGAACGCCCTGCCCGCGCTGGCGCCGCTGGCGCCCCGCTCGCGCTGGCCCGTGGACGCGCCGCCCGAGCGACCGCGGCGGGAATGCCGGCCGCGGCTGCGTCCCCGGACAACGCCACGTCCGCGGCCCCCGCGCCGCCCGCCTCCGCCGCGCTCACCCGGCTTGCCGTTCGAATAGCCGGCCCGGCGGAGACAGCTCGCCAAGGCGCCAAGCCGCCAAGCGGTTCTTTTTGTCAATGGAAAGCCGAGAGGAGAAACGGTGGGGAGGCCGGTTGCGCCGCGACCGGTAGCGGCGAATCCGGATTCTCATCGAGAACAAGCTGGACGCCGCGTTCCAGCCGCAGCAGGCGGAACGGTATCGGACGCGCGGCGACGCGTATTTTCAAAACGGCGAGTGCGACCGCTGGGTAACCGTCCTGCTGGCGTCGAGGGAACGCAATCCCTTCGGAATCCCTTCCGGTTGCGGATGCGATCGGTTGCCACACCGGTGGGAACATTCACCGCGAGCGGGAACGATCAAGGCAGATATCGCTCCATGAATTCCCGTGGTTTCATGATTTGAATTCCCTGGAAACCGGAGACGGCCAGTAGATGTCGATCGCCGCTGACGAGTGCGGCACATCGGCTCGCCAGGGCGCAGGCAATGAACTTGTCATCATCCGGGTCCGCGCATACCTGCCGGGGCAAATTCGGACACGCATAAATCTCCGCCTTGACCGTAACCAGTTCCAAAATTGGTTGCAGGCTGATCTCCGGGAAGCGCGCCGACAGAACTTCGCCAGTCCGCTCATACTCTTCAAGGATTTCCGGTGAAACGGCCAACTGGAATGTGCCGTTCCACCAGGCCTCCAAAATCCGGGAGGACGGCCCCTTGAAAAAAATCCCGGAAACGAAGACGTTCGTGTCGAGGACGACCTTCACTGGCGTCCCCGGACTTTGGCGACGGCCGCGGAAATGTCCGCTCGTTTCAAACCGGACGCCTTCGCCTGTTTTCGGGCTTCGGCGACCAATCTTGCGAATTCCTCTTTGGCCGGCGGAGCGATGGACTTCAGGATGACCACATCGTTTTCGCCCACCACCACGAACTGGGCACCGGCCTTCAGTTTCAGCCGCTGGCGGATCTCTTCCGGGATGACGACCTGTCCCTTGGAGGACATCTTGGTTGTAGCGATTCGGGCCATGGGTTTCTCCTGACAACAAATCTTACTGGTAAGATAATACCCCCCGCGCCCGATCTCTGGCAAGCTGTTTTCCATCCCGAAGCGGAACGCTGCGTGTCCTGATTCCGCACGGCACGCGTGGTGCATCCCCAGATCCCGTCACCAGTCGGCACCTCCCGCTCGGTGCGGAACCGGGGCGCCGCCCCTGGACCCCGCCGAGGGAATGTGACTGAACATGACTCCCCCAATCCATACGAATTATTAACCATTGTGCAATTCAGCCGCCGATGCAGAATGGACCGGCCTTCATAAATGCTTCGAATGCTTCGGGTCGGACCACGGCAATTAATTGTTTATAAAAGAATAGGTGAGATTTGGAGACCATTTAGGGCCACAGATCGAGGTTTTTAACTAAAAAATGGGGCGTTTGACGCGCCATGTGATCTGAATTGACGTGAATGCCGGGCGATCCGGCTTTCGATTGATCTAAAGCCGATTTCAGATGAGTCCTCCAGACTCGATCGGGGCGACGCATTCCGCTTGCAAAGAGGCCGGAGTGGGTTTTCAATAGGGACCATGACCCCCGACGAGCGCGCGCGGCTGTTTTTGAGGCTGGCCCGGTACTTCGGGACCGAGGTGGGGGCGGAGTTTATGAAATTTGACGTTGATGGTTGATGGTTAATCGTTGATCGTTGATGGTTGATGCGCGAGCCGGCGGGGCGGCGAACGGAATTGATTCGGCGGACCGTTTGGTACTAACATAGCGACAAACGCCGTGGGGTGGCTATGGGTGGAAACTGGAAAACGGTCCGCGTATTCATTTCCTCCACCTTCCGCGACATGCACGCGGAGCGGGACTACCTGGTAAAGGTGGTGTTTCCACAACTGCGGTGGCTCTGCGAGTCCCGCGGCGTGACCTGGGGCGAGGTGGACTTGCGCTGGGGCGTCACCGATGAAGCTGCGGCCGAGGGCAGAGTCCTGCCGATCTGTCTGGAGGAGATCAACCGCTGCCGCCCCTATTTCATCGGCCTGCTGGGCGAACGCTACGGATGGGTTCCCCAGACCATCCCCCAGGAACTGCTTGAGAAGGAGACCTGGCTCCAGGAGCAGTTCCAGGAACGCAAATCAGTCACCGAGTTGGAGATCCTGCACGGCGTGCTGCGGAACCCGGCCATGGCGGGACACGCCTTTTTCTACTTCCGGGACGCCGCGTATATCCAGAAGCTGCCGCCGGGTTTCGTGCCGGCTGACTTTATCAGCGAGGACACCGCCAGCGCCGCCAAGCTGCACCAGCTCAAACAACTCATCCGTGCCAGTGGCGTTGCGGTCAGAGAAAACTACCCCAACGCGCAGGCGCTGGGTGAACTCGTGCTGGCCGACCTGACCGCAATCATCAACCAACGCTGGCCCGAGGGCTCCCAAACCGATCCCCTCGACCGCGATGCGCTGGAGCACGTCGCCTATGCCCGCAGCCGCGAACGGGTTTACATTGGCCGGCCGGAGTACTTCGCCCGCCTCGATGCCCACGCCGCGGGCGAAGGCGGTCAGCCGCTTGTGGTCCTGGGCGAATCCGGTTGCGGCAAGTCGGCGCTGCTGGCGAACTGGGCGGCAGGCTATCGCCGTGCCCATCCCGACGCCTTCGTGCTGGAACATTACATTGGCGCCACGCCCGGCAGCGCGGACTGGGCCGCGCTCCTGCGCCGCCTCATGGGCGAATTCAAACGCAAACTCGGCGTGCAGCAAGCCATTCCCGACAAGCCGGACGACCTGCGCGACGCCTTTTCCAACTGGCTGAAAATGGCCTCTGCCAGATGTCAGGGTTCGGGGGTCAGGGACCGGGGGACAGAAACCGAAGAGTCGGGGACGCGGATGGAAGGACCGCCCGGGACGGCCGGCTCAACCGGGATGGGGACGGATGTCCCCGCCGCTGATCCGGCCGCGCCTCCGGCTCAGGACGCGGTCGGCGGACCGGGGTCTGGACCCTCGAAGATCGTCATCATCCTGGACGCGCTGAATCAACTGGAGGATCGCGAGGGGGCCCAGGAACTCCTCTGGCTGCCGCCGGTTCTGCCCGGAAACGTGCGGCTGATCGTCTCGACCCTGCCGGGCAAGCCCCTGAACGAGGTTGAAAAGCGCGGCTGGCCGAACCTGCGGGTCGAGCCGCTCGCCCCGGAGAAGCGCCGGGAGCTGGTTCGGCAGTTTCTCGGGCAATACGGCCGCCAGCTCAGTCTCGCCCGCCTGGACCGCATCGTCGCCGCCCCGCAATCGGCCAACCCGCTGTACCTGCGCGTATTGCTCGACGAACTGCGCCTGTTCGGCATCCACGAGCAGTTGGACGCGCGCATCGACTACTACCTGCAAGCCCAGTCGCCATGCGAACTGTACGGGAAAGTCATCGCCCGGTGGGACGCAGACTACGGGTGCGACAGCGGGCTGGCCGGCGACACCCTCTCCCTCTTGTGGGCCTCCCGGCGCGGGCTGTCGGAAGCCGAATTGCTCGATGCCCTCGGCCAGGCCGGCCAGCCCCTGCCTCGCGCTGTCTGGTCGCCGCTGTTTCTGGCGATGGCCGATGCGCTCATCAGCCGCGGCGGACTGCTCACGTTCGCCCACGATTTCCTGCGCGCGGCGGCGCGGGACGCCTATGTGCCGACGGACTCGCACCAACGCCAGGCGCACAAACGCCTGGCTGACTACTTCGAGCGACAGCCCTCCGGTCCCCGTCGCACGGAAGAACTGCCGTGGCAACTGGCCAGAGCCGGCGAATGGCACCGTCTGGCGGATCTTCTGCGCGATCTCGATTTCTTCGCAGACGCCTGGCAGCGGGATCCGGACGAGGTGCGAGCACTCTGGACCCAGTTGTTGTCGCACGGCGGCGAGGATCCGAGCCGGACGTACGGCATCATCTGGCGCACGGCCGTCGGCGAAGGAAGGAGCGTCATCGCCATCGGTGAGTTGCTCTGGGCAATGGGTTGCGCGGCGGAAGCGGAGCAGGCGTTGAGCGCCGAACGCGACCGTTGCCGTCGCTGTGACGACGAAACGGGCTACGTTAGAGCCTTAGCCGGATTGGGGGTTGCGCTTCGCTTCCGCGGAAGCGAAGCGGAAGCGCGGAAGGTTTACGAAGAACAGATCGCAATCTGCCGCAAGCGAGGGGAGACTCGGAGCCTCGGTCGTATCCTGGGCGATCTCGCCACGCTGCTGCACGAGTCCGATCCAGCGGAAGCCCTGTCACTTTTCCGAGAGCAGGAGCAGATTGCCCGGCGGGAGAACGACTACTTCAGTCTCCAGTCCGTTTTGGGCGATCAGTCACTTGCGCTCGAACTGCGAGGGAACGCGCAAGAAGCGTTGGCGCTCGTGCAAGAGGCGGAGAAGGTCTGTCTCTACCACAATCTGCGAGGCGAGCTGCTTCATCACCGGACGCAGCACGCCACGTTTCTCAAGAGGCGGGGCAACACCGAAGAGGCGCTGCGCATGCTTGAGGATGTCGAAGCTCAGGCGCGTGAGATGTCCCTGTTTTCGGTCCTTGCGAACGGCTTGGGAGAACAGGCTATCATCCTGGCAGAACGAGGCCAATCTGCCGAAGCCAGAGAGAAAGGCGATGAAGCCGAGAATCTATTCAGAAAGACAGGGGACGACAAAGGACTGGCGAAGTGTCTTGTCAATCAGAGCATCATGTATATGCGGAGCGGTCTCGTCGGTGAGGCGGTTTCTCGTGCCGAAGAAGCCGTGCCCCTCTTACAGAGGCTCAAGCACCCGGCGCAGACCATCGCAGTCTGCGAGAGCATCATCCGCGATGCATCCGAGGACGGGCGTGACCCGTCGACTGGAGGGGCCGACGCCCGTTACCGCACGACCCCGTTTCGCGGAAGAGCGCGTCCGCGCGTATTTAACGCGGGCTGCCTGCAGATTGTCATCCTGGCACTAGGCGTGGCCTGTGGGATATTCTGGCTTTCAAAACTGTCGAGTGTCAAGCAGTCACCATCCGATGATCTTCTCCTTGCGGCCTTTCAGGGGAAGACCGATGTCGCCCGGGAGATGCTGGATCAAGGGGCGGACGTTAACTATCGGGAAACGAGCTACGGCTTCTCGCCGCTCTTCTACGCAGTGTGCAAGGATCATCCCGCGCTGGCCGCACTGCTCATTGAGAAGGGCGCCGACGTGAACGTGAAGACCGACAGTGATAGCCACAAGGGCCAAGCGCCGCTTCATGCTGCGGCCGAAATGGGTTCCGCGAAACTCGTGAAGTTGCTTCTGGAGAAGGGCGCCCATGTAGACACAAAGGACAAGCAAGGGCAGACGCCCCTCTACTTGGCGGTAGAGAATGAGCGGCGCGCAGTTATACCTCTGCTGATCGCGGAAGGCGCCGATCCCAACCTGCCTGCGAAGAGAGGTGAAACTCCGCGTGCGTTGGCCAGAAGGATCAATCGAAAGGATTTGCTGCCGTGACCCGGCCGCTTGCAGATCATGCACCACTCGTGATCGCCGGCGAAAGGACGGATGCTTCGGGTCGGACCACGGCAACTGATTGTTTTTATGAATATTAGGTGAGATTTGAAAGCGATTTTGGCCCTAAAACCGTTTTATTTGGCAGAAAAATGGGGCATTGAACATGCACTGGGGAGCTAATCGAACCGGTGAAGCGGGGGGAGATTCACCGCAGAGTACGCAGAGGACGCGGAGACAGTTGATGGTTTATGGGGGAGAGTGTGAATCTTCGAAACGGCAGAGCGGTGAGATAGATGGAAAAATCTCAAGAATTCAGATATTTCCGTCCAACAGGAGGGTCAGATGAAAGGATATGGAGAGGCCGCCATACTGGCGGTTGAAATTGTCTCCCGTGGAGTTGCTTCCTCGCCGAAGAAAGCTTGGGAGCTGGCGACCGCAGAAGTGTTTCCGAATTCTCCTTCCATGCGAGATAAAGGATGTCCGAAAGGGGCATTTCTTGGACTGTGCGAAGACGGTTTCATTCGGGGAATTCCCAAAGGAACTTACACTCAATCAAGGAAGAATAAAGAGTATGCCGTCCGAGCCGTCCGCCTGTTGAAAGAAGACCAATATGCGCCGAAAGATCCATTCGTGCTTTGGAGTCGCGTCATGGCGGGTGATCCAAAGAACTACAATCAACAGATGGATGTGGTGCTGGCGCTTTGGGAGAATGGCTACATCATCTAAAGTAGCTGATTAATAAAGCACAGGGGCGTGGACGCGCCCCTGTGGGATTGACTCGAGGTCTGCTCACGGTTCGGATCATTTCAGGCGGTAAACGAAGTAGACGTTGGCGCCCTGCTGGGGGCCCTGGCGGTCGGCGATATCGATCTGGCATTCGTTGGTGAATTTCATGCTGCCCAGGGCGCCGCAAACGGCGGGCATCCGCGACTGCAGCCCCATGTCACGGTGCACGTCGCCGGCCCGGATGGTGACCTGCGCATCTCCACGGGCGCGCGCCGGCTGGATGTACCGCAAACGGGCATACTCACGGATCTGATCGGCCAGGGTCTGAGACATATAGACCTCCTTATAGAGTTGATTGAATTCGAGTTTGGAACTCGAAATTTTTTCATTTGGTTGGCACACTGCTTGTCGCATAGCTCGCTCACCAACTCTCGGAACGTCGTTTATTCCTGGAGCCGAAGCTGGAACCTTCTGAATACGCAAAACCGGATCCACGGGAACAGAATCGGTCGCTGGATGAGCTGCACCGCCGGTGATGGATGTCCCGGAGCACCTGGTATTGGCGGGGACTGAGGTGTCCGTGTTGGACATAGCTCGTCCGGAGCCGCTCCGACCACTTCCGCTCGGTGGGCCGCATCGCCGATACCGCCAATCCGTCAAAGAGCCTTTCTATTTTTTCACACATTGTCACCTCCAGGCGACGATGAAATTTGATTTTCGTTTATATTATATATCGCCAAACGCGCAAATCAAGGAAAATATTTTTTTTTAAACAGTAACATCTATATATTTATACATTACCATAACTATGTAATGCTTGTATGAATAACTGCTACATGTTGTAATGTAATAACTATGCAGTTTTTAGTTGCAGATGTTTGGTGTCAACCAAAAATGAGTATTTCACTTATTTCCTTTTTTATGAGCTGTTTACAATCTATAGCCATCTCGGTGTCCTGAACGGCGGTGGAGTTGAAAGAACCGGAACGATGGAGACGCAGGCGTGTTTCAGGCGTCCCGCCTGACGTAGCTCAGGCGTCTCACCTGAGAGATCGAACCGGTGGGGGAGATTCACCGCAGAGTACGCAGAGGACGCGGAGAGATTCGGCACGCCAAGACGCGAAGGCGCAAAGCACTTTTTGGGTCAATGGAAAGACGAGGGAGCGCGGGGAAGAGAACCGGCGAAGCGGCGGGGGGAGATTCACCGCGGAGACGCTGAGACGCGGAGGGAGAAAGTGGTTCAGGCGTCCCGACTGAGGAATCGAACCGGCGAGATGGCGGGCCGGTGAGCCGGCGAAACGGCGGGGCGCCTGAGCTACCGTCAGACTTGTGCATAAGCTAACGTCAGACGGGAGGCCTGAGCCACCGTTAGGCGGAGGCGGCTGCGAGGATGTCGCCGGCGCGCTTCTTCACGTCCGGGTTCGTGGTCGTCTCGGCCACTTTTCGCACCGCGTCAAGGAAGGCCGGCTCGCGGAGGTGGTTGAGGTGGATCAGGATCTGTTTCTGCTGCTCCAGCGGGCCATTCCGCAGACAGTCGCCGATCAGCGCGGCGCTCGGGGATCCCTCCAGGGCGTACAGATGCTTGAGCAGCGCCGCCACCGGCCAGCCGTCGGTGTGATGCCACGACTCAATGACCTGACGGAGCACCGGAACGGCCTCGGTGTCGCCCAGCCGGGCCAGTTCCTCGGCGATGTGGGTGGCCTTTTCAACGGGCGCGTTCAACAGGATCTCCCGCAGGCGCGGCGCCACTTGGCGGGAATTGAGTTGACGCAGGGCGGCGGTGTACTGGAACGTGGCCGGTGGGCTAACGAGCGCCATGATCTCAACAATCGCCGCGGCGGTGCGGTCGCGCTCCGAGGCCGGCGTCAGAGTCACGAGCAACCCCACGACGGGGACGGTCCGCTCCGGGAGCACAGACGGCAGAATGTCTATCAAACGGGCCCACTTTTTGGCCGGAGGTAGGGACGCTCTGGACAGGGCCTCGAGGGCTGCCTTCTGGATATCACCGTATTTGTCTGTGATTGCGTCCACGACGGCATCGAGCGCCGTTTCCATGTGAGACTCGCCTGCAGACGTGGCGAGGCTGTACCCGATCAAGGTGATTGTCTTCCATCGGTCCATGGTGTCAATGGTTCCTTCGGCCAGCAGGCTCCAGAGGGCGGGGATTTCACGGCCCTTGTATTGGTTGGACAACGTCCGCCAAATGACCCGGGAATTGGCGTCAGTGATGCCGCCATAGCCTGCGGTCACCTTGATCGCGGCCAGAGCCTCGGTGACGGCGCGGCGAACCTTCGGGTCCGGCGCGGCGGGCGGGGGCGTTGTGGGCGGTGGCGTGACCACCGGCGGTTTAATGGGTGGCCGCGTGTCCTTATCCTTAGTGCTCCCATCCGTAATCTCCGGCGGAGGCGGCAGGATCTCCAGCAGGCTGCGGATGGCCACGGCGAGGAGGCGGACCTTCCCCTCCAGCGGCGGCACCCAGGCGTCGATCCACTGGCGGCCGGAGATGAACAGCTCCAGCGCCTGCGACGGCTTCACCTCATGAATGCGCAGGGGCAGGACCGGCTTGCGCTTGGAGAAGGCGCGCTCCACCTCGCTCTGTACGAACGTCGAGGCGTTGGAGTGGCCGGAGAGCAGCAGCACCATGCAGCCGGAGCTCTCGATGGCGTAGATGATCTCCTGGGGGTAGTTCGCGCCCGGCGGGACATCGCGGGGAGCGATCCAGCAGGTGATGCCCTCGCGCTCCAGCAGCGTGCAGACCTGCTGGGCGGAGTTCACGTCCTCGGACGAATAGCTGATGAAGGCATCCTTGGCCATGGCGGGAGATCTCCTTTCCCCTCGAATCACCCCAATCCGACACTCACCCTGAACGGTTCCCCATGTGGAGTAGAAGCGCCAGCATAGCTGAGGGGGCGGCGAGGTGTCAAGCCGGTATGGGCCTGGTCCGGGGGAATATTCCCCGCGGAGGCGCGGAGCGCGCGGAGGGGGAGAGTGGTTCAGGCGTCTCGCCTGATCGTGACTCAGGCGTCTCGCATGAGAGATCGAGCCGGCGGGGGGGGATTCACCGCGGAGGACGCAGAGGACACAGAGAATGTTGATGGTTGATGGTTGATCGTTGATGGTTCGTGCTCGTAATTCGTAATCGTGATCGTAATCGTAATTCGTAATCGTGATCGTAATCGTAATTCGTAATCGTGATCGAACTGTTCGAAGGTTTGAAGGTTTGAACGTTGGAATGTTCGCGGGTTCGAGTCAACCACCCTCGCCTGAAGGCGAGGGCTTGAAAGACATTGATTCCGGCTGACACCGGCTGGAAGCCGATGTCAGCCTTCCTCGACCCTGAAACTGTCCCCTCCGCCCCGCGGCTCGCCCTCTTG
>Ga0209163_1001129_pt1 | contig 33033 bp, 19 predicted proteins | sample MTBAKSrepl2MetaG_FD_187457 | JGI IMG/M metagenome (GOLD analysis project Ga0209163, IMG submission 187457) | Enrichment culture microbial communities om Arthur Kill intertidal strait, New Jersey, USA, that are MTBE-degrading - MTBE-AKS2 (Arthur... | ecosystem: Environmental > Aquatic > Marine >...
GCGGAAAACATGGAAAGCAACGCCAGTTCCAGGGAAACGGGAAGCCTTTCAACCAGCAGCTCGCTCACGGGGCGTCCGGTCCACAGGGAATTGCCCAGGTCGCCCTTTATCAGACCGCCCACCCACCGACCGTACTGGACATATATCGGTACGTCGACCCCCAGCGCCTCTTTCATCGCCGCCACGTCCTTGTCCTCGTACTGGTACTGCATCTCGGCGAGCATCTGTTCTATCGCCGAGCCCGGGATGAGCTGAACCAGAAGAAAGATGATGATCGTTACGAGAAAGATGGTGAATGTGGCGAGCAGCAGTCGCCTGAGGAGATAATCGCGCATGGGGCATTCCCGTAATGGAGGGATTCGCTATACTGCGCGTGTCCACAAACTGCGCTTATTGTACCCCCACCCCGACCCTCTCCCGGAGGATGAGGGGAATGTAGGAAATCGCAATTTGTGACCGTGCGCAAGTCATAAGTCAGGGTACACTGCGAACCCTGGGAGTGTGTCTGAAAACCCCATCGCCCTTCCCGGCCCCCGGCTTCAAGCAGCCCCGGCCCCCTGAGGGGTGTTTTCAGACACGTTCTGACCTTCGAACCTGTGCAGGACAGACCTACTTGTTCCTGGCCTTCTTCATCTCCTGGTCCACCCCGATGCGGGCGAAGAGAGCACCCACGGCGAACTCCCCAAGACACCCTTCGCCCCGGTAGCCGGTGAGCCACGGCTGCCAGGCCGTGGAGTGCTGGGAGTAGGGCATGGGGATGTAGAAGGCGTAATCGATGCAGTACATATCCAGCTCCCGCGCCTTCTGCATCCGCTCGTCGTAGTCGAGGATCGACAGGGCCTCGTTGTACATCTTGGTGTATTTCGGATCGTCCACGGCGCTCAGATTGTACTGTTCCTTCGGGTCCGCAAACCAGCCCAACAGGTGCAAGGGGTTTGTGTATTGGGAATTCCAATGGATGATGATCTGGGTGTGCTTGCCACCGAGTCGAAGCGCATTGAACGCACCGTATTCGTGCAGCCTCAACTGCGCCTCGATGCCGATGTCTCTCAGATAGGCCGCCAGTATCTCCGTGAGCCCATCGGGCAGATGGGCCGCCTTGGAGTAATCGATGTGGGTCTTGAAACCCTTGGGATACCCGGCCTCCGCGAGGAGCTTCTTGGCTTTCTCCGGATTGTAGCCGAGCAGATCCTTTATGTGGGGCGGCAACTTTTCCCAAGGGGTGTACGCATCCACCGACACCGGGTTGACCAGGCTCCCGTATGGGATCGCATAGCCGCCATAATATGTTCTGGCGATGGTTTCCCGGTCGATGCCCATCAGGACGGCGTGCCGCACCCTCTTGTCGTCGAACGGTTTGTGATCCACCCGCATCCGGTAGGTATTGGGCGCAGCGTGGGGGTACTGTCTGAATTTGAGTTCCGGGTTGCTCTTTTTCAGGCTCTCCGCATCTTGCCACTCCAGACCGCCCAGGTGGTCGATCTTTCCGGTTCGCAGAGCAGACAGCTCCGTGGATGCGTCCCCTATGGTGAGGATGATGACGTTGTCCGCGTAAGGCAGCCGGTTCGCCGGGTGAAGCTCATCGTAGGCCCAGTAGTCAGGATTCCTCTTCAGGGTGACCGAGGAATCTGCCACGAACTTGTCGATCACATACGGACCCGTTCCGATGATCCGTTTCCAGTCCTCTATCTGACCTCTCGGCCCAACCGTCTCGGGAGCCACGAACCAGAAGCTCTCATTGTCGAGAATGCCTCGCTCCAGCTCCGCCTTGGGCGGCGGCTTGATCTTCATCTGAACCGTGTAGTCGTCCAGGGCCGTGAGGGACTCGATGTGCTGAGTGTATACCCGTCCCATGGCAAACTGGCTCTCGCAGATGCGCTTCAGCCCGAAGACGGCATCCTGGGCAGTGAACTCCCGGCCGTTGACCGGAGGTACATTCTGCCACTTGACCCCCTTGCGCACGTGCAGGATGTAAGTCAGCGGATCGGGTACCTCCCAGGTCTCGATGACGTTGCCTTTAAGGTACTTCAATACCGTGCCCCCACGGGCAGTGGGGAAATCGTATTCCCCACGGTCCACCCCCCAGTTGGCAACGAGCGGCTTTTCAAGAACAAAGCTGGTGATGTAATTGGAGGTGGCCTCGTAACGGTAAGGGTCCCACTGTGTGAGCCCGAACCTGTAGGAAATCGTGATCGTTCCGCCGTGCTTGGGTGGAGTCGTCTCCATGGACCCTGCCAGCACCCAGGGTGTCGGCACGAACACACTCACCAGCCAGCAGGTGACCACTGCCCAGATAGCCTTTGTTTTCATGTTTTCTCCTCCTTGGGTGTCTTGGAGCTGATTCTGTGCTTGTCCACGGGTCCCGCCCTCGACCGGCCGGTAATGAGCAGGAAAAGGAACAGGGTTCTCGTGCCGCTCCCCCCATCACATCGGCGGCGGTCTGTTTCCGATCACCCCTTCCTTTTGCAGCTCGGCTATCTCCTCTGCGGACATGCCGAGAAGCTCCCCCAGCACGTACTCGTTGTGTTCTCCCAGGCACGGGCAAGGTCGCCAGGTGAGCGCCGGGTCCTTGGACAGTCTTATGGGAAGACCGGGATAGGGGTGAGTGCCAGCCTCCGGCTGGGTGATGGTGACGAAAAAACCCCTTTCCGCCAGATGGGGGTCCTGGAGTATCTCGGCGCTGTCCAGAACGGCCCCGGCCGCCACGCCTGCACTCTGCAAGCGCTCCATGATCTGCTGGTGATCGTGCTCGAGGGTCCACTTTTCGATCAAGGAGTCGAGTTCTTCCTGGTGTTTCCAGCGTCCCAACTGACCGGTGAATCTGTCGTCCCGTGCCCAGGAGGGGTTTCCCATGACCTCGCAAAGCTTCTCCCATTGCGTGTCGGAAGATACGGCAATGGTCACCCATCTATCGTCGCCCTTGCAGCGGTAACAGCCATGGGGCGCCATCCACGGGTGTCGGTTTCCCATTTGTACGGGGGCCTCATCGGTCAGTTGGAAGCCGAGTACGGCTTCCCCGATGGTACAGGTGAGGGCCTCGCACTGGGAAAGATCGATGAACTGGCCCTCACCCGAGCTGCGAGCGTGCCACACACCGAGAAGGATTGCGAAAGCGGCGTTCAATCCGCCGATGGGATCGGCGTAGGCCACCCCGAACTTGCGAGGGCCGGCGCCCGGGTAACCGGAGAGGCTCGCCAGACCGGAGGCCCCTTCGAGGATGGGGCCATAGCTCACGTAATCCCGGTACGGGCCGGTGGTACCGAACCCCGGCATGGAAACAAAGACGATGGCCGGGTTCAGATCTTTCAGGACCGGATAGTCAATCCCCAGGTTTTTCATGACTCGGGGGCTGTAGTTTTCGATCACAGCATGACTCATCTTGACCAGTGCCTTGAAAACGCGCACTCCGGCCGGTTTGGCCAGATCCAGGGTCAGACCCAGCTTGTTCCTGTTCATCTTGTTGAAAAGACCTTGTCGATTCCACGGATGCTCGCCGGGGTCCCCGTTCGGGAACATCCCCGACCTCACAATGGGGTGGGGCAACCGGCCGGGCTTCCAGCCCTTCATCAGGTGGGTCACCTGCTGCGTCATGTCGAAATCCATCCCCATTCCCCTGGCCGTGAGATGTTCTATCTTGATGACCTCGGCACCCAGGTCCCCCAGGATGCGGGTGCCCAACGGACCGGCCCAAACCCGGGTCAAATCGAGTATCCTGATGCCGTTAAGGGCTCGCGGCTTCCCGGTCGGTTCGTTCATCTATATGGCCCCCATTTCTCTTAACCTGGCAAGGTCCTCTTTCGAATACCCGAGACGCTGTCCATAGACTTCCTCATTGTGCTCCCCCAAAAGAGGAGCGCGCCCGTTCACCCATGGCGTGGCCGCCATTTTGAAGGGAGACCCGGGGTACTTGAGGGCGCCGGCCTTCGGGTGCTCCAGATCGACCCAGAAGTCCCTGGCCTCGTATTGGGGGTCGTCCAGGATCTCGGACAGGCCCGACACCGTGCCCATGGGCACCCTCAATTCCTGGCAGATGGCCATGATCTCATTTCGGTTGTGTTGCATGAACCACGGCATTATAAGCTCGTCCAGTTCGTCCGCATGATCGAACCGGCCGCCGCCGGTGTTGAACCTGTCGTCGTTGATCAGCTCCGGGATTCCCACCGCCAGGCAGAAGCCTTCCCACTGCTCGGGAGTGACAACAGCCGGAATGACCCATCCGTCCTTGCACCGAAACGGCCCCAGAGGATGGAACGACTCGGCGTGACGATTGCCGGCTCTCTTCTTCACCGCGCCCACGTGGGTGAGCATGGTCATCGTCCACTGGTGTAGGGCCACCAGGGACTCCATGATCGAAATCTCGACGTGCTGCCCGCGTCCGGTAGCCTCGCGGTGCCAAAGGGCCGCCATGGTGCCGACGGCACCATGAAGCCCGGCCTCGTATTCCGGCTGGGGCCCAGGCCCCTGCAGGGGAGGGCCCTCGGGATCGCCGGTGATGTACATGTACCCACCCATGGCGTAGTGGGTCATGGAGGTGGCGTTGTAGTGGCGATACGGCCCGGTGGAACCGAAGCCGAATATGGAAGTCATCACCAGGGCGGGATTCAAGGCCTCCAGGGCGGCATAGTCAAGCCCCAACGCCTCCATGCGTCCCGGCTCGGAGTCGTGTACAAGAACGTCGGCATCCTTTACCAGTTGCCTGAATATCTCGACTCCTGTGCGGGATTGCAGGTTCAGCGTTATCCCTTTCTTGCCCGTATTGAGATACAGGAAAAGGGCGCTCGTCTCCGTGCTGGGGACCTTGTCTCGAAAAGGACCTTCCATCCTCGCCCTGTTCCCCTGCCCGGGGCCTTCTATCTTGATCACCTCCGCTCCGGCCCCGGCGAGGTACTTGGTGCAGTAGGAGCCGGCCACATAGCCGTCCACATCCAGGACCACCATCTTGTTCAGGACCCCGGGCCCAGCGCTCATCACCCCTCCATCCGTGGTTCAGAACTCAGTATCCAGTAGTCAATAAGTCGTTCCGGGATTGCCTTTCTTCACTGACCGGACCCATCATTTTTGTCCTGCGATCACCTGCAACACATAAATGGCCTCTTTCAGGCTCATTTTATGGTCGCCATTCACGTCACATGTCGGTTGTTCACTAAGTGGTAGACGCCAGCAGGCTGCCGTTACCAAGTCATGATCTGAAGGTTGGTAGTAACTGAAATGTATGGTGCCTCCAATGACATAAATAGAATCGTCAACAACGACACAGAGATGCCCGCCTGTGGGACGAGGTAGGGACGGTCCCTGGCTCCAATGACCCGTTGCTGTATCATAGATCTCCACCTTGTCGGAAAGCCAATAAGACTGCTCGGACTCAACCTCGATGCCGCCGATCAAGTATATCTTGCCGTCAACGACGGGCGCCGCGGAGGCGTATGAAAAGGCCCGTCGGGTCGGCGTCTCACCCGCGGTTGTCCACGTATTTGTTGTGAAGTTGTAGACTCTCACCAACTTGTCCCAACCAAAAACATATGCCTGCCCATGGACGACTGCAACGGCGACACTCTCCATGGCGACCGGCATATTCGTAACCGATCTCCAGCCATTTGTCAGGGGGTTGTAGGCTTCTACAACATCCAACTCACTATCGCCATTTGTCCCTCCAAAAAGGTAGATTTCCTCATTATAGCCAACAGCAGTAGCTGAACTCCTGGTTGTAGGCATAGGGGTTTTGCTGGTCCAAGTATTGGTAGTCGGATCGTATTCCTCGCAGAACTTGAAATGCATCGATTGATAAGTCGGCCCATGGGTACCGTACGCTCCAAAAACATATAACTTACCGTTCAGGACACAGCCTGTTAGCTCCTCAACTCCGAAACCACCGTTGTTTTCATTGTATGCACGAAAATCCCATAGTCGCGTCAGCGGATCGAGAACCTCTGTTGATTTCAGATTATAATCGTCTTCGTAGCTCTTACCGTTCATGTTGCCCCCAACGACATATATCTTGCCGCCGATCACGCCTCCTGCAAATTGATCTCTCGGTGTGATAAGGCAGCTTTCAGGCAACCACGTATCGGCAGCAGCATGTGCCTGATATGCGAGGCCGGTCAACAACAGAGTAGAAAAGATCAAGACGCCAGATCCTCTTCCGGTTCTCATGGATACTCCTTTCCTTTCTCGAGGGGGGAATTGGCGGGAGTCAGCGAGACTCCCAAGAGCGATTCATTCACGGCTATCGCGGCTTGAGTGGTGTGAAAAGCTCCTCCTTCCCGATGACCTCCTTTTCGAACAAGGGCAGGGTCCCAATTCCCATGTGGGGGATGTGGGCCGCCAGGAGATCCTGGAGTGCGGCCGTCTCTTTTGGATCGGTTTTCTGCCATGGGGCCTTGATCACTACTCCGGCCGGCTTCTTATACTCTTCCTCTCCCGTCGTGGGACAGGGTTGGGGCAGGGGGAAACAGGGCGGCTGGAACGATGCTCACGGCCGGCCATTGCGCATCTTGTGCTCGTGTCAGGAGGTAGGTTCAATGGTGCGGTATGTCGCCGGTTCAGGGTTGCCTGCGATCAGGACTCGTGGGGGAACTATAGCCGAGGAAATCCGTGAAGGTCAAGGCGGAATCGGTGCGAGCGCCAAGCCTTTGCTTTTGACACAGAAGATCCTTTTCGGGTAAGGGGTCCCAATTGTCGAGGTTGCCTGCAAACGGCCACGATCATCGTTACGGCCGGTCGGTGCGTGTTTCTTTCCGGTCTCACGTTGCCAAATATCAAGCCCCCCTGCGCGGAGCCTTGCCTCGATCGAAGCTCACGCAGGGGGGGCATCGCCCGCCAGCAGGACAGTATTGCACCAGTGGTCGAGTGCGGCCGGAAGGATGATCAAGGCTCACAGCAACAAGCAATGGAGGAAAGGCAATGAATCTATCGAATCAAGAGGCCGACCTGTTCTTCAGACTCATGTGGGGCCTGCAATTCTACGTCAAGCAAGAAAGTCGCATCTTGCCCAAGGTCAAATCCATCGAAGACTACGCCAGGACGCCTGCGTCGGAAATGCTGAAGGTGAGAGATGCGCTCTGGGCCAAGCCGGGTCTCATCGATGCCTACGTCAAGGAGAACCCGGATGGCTTATCCGCCGAGGAGCGCGACATTGTGGGCAAGTGGAAGGGGTTTGTCGCAGGCACCTTTCACATCTTTCGCCTGCTTAAAAAGCACGCCGTTTTCATCGGGGAAGACTCCCGGGTGTACGGGGTGCTGGGGCTGCGCGACAGCCTGGAAGACCTGTTCTACGGACGGCCGCTGCCCATTATGGTGAAGGCGGTGCTCCTGCCCTTCAAGGGCAAAGTGGTCTACGACGGCATGTTGCAGGGATACAATATCACCTTCGGTGGGGGCATCCGATCGCGCCTCAACGAGCAATACATGACGGCCAAGCAGAACGGTCGCATCCTCACGATCCTGGAGCCTGAACCGGAAGGGCCACTGCGGCAGGAACCTCGGACGCCTGATCGGGATTGGAGGGCGGCGGTGGATGATGTGGTCGATGCCACCGAGAAGATGAAGGGCGGGTCGCCGCTGCACAGTGCGGCCTTCGCGCTGCTGCGGGCCAGTGCGAGGCTCAGCCAGGCAGCGGTCCATCACCCTGCGGACCTCGAGGAGCTTTGGCATCAGGAACGCCAAGTGCGCAAGGCGTGGACCAGATTGCGGACAACGCTCCAGCGGGCGCAGGGATAGGGATTGGACGTCGGGTGTCAAATGGGCCACGTTCCTGTTTGAGAAAATAAAAGCTGCTGCAGACACACGGTCAACCCGCGAACAGCCGGCCTGACAGGAAGGAGGATGTGGACGATGCACGACACGTGGGGTCATGGGCAAGCGTTCAAGAAAGCCTGGAAGTTCGCAGTGCAAGGGAGGCAGGATTGGTGGAAGGGAACCCCTTGCCTCCGACGAGCAGGCGATCCCGACCAACGAAGTTGAAGATCGCCGGGACACAAATAGGTGGCCTTGATGGCCTTGATCGTCGTTGCGGCCAGGCGGGTCTCGTTTTCTGCCGGCATCACGTTGGGAGACTGCGTTCCCGCATGCTTGGCTCCGGGCCGGAATTGAGGTTTTCGTAGGGTGAGCACTGCCCACCCAAAAGACCGTATTGCGCATTTGGTCGGATGTGGCCGGAACGATGATCAAGGCCGAATAAGGCTCAAGCAGCGGCGTTGACAGTCGGTAGGGCTTTGGATATTTTGCCGCACACTTTACTTTCTCTCCCTGAAACCATCCCTGCCTGGGTGGCGGAACAGGTAGACGCAAGGGACTTAAAATCCCTTGGGGCTTAGTCCTCGTGCGGGTTCAATTCCCGCCCCAGGCACCAATGAAATTAAGCGGTGAAGAGAGGTAAGGCTCAGGCCCGACGACCCTTTTATCGCAGCCCGTGTGTGAATCTCGCCGTGCCTTTTGTGCGACGCGAGAAAGTCCGGAACTCTCTCCGAGAAGTGTGCGAGTCTCAAAAATTCACGATAACTCTCAGACTCATGTTGGCTTTCGGCCTGTTTGTGGCCGTGGTTGTCGTGGGAAAAAACCCTGCAACTCGGGCCCAAGGGCCGGAAGTTACTGAGCAGATCACGCCGCGCAAAGGTGGGTTCCCGGGCCCCCCGGCCAAGGGTCTTCACACAGGCTCTTGGGGACCCGGGATCGTTACGGAACCGGTCAGTTGAGACTCAATTCCGGCTGCCAGGGTTCATTTTTCAAGACCGCGGCGGGCACCTGACCCACGCCGCTGCCGGGTACGAAGACCTCTTCCAGGGCTTCGTCTATCCTCTCCACGAGGAGAAAGTTCAGAGCCTCCCGCACCTCATCGGGCAGATCATCCAGGTCGCCCTCGTTGAGCTTGGGAAGTATCACCGTGGTCAGACCCGCTCGGTGGGCTGCCAGGACCTTCATCTTGATGCCGCCCACGGGCAGCACCCGGCCCCGCAGGGTCACCTCTCCGGTCATCCCCAGGTCGCTGCGAAGGGGCTTGCCGCTGAAAAGGCTCGCAATGGCCATCACCATGGCTATGCCCGCGGAAGGTCCGTCTTTGGGTATGGCCCCGGAGGGCACGTGCAGGTGCACGTCGGTCTTTTCGAAGCAGTCCGGGTCCACGCCCAGTTGGCAGGCCTTGGAGCGCACGTAGCTGTGGGCGATCTGGGCGCTTTCACGCATCACGTCGCCCAGTTGACCGGTAAGGGTAAGGGCTCCCTTTCCTTTCATGCGTGTGGCTTCCACGAAAAGGATGTCGCCGCCCACGGCGGTCACCGCCAGTCCGGTGGCGATGCCGGGTATCTCTATGGCCTCGGACGCATCGGAGTGGAACTTTTCCTGCTTGAGGTATTCCCGGACGATTTCCGGGGTGATTTCCGCCCGTTCCACCTCGCTGCCCACGATACGGACAACGCTCTTGCGGCACACCGCGCCTATCTGACGCTCCAGGTTCCGCACCCCTGCCTCACGGGTGTAATCCTGTATGATCTTTCGCAGGGCCTCGTCGCTGAGGGTGATCTCCCCTTCACGCAAGCCGTTGGCCTGGAGCTGTCGGGGCACGAGGTGGTCCTGGGCGATGCGGATCTTCTCGTACTCGGTGTAGCCGTCGAGCTGGATGATCTCCATCCGGTCCCGCAAAGGCGGTGGGATCGTTTCGAGCTGGTTGGCCGTGGTGATGAAGATCACGTCGCTCAGGTCGAAGTCCACGTCCAGGTAGTGGTCCCTGAACGCCCGGTTCTGCGCGGGATCGAGCACCTCCAGCAGGGCGCTGCTGGGGTCTCCGCGCCAGTCGGCACCGATCTTGTCCACCTCGTCGAGCATGAAGACGGGGTTGCGCGTGCCCGCGCGCTTGATGGCCTGGATGATGCGCCCCGGCATGGCGCCGATGTAAGTCCTGCGATGCCCGCGGATTTCCGCTTCGTCCCGCATGCCCCCCAGGCTCATGCGGGTGAATTTGCGCCCCAAGGCCCTGGCGATGCTTTGCCCCAGGCTGGTCTTGCCCACACCGGGAGGCCCGGCAAAGCAGAGAATGGCTCCCATGGCCTTTCCCGTCACCTCTCCGGGCTCCCGTGCCATCCCGCGATCCGCCACCAGCTTGCGCACCGCCAGGTACTCGATGATCCGTTCCTTCACATCCCGCAGGTCGTAGTGGTCTTCGTCCAGCACCTTGCGGGCGTCGTGGATCTCCAGGTGGTCCTCGCTGAGGGTATTCCAGGGAAGGTCCAAAAGCCAATCCAGATAGGTCTTTATCACCGAATACTCCGCGGCCTGCTGGGGCATCCCTTCCAGTCGCTTGAGCTCGCGCCTGGCTTCTTTCTCGGCCTCTTCGGGCAGCCGGGCCTCCTGGATCTTGGTCTCATATTCCTCCACCTCGGAGCGGCTCTCGTCCGCCTGTCCCAACTCCTTCTGGATGGCCTTTAGCTGCTGACGCAGGTAATACTCGCGCTGGGCCTTGTCGACCTCTTCCTTTGCCTCGGTCTGGATCTTCTTCCCAAGGGCCAGGACTTCCTTTTCGTGGACCAGGTGCGAGATCAGGATGCGGAACTTGTCCTTCACGTTGTCGGTTTCGAGTATCTGCTGTGCCTTGGCTATTTCCAGTCGGGAGTGTGTCGCCACCAGGTACGCCAGATACCGCGGGTCCTGTACCTGGCTCAGAAACTTGATGGCATCGTCCGGGATGTTGGGTGAGAGCGCCACGATCTCCTTGGCAAGATCCCGAAGGCTGCGTTCCAGGGCGTCGAGCTCCACACCGCCTTCCACCACCTCGGGGGCCGTGGATATGGCGGCACGCAGGTAAGGCTCCGTGCGCACCCATTGAGCAATGCGAAACCTTTCCATGCAGTGGACGACCACTTGCAGGTTGTTCCCCGGGGTCCTGCTGACGCGATGGATCTTGGCCACCGACCCCACGTCGTAGATCTGATCGGGTCGCGGCTCCTCGATGGAGCCATCCCTCATGGCCACAAGACCTATGATGCCGTCGGCCTCCATGGCCTCCTCGACGAGCTTCACGGAGCGCGAAATTCCAACCATAAGCGGCAATACCATGAAGGGAAAGGCCACTGTGTTCCTCAGAGGCAGGATGGGCAGTTCGCTGGGTATGGTCACGGCGTTTTCAAATTCGTTGGCTATCTCCATGGAAATCTCCTTATGTACCTCGCGTGTCCCCAAACTGCGCTTCTTATACCCTCACCCGGAGGGCGAGGCAGATGCAGGAAATCGCAACTTGTGACAGCGGGCGGTATACCTTCGGAGCCTTCACCGGGCCGGCATCTCTCCCGGTGACAACCTTAAAGTTACGCAGGAAGTGTACCGACTTCTGTGTCGTCAAAGGGCTCCGCACGGGCCTCCCCTTGGCGATATGCGGTTATCCTCGTGTTCCTCTAACGATTTAAGATAGTAACGATAGATGCCTTGTAAAGAAAGCAAATGCGACAAAGCAGCCGTTCCGGGCTTTTGGACCTCGTGGACCCCATCCCCCTCCCCCATTCGGCGTTGATCGTTGTTCCGGCCGGGCGGGTGTCGTTTTCTGCCGGCCTCACGTTGGGAGACGCCGTTTCCGGATGCTTGGCCCCGCGACGGAATTGAGGTTCTCCAAGAGTGGGCGCCGCCCACCCACAAGGCTCTTTCGCACTTGGTCGGATGGGGCCGCAGGCGAGGGCCCTCCGGTACCTGGACGACGAGGTGGTCAAGGGGCTCAACGCGGGCATGTGGTACGAGGACATCCTTCACGAACTGGAGCTTCCCGATTCCATGAAGGGCCTGGAGGCCCTCAAACCGGCTTACGGTTGCCCCACATCCATCGCACACGGCATTCTCCGACGTTACACGGGATGGTACGACGGGAACCCCTCCAACCTCTTCCCACCGGAGGAGAAGGAGATCTACGGGCAGATCGCCGCAGTGGCAGGCAAGGAGCGCCTCCTCGAAAAGGCCCACGCCTTCAGGGAGCAGGGGTGGCCGGCCATGGCCGTGCAGTTTGTGGACATGGTCCTTGCCCTGGAGCTTGACGCGGAAGAGGAAAAGGCACTGCACCGTCTCAAGGCACAGTGCCCGGGGGGAATTGGGGGACAAGGAGACGAGCTATACTGCGCGCGGTCACAAATTGCGATTTCCTGCATCCCCCTCGTCCTTTGGGTTGGGGTGAGGGTATAAAAACCGCAGTTTGTGGCCGCGCAATGTGTAAACTAAGGAGACCGGCGAAGCGGCAATGGCGTCCGGAAGATCCATCGCATCGGTGCATACCACAGGCCGGACGGATTTGGAAACGGGGCTTGATCGTGTCTTCGGGCACGAGTTTTTGTTCACCTGACTTCTTGATCGGGAGCCCCATTTCCTCTATTTTAAAAAGTCGAACGATCTCAGGGTGATGCCAGGGCGATTCCAACCGTTTCGCCACTCTCACACCCCCTCATCCCGGCCCTTGTCCCAGCGGGGGAGAAAGGGGGGACCGGAGGCGACGAGGAAACCATGGAAGAGGCGCAGGCCCGTTTTGCCCAGATAAAATGGAAGCGGGCCCTCGAACTGAGGAAGCAGGGAAACTTCGCCGAAGCGGAAGCCGAACTCATCGAGGGCCTTTCCGACGCCCCAGACGATCTTCTCCTCAAGGCGGGTCTCGCCCAGCTCAGTGTGAGGCAGGGACGTCTGGAAAGGGCCCGGCAACTGGCCGAGGAAATCCTCCGACAAGATCCGGAAAACGGTCCGGGCCTGACGGTGATGGGGGACCTGTTGTTCAAGAGCAAATCCTTCGATCAGGCCCTGAACCATTTCCGGCAGGCCCGGTGGAAGGACGACCGGCCCTATCTCGCCGTGAGGATCGCCCGGACCCTTCGTGAAATGGGAAGAAACGAGGAAGGGGCCGCGGAACTCGATGGGGCACTGATCGGCAGTCCGAACGATCCGGCACTCTTGAAAGAAAGGGCTGTTCTGGCAAATCGGATGCAGGACCCGTCCCTGGCGCTCGATCTCTATGAAAGATTGCAGGCCCTTTCACCCGGGGATTCCTTTGTCGCAAAGGAAATCATGCGTATAAAGAGCCTCGCCTATCCCGGCGAGGAGGTGGTGGAAGAGCTCGAGATGGTCACCCGGCTGACGCCCAAGGGAGACGATCCTCACATCCAGGGCTTGCTGGGGCAGAAGCTGCGGGAAGTGGGCAGGGTGGAGGAGGCCGCCGCCGCCTTCCGGACCGCCCACGAACTGGCGCCCCACGATGTCTACTTCCTCAAACAGGAGGGCTTCTGTTATCGTCGCCTGGGCGATGGGCAAAGGGCCGTACGGTGTCTGTCCGAAGCCTTTCTCCAGGACCCCGGCGATATGCATGTGCGCGCATCGCTGGCAAAGCTCTACGAGGACCAGGGTCGTTTGGAGGACTACCTGTCTTTGCTGGAGCAGGCCGCGAGGAGGCATCCGGAAAACATGAAACTGCTCGGCCCCATCAAGAAGATACGAAAACGGATCGCAGAGAAAAGACTCGAGAAGAACCTTTCCTGAAGGAGTCCGACACGTGGAAGCGCAGCAGCAGGCCAGCGAGTCGACCGATCCCGGAGCCCTTATAGGACAGGCCCGGGCGATCCTGAAAAAGACCTTTGGATTCTCGATGTTCCGCCCGGGTCAGGACGAGGTGATCGAGGCGGCCCTTTCCGGAGAAGACACCCTGGTCATCATGCCCACCGGCGGCGGCAAGTCCCTTTGCTACCAGATCCCGGCCCTTCTTCTTCCTGGGGCGACCCTTGTGATCTCTCCTCTCATTTCCCTCATGAAGGACCAGGTGGATGCCCTCAAGGTCCTCGACCTTCCTGTCTGTTCCATCAACAGCCTCATGTCCCTGACGGACCAGCGGGAGGTCCTGGCGGCAATACGCGGGGGGGCGTACAAGCTCATATACGCCTCCCCCGAGAGGCTGCGCAACCCACGGTTTCTGGAGACCATGGCCGGCTGCCTCATCTCCATGTGCGTGGTGGACGAAGCCCACTGCATCTCTCAGTGGGGACACGATTTCCGTCCCGATTACCTGCGCATCGCACAGGCCGTGCAACGTCTCGGAAGACCCCGGCTCATGGCCCTGACCGCCACCGCCACCGAAAGGGTCCGCCACGACATCGTCACGAACCTGAAGATGCGCACGCCCTCCCAATTCATCACCGGGTTCGATCGTCCCAACCTGTACTGGGAGGTGCAGCACGTTTCGGGCAAGGCGGAAAAGGTGGAGACCATCGCCAAACGGCTGTACGGGATCGAGGGAGGGGCCATCGTCTATACGGGAACGCGAAAGAACGTGGAAAGCATCGTGGAGGCCCTCGAACGTAAGGGGGTGGACGTGACCGGTTACCATGCGGGCATGGAAGACCATCTGCGGGACCAGGTTCAGGAGAAGTTCATGGGCGGACAGAAGAACGTGATCGTGGCCACCAATGCCTTCGGGATGGGCATCGACCGTTCGGACATCCGTCTGGTGATCCACCACACCCTTCCGGGTTCCGTGGAGGCCTTTTACCAGGAGAGCGGCCGTGCGGGACGCGACGGGGAGCCGTCCACGAGTCTCTTGTTGTATTCCCCGGGAGATCGATTCCTGCAAGAGTACTTCATCAACCAGAGCTACCCGTCTGTCGAGACGGTTCGCTCCATCTACGAGACAATAGCGGAGCAGCACCAGGAAGTACTGTGGCTCACCCACAAGGAGATAGCGGATCTGACCCCGTTGAAAACCACGGACATGGCCGTGGCCTCCGCCCTCAAGATACTGGAGGAGGCGGCGGTGGTGCAGCGCCTGCGACGGTTCGAGAATTACGCCGAGCTGTACTTGAAGGTGCCTGCCTGGAAGATCCTCAAGGGCCTGACGGCAAGGAAGACCAACCGGGCCCGCCTGGTGTCCTACCTGGCGGAGCAGTTCGGCGAGGAGGAGCTGCGGGCCGGTATACGATTTCTCCCCCAGGATCTCGCGGCCGAGACAGGGGTCACGAAGGAGACCCTGCGCCGGATTCTCGGGGAAATGGCCGCGCAGGGCGAATCCAATTACATTCCGCCGTTCAGGGGGCGGGGGGTGCGGCTGGTGGAACGTTTGCCCGCAAGCGATCTTCCTGTGGATTTCAAGACCTTGCAGTTGAAAAAGGCCTCCGAACTGGAAAAACTCAACCAGATCGTGTCGTATGCGACGTCGGGGGAATGCCGCAGGCAGTACCTCCTGCTCTATTTCGGCGACCGCTTGGGACCCGAGGGGTGCGCGGGCTGCGACGCGTGCCGGGGAGAGGCCCGGCCCATAGACGCCGCCCATCCCGACCCCCTTCTGGCCGCGAAGATCCTGAGCGGCGTTGCCAGGGTGAAGGGGCGCTTCGGAAAGGCAACGGTCGCCAAGATGCTCACGGGCTCCAAGGACAAGACCCTTCAGATGTTCGGACTGGAAAGGCTGTCCACCTACAACCTTCTTCACGACAGCACCCAGGAGCAGGTTCAGGTCTGGATCGACGAACTCATCCGGGCGGGCTGCCTGGTCCAGCAGCCGCTCGAGGTGGGTGAAAGGGTCTACCCCGTCCTTGTGCTGACGGAATGGGGCAGGGTCGTGATGACCCAGAGAAAACAGGTCCCCCTCTCCGTTCCGGTGCCCCGGCCAAACGACCGGTCCGTGTCCCGGGACGACCGCGCCCCGAATCCCCTTGCAAGGGATGCATTTCAGCAGCTCCGCGTCCTGCGGACGGACATCGCCAAGAGCCACCACTTGCCGGCCTACTGCATCTTTCAGGACCGGACCCTGAGGGAAATGGCCGAGAAGATGCCGGAAACACGCGAAGAGATGCTCGACATCGTCGGGGTGGGGGATGTCAACTTCAAGAAATACGGAAAGCGGTTCCTGGGTCTCATCAAGGCCCTCAGGAGCGGCCATTCTCAAACGGCGTCCGTACACGAAGGCTGAGGCGGACCCCATGGTCGGGAGTGCAACATGCCCGTGATCGGCGATCTCGTCGAGCTTCCTCCCATCAAGACGGTCATCCAGCTCAAGGACCTGGAAGACCCGGACCTTTCCAGAATGATCCTGGAGACCTTCGTGGTCACCGACGAAGTGGAGCAAAACCTCGGCACCGTCATGGCGTCCCTGGCCTCGGGACAAGGATGCGGCGTCTTTCTCAAAGGCCACTTCGGGTCCGGCAAATCCCACTTCCTCAGCATGGTCAGCCTGCTGTTGCGGCAGGAGAGCGCCCGGGACGCCCTGGCCGACCAGAGTGCCGCCCTGTCTGCCGTCGCGGCAAAACTGCGCCATCGGGGCCCTCTGGTGGTGGAGATTTCCCTCGTGGAGCACCGGGAAAGCGAGTTTCTGGAGGACATCTTTCTCAACGAGGCCTTTGTGCGGCTTGCGCAGATGGGCGCCGGTCTTCCCGAGGGCCTGGAAGGCCGCAAGGACACCTTCGCCGCCCTCGCAAAGGCGGTGGCGGACAGGGGCCTCTCGGGGATAGCCTTCCTGGTGGACGAACTGTCCGAATTCCTCAAGTCAAAGACCGACGCCCATGCTTACAACGAGGACATCCGTTTCCTCCAGTACCTGGGGGAGACCGCCGAGGGCTTTCCCCTGTGGATCATTGCCTGTCTCCAGGAGTGGATCGAGGAAACCGGCCAGATCGACCAGGACGCCTTCAACAAGATAAAGGATCGCTACCGCATACGATTGTCGCTGGGGCGTGCCCATATAGAAGAGCTCGTTTCGAGCCGCCTGATCCGGCACAAGCCCGGGGTCGATGAAACCATACGCCGCCTGTTCGCCGGCGTGCGGGAGTATTTCCCCTCGTTTCCGGTGGACGAAAGCCGATTCGTGCGCCTCTACCCCGTCCACCCGGCCACTTCCACCCTCCTGGACAGGGTCAAGCCCCTTTTCTCCGAGCACAGGGGGGTCATCGATTTCATCCACTACCGGCTCAAAGGAGACCCCTTGAGGGACATCCCCGGTTTCCTGGACCGTCCGGTGGAAGACCTGCTCACCCCGGACACCCTGTTCGACCATTTCTATGACCGCATACGGGAGATGAGCGAGACCCAGGTGTTCGCGGAGAAGGTCTACCAGTACTATCGTGAGGAGATCCCCGATCTTTTTCCCGACCCGGAGAGGCGGGAAAAGGCCCTTGCAGCGATAAAGCTTCTCATCCTCTTTGCCATCAGCCCCGTTCGCAGGGACTACAAGGTCCGTCACGTGGCGGAGATGCTCCTGTACCGGGTGAGCCGGCTGGAACCCCAGATAAATTACCAGTACATGCGTGACATACTGGAGCGGCTTTCCAAGTATGGGAGTTACGTCACCCTGGCGCCCGGAGAAACCCCTCTGGACGACGTGGTGCGCATCAACCTGCACGCGGACATGGGGGGGATCCTGCGCACCCGCGTCCGCCACAAGATGGCCGGTCTGCACTCTGACGACAGCCGGCTTTTCGGCAAGTTGGCGCCCATGGCCCACACAACCCATCTTCCCCTGGGCGGCTGGGTTGCCCTGGAAAGTGTCAGGTTGTCCTTTTCCTGGCAAAGCACCCACCGCACCGGGCGTCTGTTCGTCCGCCAGCTCGACGAATGTTCCGTCACCTTTCTGGAAACCCTTGCCGCAGAGGAGAGGCTTCAGGAGGAGGATTATTTTGTCCTGGTCGGGACCACCCACCGTCCCGAAAGGCAGGTGCAGCATCTGACGGAAAGGCTCCTTCCCGTCGCGCGGGAGCGCTTCCCGGGGCTCTTTCTTTTCTGGGTCCCCGCCCCCCTGAAGGAAACGCAGAGACTGAAGGAATTGCTCGCCATGGTCCTTATTCGGGAGGGCTATTCCAGCAGCCGGGAAGAGCTGAGCGACAACGACCGCAAGGCGCTCTCCCTTCTCGGCCACTGGCTGGAGGAGGCGAAGAAAGATGTGGGGGATGCCTTCACCGATGCCTACTTCTCCGGGGCCCTGTACAGGGATCAACACCGGATCGAACTGGCGCCTTACGGTCATCTGAGCCCCGGGAAGTTTCTCGATGAGTTTGCAAGGCCCCTTCTCGAACAGAGGTTCTTGCGGCACAATCGGATACAGCCGTTCCTCGAAGCCCTCCCGCCCACGGCCATCGAGCAGTTGACCTCGCGCTTCCTCCATCCGGGGGTGGTGGACATAACGGACAAGTCCCAGTTCGGTCTCCGGAGCCTTCTCGAGGGAGTGCTCAAGTCCATGGGCCTGGTGAAGAAGCAGGGCAACCGATACCTGCTGCACGTCCACCCGGGCCGCAACGAACTGGTGGACGCCCTGCTCACACATGTGGCGGGCAGCGGTCCCACATCCTTCGAAAACCTTTACTGGCTTCTGCGCAAGGGGGACTACGGGCTGATGCGGCCCCAGTTCGAGATCCTCGTCCTGGCTCTGGTCTTTTCAGGGCACCTCGTTGCGTTCCGGCACGCGCGGAGGAAGGGGACAGAGGACATCCTGCGCACGGCATTGGAGGGTGTGACCGCCCTGGGGCGGGGAGAGATGATAAGCGAGGCCGCCCGCAGGATCCTCAAGGAGCTGCCCCTGATCCCCGAAAGGTTCCGAAAAGCGGACCTCACCCTGCCCTTGCAGGAGGACCTGTGGCACGATCTGACATCCGGGAAGCAAGCCCGTTTGGAATGGATCGAGGGCCTTTCCGCCCAGATCGCCCGCCTGCGTGGGTTTTCCGCCTTCAGGCGCCTTGCGTGGGACACCCTGGCCGAGGATCTCGACAAGCTGGCGGCCCTGTGGAAGGAAGTGAAGACGAGTCTGTCGTCCGGAGAGGGTCTGGAGCGTTTCGTCGATGCCTGTTCCAAAGAACCGTTCCTGGACGAAAAGGTCGAGCGTGTGGGCAAGCTGGGCTCTTTCATGGAACGGGCCGAAGCGATCCTTTCCGCCTACCGGTACTGCAGCGATCCCCGTCTGGCACCGCCACAGGATCAGGAGGCCTGGAAGGAGCTGGCAAAGAGGAAAAAGGAGATCCTGGAGACTTTCGAACGGCCGGACGCGTTTTTTCCCGCGGAACAGGCCGACCGGTTTCTCGCCGCTTTCAACGACTTCAGGGACGCCTATGCCCGGGCGTACCTGGAGGGCCATCGCAGGGTCCGGGAGGCGGAGGTTTTTGCCCCCTACGAAAACCTGAGACGGTCGAAACGCTACCATCTTCTTGCACGCATCGACACGCTGAACCTCGTTTCCGTGGAAGAGGACAAGCAGTCCATCGACAGGGAGCTCAGCGCGGCGCTGGCACAGCAGTGCGGCAGGGCCACCCGGGAAACGCTGCGGGTGGAGCCCGTCTGTACCTGCGGTTACCTCCCGGGCCAGGAAACCGTCCTGGTTTCCATCGGCACCCTCGAACAGCGCATCGATCGCGCCATCGTGGAGGGCCTGCGTGTGCTCCGGTCCCCCCTGTATATGGAACGGATAGGGCCCCATCTTGCGGACCTGGAATCCATCGGAAAGAAGGACAGGGCCGAGGCCATTCGGGGCCTTCTTTCCGCGGCCGAGTCCGGGGCGGAAGGGGTTGTGGAGAGCCTGGAACAAGCGTTGAAGCCGGCCGTCCTCGAAGGGATCCGAGAAGCGGTGTCCGGCAAGATACTGGTGGTGCAGCGCAACCTGGACAGGCTTTACGGGGCCCTGGTCAACAAGAAATACACCAAGGCCAGGCTCATGGAAATCGTGGGGGAATGGCTCGGTGAGCAAGACGTGGGCGGGGACACCTACATTCACTTCCAGGGGACCCTGGCGGCAGGCTCCTTGCCCGACGAGGCCCGTCGCCTTGAGGATTTCCTGAAAAGGGCGTTTCCCCACCTCCTGCCCCACATGGAGCATCTGGGCTTTCACGGGTTTCTCCAGGGCCTTCTGGGGCTTGTGTGGGCCAGAAGCCATGGGATGGAAGGACAGCCGGCCGATGCTCCCGAAAGGGACAAGTTGACTGCCGAGCAGATGCTCATGGCGGCCCGGGACCTCCGGGGAACGGAGCCGGGGCTTTTCGACAGACTGGCGGAAACCGCTCAGTCCGATGGGGAATGGATGGAAGCTCTGTGGAGCCGGGCGGCCGCCCTTTCGTGCCGTGACCTCTTCACCCAGGAGACCCTCTTTGCGGACATAGCCAGACGTGCGTTCCAGCGGACGCTCTCCGATCCCGGCTCCGTGAAGGATTTTGCGGCGTGGAAGGAGGCGCCGCCCAAGGAAGGGGGGGCGGTCTTCCAGACGGCCTCTCTTTTACGGGCCCGTCGCGAGATGGAACAGACCATGGCCGCTTGCGCCAGGCTGCGTGAGCACACGGTACGCCTGAAAGCCCGAAAGGGAAAAGCACCCACGGGATGGGCAAAGTGGGAAAGGCTGTTCGAGCAGACCCTGTCGCCCATTCCCTTCCTGGAGGCAACGGTAAGAAGCAGCTTGCACGGCATGGACGTGCAGATGCCCGCCTGGCTGGCCCGTGAACTGGCCGAGGCCCGGGAGACCGCATCCCGTCTCGACAGAGAATTCGCTGTGTATTATGCTTCTGAAATGCACGAAGAAAACGAGGGGGCACGGCCCTGTCCCATGACCATCGAACAGGTGGTGGGTCTGCCGTCAGCGCTGCCTGACCTTGCCAAAGACCACCCCCCCTGCTTCCTTCTCATGGACGCCGCCCGAAAGGACCTGTGGGAATACCTCAAGACCGAGTTTTGGGACAGGCTGCGCGATCGCTTCCGATTGGTGCGCGAGGGGGCCCTGTGGGCCCATGCCCCGACCCGCACCGCGGAGCAGCTCGTCCCCTTCGAGCAGGCCCTGCGCAAAGACTATCCCGATGCCATGACCGTGGATCGCTTCCTCAAGATCGGCGGCATAGACGAGCGGGTCCATACGGAAAGGGGAGGGCTCGTCCATCTTTTTCGCAATGTGCTCGGCTACCTGCAGCTCGATTGGGCGCCCCGCCTCATGGCCCTGCCGGCCGGGACCCTCCTGGTGGCCTTTGCGGACCACGGCTTCGCGGAAAACCCCGAGTTCGACGTCAATGACAAGTACAGGAACCCCAGGTACGTCCATGGAGGCACCACGTGCTTCGAGGTGATCGTGCCGTGGGCGGTCTTTGTGAGGTTGTGAAAGGAGCGAAAAGGATGAAGAGCGTGCAGGCCGAGATTCTGGCCACAGGGGAAGAGCTGCGCACCGGGGCGCTGATCGACAGCAACTCGGCCCACATCGCCCAGGCCTTGCAGGAAACGGGCGTCCAGGTCACCCGGCACACCTGTGTGGGAGATGATCTTTCCGCGCTGGTGGCCGTTTTCGGGGAAATCGGACAGAGGGCCGACCTGGCGGTGGTCACGGGGGGGCTCGGACCCACCGTGGACGATCTGACCGCAGAGGCCGCGGCCCGGGCCATGGGCTGCGAACTGGTGCTCGATGGGGTGGCCCTTTCCCACATCGAGGGATTTTTCCGGCAGCGGGGGCGTACCTTGAGTCCCTCCAACAGGAAACAAGCCTTCTTCCCCAAAGGATCGGATCGTCTGGACAATCCCATCGGCACCGCTCCGGGTTTTTCCGTCGTCATCGGCCGCTGCCGCTTCTTTTTTGTTCCGGGAGTGCCCGCGGAGATGCGTAAGATGCTCAGCGAACAGGTGCTGCCGCGGGTCCAGGGACTTTTCGCAGACGCACTGACAGCACTGGGCACCAGAACCATCTGCACCTTTGGCGGCACCGAGTCCGGTGTGGGGGAAATGCTTGCGGGTCTTGCCGAAGCGCTGCCGGGGGTGCAGCTCGGGCTGCGCGCCAAGTTCCCCGAGATCCAGGTGAAGCTCTACGCCCGAGGAACCGACAAAGAGGCGGTGGAATCCCTCCTGAACCAGGGCACGGAAAAAACCGCTCAAATCCTGGGCAAGTGGGTCTTTTCCACCGAGGGAAAGCCCATGGAGGCGGTGGTGGGAGAACTGCTCTGCGCCCGGTCCCAGAGTCTGGCCGTGGCCGAAAGCTGCACAGGGGGCCTCATCGCTCACTGGTTGACGCAGGTCCCGGGAAGCTCCCACTACTTTCGTTTTTCAGGGGTTACCTATTCCAACGCCACCAAGGCGTCGGTCTTGGGGGTCTCACCGGAGACCCTGAACCGGCACGGGGCCGTTCATGAGGAAGTGGCCCGTCAAATGGCGGAAGGGACCAGGCGGGTAGCCGGGGCGACTTACGGAATCGCCACCAGCGGCATCGCCGGTCCGGAAGGGGGGACCGCAGAAAAACCGGTGGGGACCGTCTGCGTGGGGCTCGCCACACCGAAAGAGGCATTCGGGTACCGTTTCTATTTCCCGTTTCCCCAGCGTGAGCGCAACAAGAGCGTTTTCGCCATGACCGCACTGGAGGTGTTGAGGCGTCACCTGCTGGACCTGCCGCCGCCCCAGCTCGGGTCAAAGACGCGATGAGAAATACCGTGCCCTTGCCCCGGTCTTCTATCTTCTTCCGACGGCGCGCTCCAGTTCGGCAAGGGATATGAGGTAGCTGTAGAGGGCGGCGTAGTAGTTCGATCGGGCCTGGGTGAGAAAAGCCCTGGCGTCCAGCACCTGGGTGGAAGTGGCCATCTGCTGCTGGTACTGGAGGTTGGTGATCCGCAGGTTCTCTTCGGCCTGCGTCACGGCCGTCCCGGCGGTGGTGATGCTTTCCCTGGCCACATTGAGATTGACGAAAGCGCCTTTCACCTCGAGCTGAATGCTCTCCTGCACACCCTTGATCCTTTCCTGCAAGGCGAGGCGCTCGTGGCGCAGCTTGGCCACCTCGGCCCGGGTCTTGCCCCACTCGAAGAACGTCCACTCCCCGTTGAGAGTGATGCTGGAGTTGAACCGGTTGGAAAAGTCATTCTTTGTGGCGACCGGGTTCTCGCCGTTTTGCTCGTATCGTCCCACCAGGGCGATTTGGGGATAGTAGGTGCTGCCGGCAAGCGTGATCGCCTGCTCCATGTTCCGGGAGGCCAGAGCAAGGGCCCCCAATTCGGGCCTTTTTCGTAAGGCCTCCTTGCGCAGGGCATCCAGGTCGGGGACCGGGTCCGTGTCCTTGGGCAGAGCCGCTGCCTTCAATCGGGTCTTGTGGTTCAGGTCTATTCCCATGAGCACGTTGAGGCTCGAAACCGCCATTTCCAACTGCCCCCTGGTCTTGAGCCTGGTCTGTACCGCGTTGGCAAGGGCCACCTCGGATTGGAGAAGATCGTTGTAAGGGATCATCCCCTGGGTGTAGAAATTCTTCGCATCGGTCACGTGGGCCTCGAGACTCATCACCGTTTCCTCGGCCACCTCGCGTATCTTGTCTGCCAACAGGACACCGAAGTAGCCCACCTTGGCTTCCTTTATCACGTCCTGAACGGCCTGCTCCTTTTCCACTTCTTTGAGCTCTATCCCGATCTTCGCCATCCGGTACCGGGTCTGGAGGGCAAAGCCCGTGAAAAGGGGCTGGGTGAGGGTCACGTCCCAGTGATACTGCACGTCGTTGGCGATTTCCCTCTGGAAGACGCGGTCCGGAATGAAAGGTGGGAGACCGAAGGTGTATCGGCTGAACGGCGCGTCATCGAGATCGGTGTACCGGTAGTTGGCCGAGGCCTTGGGAAAGAAGTCGGCCAGGGCGCTCTTCCTGGACTCCATGGCGGCCTTGGATTTTTCGACGGCCTCGGTCACGAGTCGGTTGTTGCCCGCCGCCATCTCGACCACTTCCTCCAGGGACAGGGGTTCGGTGGTCTCCTGTGAAGCAGCCGGCACCGTGGCAGTTAGAAAGAACAAACCCGCAACAGCCCATGCAACAAGACATCTGAGCATGCTTTTCCCCTCTCTTTCCGCTACTCGTGGTCCCTGAACACCCTCGAGACCGTCACGCCGCCGCCATGACTTGCAGAAGCCGTCGGAAGCGTCCGGTTCGAGGCTCGAACCGTGGAGAAAGATCGGCCCACGATAGTGAAGGTTCGGGCTTTATGTCAAGGGCAAGGGCGATCTGTGTGGGGAGCAAGCATATTGTCCGGACTTGTAGCACGTGATCTGTCCGGTTTATCGGAGGCCGAGGAGGTGGCCGATGAGACGGACAGAGCTGTTACAGGAGGTTCTGTATATGCGTTTTGAGCAAGCATACGGGGGATGGGAGAAGGGGCGGTTGACCCAGGAGGAAGCAGCGAGGCTGCTACGGTGTTTGTGGCCGCAGGTTTCGGCGATATATTGACCGGTATGAGGAAGAGGGGCTCGAGGGATTGATTGACAAGCCGCTGGAGCGGTCCTCGCATCGGCGGGCGCCAGCGGATTCGCCAGGGTGAGATGCACGGATTGCGGCCATGAGTTCTTGCTGCCATTTTCGTGCAAGAGGCGGCATTTTTGCCCCTCCTGTCATCAGAAGCGGGTGATTGAGTTCGGGCGATGGCCCTGCGGGCACGTCCTGAAATAGGTGCCGCAACGCCGGTGGGTGTTCAGCATCCCGAAGCGGCTTCGCATCTATACTCCGCGCGGTCACAAATTGCGATTTCCTATATCCCCCTCGCCCTCTGGGAGAGGGACGGGGCGAGAGTATAAAAAGCGCAGTTTGTGGCCGCGCAAGATATATTTCATGCCGGACCGAAGATTTCTGACCAAGCTCAGCCGCTGCGCGTGGAAACTTCTCAGTGCCTATTTGACCCAGTGCGCCCCTTACGAGGATGCGGTTGCCGGGCCTTGATCATCGTTCCGGCCACACCCGACCACATGCGCAATACGGTCTTTTTGGTGGGCAGTGCCCACCCTACGAAAGCCTCAATTCCGGTGCGAAGCCAAGCATGTGACAAGGCGTCGCCCGATGTGATGCCCGCACAAAAACAAGACCCGCCCGGCCGCAACGATGATCAAAACCGGTTGCCGGAGGCGTGATTGCGGTGCAGACTTTCGGGCGATTCCAGGGGCCAACAGTCACCTGCAGGTGATCGGCACAGACGGGTATTTCTGCGGCAACGGGAGCTTCATGGTGAGGCCCGAGGACCTTGGGTCGTGGAGAAGATCCTGAAGAACACCGGGCTATGGGGGACGCGCAATCATGATCCGCCGCCCCAGCCGGCCTGCCATATCCCGGGCCGATTTACGATGATGCCTGTTCGCAGTTGCCTCCCGGCGACTATTGGCTCCAGTAGGCCAAAAGGGCTCTGGTGGCGCAGAGAGGGTTGCTGCGTGCAAATCCAGGCGAAAGACCGCTGGATTTGGGGAAGTAGCGTCCCAAGCCCCCCGTTGTGGATCACACACGTCTCGTTGATGATGGGCCTGGCCAGGCTCACCCGCAAGGTGGTGCACAATATCTGGTGCCAACTTTTACCTTCACACACAGCCCGGCTTCTGTCATGGTTGCTCTTACGCAAAGCAACTTCTTATCCCTCTTATCCCTCGATGGCCGGATCGGGGCGAGGCGGAGTGGGAGAAGGCGGCACGAGGCGGGTTGCAGGAAAACGATGGGCCGGAGCGATTGTTTCCCTGGGGCGACGACCCCGACCCGGAGAGGGCCAACTACAAGGATACGGGTATTGGGACCACCAGGGCGGTGGGGTGTTTTCCGGGCGGAGCCAGTCCTTACGGTGTCGAGGACATGAGCGGGAACTTGTACGAGTGGACCAGCAGCCTGTGGGGAGAGGATGTCACGGCCGCGAGAACCTGGGAGCATCTTCTGGGGTACTCCGTGTGATGCGGGGGGGCGCGTTCGACGACTTTGCCAGGCGCGTGGCTTGCGCGTGCCGCTTCCGGCACCTCCCGGTCTATCGCTGCAGCTACTTCGGTTTTCGGGTCGTGGCGTCCCCTTTACCTCTGGACTCTGAACACTCTGGTCTCTGACCCTCTGAATAGCGGCGATGGGAGGGGTCAGAAGGCAGCCGACGGTCGCGCGTGACCTCGTCGTCAGCCCCGGGGTTCATTTGGAATGTAGGGACAGGCCCCCGCGCCTGCCCTCCCGCGTTGACATCGCCTGGGAGGAGGTCGGAGCCCATGGGGGCTGTAATGGAAGGCGGCGGAGTTGGGCTGGACCGAACCATGAACTGCCAAACTTTATGTTGAGTGGGGCGCTTTCGGATTGCCTCGAATGAGGGCCGCAGTTGGTGCCGTGGTTGGGAAAACGGTGTTTGTCACGTAGGGACCGTTCTCCCATAGTCCAGGCCACAGTTCTTCCTTGAGCCCGACGAGACGGCTGGAAAGAGGCGGCCGGGAATGTGCCGGGAAAAACGGGGACATCCCGACAAGCTCAAGGAAAAACCGGGGCGATGCTCTGCGCAGCAGATCGAGGAGCGTCACGGGGAGGGCAATGCCCATCCGAGTCAAGGGAAAGGAACGTAGCAATGGTCATCGAAATGGAAGCCATAGGCCATGTCTCCAACGAAACCGGCAAGGTTCCCCGCAGTTGGACGGTGTCGGATGTGGAGGGGGCACTGGTGATAGACGAGACGTATCTGGAAGGGCTGAGGGACATTCAGCCCGGACAGCGCCTCTACGTGTTTTTCCATTTCCACAAGAGTCCCAGGTTCACTTCCGAGTTCATGAGAATCAAGCCCCCGATCCGCGACCGAAAGGTTGGTGTGTTCAGCACGCACTCACCCATTCGTCCGAATCCCATCGGCATGTCCGTCCTCGAGGTCATCGGGGTGCAAGGGTGTGTTATCCGCGTCAAGGGGCTGGACATGCTGGATAAAACGCCGATCCTGGATATCAAGCCCGAATCCTGCCCCTGAATGGCGAGTCAGAGCGTGTCTGAAAGGTCCATCGGGCCTCGACCATCGTTCCGGCCGGTTTCCTATACTTCCTCTCCGTTTCCGGGAGAAGGCACCATGTAAGGGGCAAACGGTGTGGGCGGAAAGACGATCAAGGCCGTCCACCGCTTTGGCGACCCCCCTTTACGCCTGCCATCGTTCGTACTTCGCGATCGCTTCAAGGGGGAGGCGCGCCTTTGCCACCGGCGCCGGGTCCCTGGGATAACCGAGGAGCAGGAGAGCGACGAGGCGGATGTGCGAAGGAATATGGAGGATCTGCCTGACGTGCTCTTCAGAAAATGCCCCTATCCAGCAGGTTCCCAGACCTTCGGCGGCGGCACACAGCGTCATGTGGGTGGCGGCGATGGCAACGTCTATGGGATAGCACGGCTAATTGCAGGCCATCACATGTCCGTCGGTCTCGGCGCAGCAGACCAGGATCACGGGCGCCTGCTTGACATGGGCCTGTCCGAAGGCTGCCACGGCCAACCGTTTCCTTGTTTCCGGCTTTTGCACCACGACATACCGCCATTCCTGCCGATTGCTGGCCGATGGGGCCATGCGTGCGGCCTCGAGCAGCCGGCTCAAGGTCGCTCCGGGCACCTGCTTTTCGATGAATTCACGAACGGACTTTCTCAATGCGATGGTTTCGTACACATCCATGATCGTCCTCCATCGGTAGGTGGTGGCCCTGTCTCCCGAAACAGGGCACCAACCTTGATCATCGCTGGGGGCACTGTGTTGCAGGCAAAGCCCCTCTGCCTTCGGAAAACCTGTGCCAGCGTGAATCCGTCTCCGGGCCTTGATCATCGTTCCGGCCAGGAAGCACTGCCTCTGCCTTGGGGTGAGAGGCAAAAGATCCATGGTTGCGTCGACCCTCGCTGGAGCGCGGGTATCCTGCCCGCACCAACGCCGCAGGGCGGGCGAGACGCCCGCGCTCCCAGGGCGCAAAAAGGAACCCGGCTGGCCGGAACGATGATCAAGGCCCGTCTCCGCCAAAAGGATATCGAACACCGTCCACAGGTTCAGTCGGGCCACACCCTGTGAACGAACAGGTGCGGACCCTGCACCGATCAGAAGGAATTCGGGAAGGCCTCACTGCATTTCGGGCACTTCCTCGCGTACCAGTGCACCGGCGAGTTGCAGGCGTGACAACGCCATCTCTTGTTTTGCTCCTCCAGCCATCCGTCAACGCCGACCTCTCGCTGCATCCGGATATTGGCAAGCACCTCGCTGTGGTGGGGCATGCCGTCGTTATTGAAATCCGTAATGGGCTGGCAAGGGAAATCCGGGCACCGGGAGCAGTGGGTGACCCCCCTGTCCTTGGCACAGGCCCTGAGCACACAGTCCCGGCAATAAGCGGCGATGGGGCCTTCCGACAAGCACCCTTCACAGGCAAGGTCTTCCAGAGTCACCTCACGCCCGACTCTTTCTTTCATTTGCCTTGCGATTCGTTCCAACGTCCTGACATCTTCCCTTTTGCGCGCTACGTAGATGGAGCAGGCGCCACAGTAAAGCCCGCAAGGGGCTGCCAGTTCTCTGCCTTCCATGACCATGGTGACCTCCTTTCCACTTCTGACTACGTTTCCACCTCACCCCGACCCCCAACGACGGGAGAGGGAGTATGGTCCATTGGCCGGAGCCGGGAGCAAGGAGTCGGCGAACTTCGGGAGAAAGACGGGACATTGGTCCCTGGTTATGGTTCCGACGGGTTCCTTGTATTCTCTCTCCCCTTCTCGGAGAGGGCGGGGGTGAGGGGTAGGCGGTGTGGCCGCAGTGATGATCAAGGCCGCACAGTGCATGTTGAATGGGAACATGCGTCCACTCACAGATCGTTGAGTGGGGTTCAGGCCAAGGCCGCAAGGTCCTCGAAACCGCAGGCGTGGCGGCGCTACGTTGAGCTTTTCGAGGATCCCGCCGGCACGGGCCGCAAGATGCGTTTGTCGATGGACGCCAACCTACGGCCTCCGGCAAGACTTTGCAAGCCCCCAGGGCGGCGCTGCGTTGAGGATTTCGGCCTTGATCATCGTTCCCGCCAGTTCCTTATACCCCCTCTCCCTTTCTGGGAGATGGCAGGGGTGAGGGGGAAACGGTGTGGCCTGTGACCAAGGCCAACCTTTTACTTCTTCCGGGTTTCTAGAGGGACCAAGCCTGACGACAAGCATTAAGAAGAAAGCACCGCGCTCTTTTCTCGTCGTGAAAGGATCATTCGATCTTGATCTGCCCGGACAGCCCCAGATCGTTGAGGATTTGCTTGAGATCGGCTTCGAATCCCTGGGCGATGCCGGGTTCCACGATGACGGAAAATTCTACCCCGATCTTGAGATCGGAACCGCTGCGCAGCTTGGGCAGGACTTTGGTGCCCAGCCGGTTCCAGATTTCAGGCGGCACTTCACCCGAGATCCGAAACGCCCGCGAGGCGGTGACGGATGCAGGCTCGGAAAAGGATTCCGGTTCCCGTTCTGGCGTCGTTTCCTGGTCGGGCGCGGGAGGGAAGACGGGCGCTTGATCGCCAGGGGGACGGGCTTTCGTGGGGGACTTCAGGGAGGCGGCTTTGTCTTTCAAGAGGAGAAACACGCCGGATTCGAAGGCGACCTCGTCCGGTGCAAGGGGCTCACCGAACCAGACACGCTCATATGCTTCGCCCCCCTTCTGGCCCGATGCCAGGCCGAAATCACCTTTCGCGACCAATTCGACGATCTTTCCTCGCAGCACCGTGTCGGGATCCAGCAGGCGAGTCAACGATCCGTTGAGAAAGCTCTGACGGAGGCTTGACAAGGGCCACGCTCCGAATTCCTTCAGAGCCGGAGGCCAGTTTCGCTCGATGTAGCCCGCCCCCACGGATTCGTTCAGCAATGCCTGGGATTTCAGCGCTGCAATCACCCGGCCGCAGAGGGTCTCACTGCTGCTGGAATGGCCGGCTCCAAGGTCGATGACCTTTAGCCCATCCGGTTCCCGGTTGTCCGCGATGACCGCGAAGCGATAGCCTCCCCAGACCTCGTCCTTGGCGAGACCTTCCGTCTCCTTTACATTGGTCTGAATGTGGGTTCTGTCGCTACGGTCGAAATCGCCCCCGAGGGTTCCCTCGGCAACCTCTTTTGCCACACGCTTCCAGGCAAGAGACAGCTCGACCTTGGCACGCAGGTCCCGCCCCGGTTTCTTGAGGCACCAAACCAGTGACCCCGGGTAGAGTCTTGGTGATTTCCCCCTCTGCCGGGTCCATTCGGCGATGCTTTGGCGCATGCTGGAAGCCTGTCCCCCATCCCATTCGCAGTCCGGGTCCAAGACCACCAGGGTGAGCTTCGGTGTATCCTGCACCGAGGCGCCGTCCGAGGGAAACGGCACAATGGGAATGCTTGCACCGCGGTCGAACTCTTTCTGAACGAGTGCGCGCATGGCGGGCTTGATCTCGGATTCCTCGTCCAGGGAGGCCCGGCGGTCACTCACCACCTTTTTCATCGTGGGCTGGTGGCTGATCTTGAACCCGTCCGAGCCGACCCGTCGAATAAAGTACGATTTGTCTTCGAGGGCAAAAGCCGCGTTGTCCACGGAGGTGGTACCCACCTCGGGCTCGCCTAGCGCGAACCTCAGTTCCGGCAAATGGGCGACCTTGTCCACCTGACCTCCGGAGGATTCGAACAAGATGGTGGCCCCCACGCGCCGATGAATATTCTTGAGGGCGCTCCTTGTGTCTGCATCCAGGGCACGGGCATGGGATTGGGCGCCTGCGATGTCCGAGTCAAGGGCCGCCATGAGGCGGGATTCGCCGAGCTGCCCCAAAACGATGCTGCGGAATTCCGGCACCTCCAGAGGCGCCGAACCGATCGTGATCAGAGGCTCCCGGCGTGCTTCGGTAAACCCCGTGCGGTAGGCCCAGGAAATCCACTGGGCAAGCATGGCAAGGGTTCCGCGCGTCTGCTGGTATTGGGAGAGAGCCTGCCATTTGCGCTGGAACACGGAAAGGGTCGCCGGGTGAAAGGGGTAGCAGACCTCGAAACGCCGGCGCAAGTATTCCTTGGCCCCAGCCTCGGTGGCTGCGCTGTCCACGGCCGTCCACTCGGGAGGAAGCTGTGCGCGCCGCTCGAAACACCAGTCCGCATAGGTTTTGGAAACATTCTTGCGAATCCTGTCGGTGCCGATATCCTCGAAAAGCCGCCGCCGCACAACCTCGCTGATCTCCGCTTCATCGTTGGCAATAAGGTCCTTGGCCACCCGACGGACGACCTTGGTGATCCTGTCCTGCCACTTCATGTCCCATTCGGTCATCTCCACCTGGCTGCGGGGCAGGCTGATGACCGCAGCCCCAAGGGTGGTTCCGGTGGTCGCAACGGTGAGGTTCTGGATAAATGCATGGAACGCATCCGCCATGGCCCGGTGGCGGTTGAGGAAATTGAGAACCTCGTCAAAAAGGAGCAGCACGGGACCGCCTGCGGCCCGGAACACGCGGTTCAAGGACTCGGTGCCCGGCGGAACGGTCTTCGCCGCCGCTCCGAGCTCCTGGACGCCCCTGTCGCCTGCAAGCTGCCGGGCGACATCGATCCACGGCGTCTCCGTGCCTTCCTGGGGATCCCAAGCGTTTCCCACAAACACCGCAGCCCTGGCTTCGGGTACCGCGTGTATCCCTGCCTCTTGGATCAAATCGGCCACACCGTGGTACTCGGCCGCCTCGGCCCCTCGCGTGACAAGATGATACAGTGCCGTCAGCGTATGGGTCTTGCCGCCGCCGAACTGCGTGATAAGCGTCATCACAGGCGCGGTGTTTGCCGTTTCCCCGGAGAGTCTTCTCAGCACCATGCCTGCATGTTCCCGCAGGGCGCGGGTAAAACACTTGCGGCCGAAGAACTGCCTGGGCTCCCGGTAATCTTCCGGAGCAGTCCCTGAGATCACTTGCTCCAGATGGATGGCGAACTCGTCCGGGTTGAACGAGCGGCCTTGGCGCACTTCCTTGCGTGGGGTCGCGACCTTATACCAGGGTTCCATTGTCACCCTCCGGTTGAAACGGAAAAGGCTTCGCTTGTTTGAATCTTCCCCTCAGATCATCAATGAAAGCCTTCAACGAACGATTGCCCTGAAACAGGACCTTGTGGCTTTCCGGATTTCTCTGCGCTTCTCGGCAAAAGTCGAACAATTGCCATCGATGGCAACGATTATCAGAGCGGGGTGCCCTTCACTCGACACGCCTTTCTCCAGGAGGATCTGATAGAGCTTGTACTCCTCGATGGCTCGCCCGTGTCCGCCTCGCGCCGATCTCACCCGTACGGACACGGGCACACCCTCCTCCTGTGCGACCCTCGCGATGAGTGGTTTGAGAAACTCCTCGTGGGCCCGGTCTTCGACGCAAAGATCAATGATCATCGGATTACTCATCGATCATCCCCCGGAGAAGAAGGTTCTCGAAGAGCCCATCTTCGGTCCCTGCCGTGAGCGCTGCGGCGATTTCCTGATCCTTGAACAGCGGTCCTGTAATGTCGAACGATTGAACAACCGTTGCCTGCGCCTCGCGTCGGACATTGAAAAGTCCGATGTCATTCCGGTACGAGCCGGCGCCCTTGAGCACGGCATCGCAAAAAAGGGGCGAATGCGTGGTGACGATGACCTGGCGCCCTTGTGGTAAGGCCAGCGAAAGCAGAAGATTGGCGATCAGCTCGAGACGGCGGGGGTGCACCCCGTTCTCGGGCTCCTCGAATGCCAGGAGCGAGCCTCCCCACGGATTGACCGCGATGGCGCACAAGGCCAGGACCCGCAGAGTGCCTTCGGACACAATGCGGGAGGAATAATCGGTACCGTCTTGACGAATAATAACGTCGAGCGTGGTCGCGCCCGCCTGCACCGCGCCTTCGGCCGGCAGGTCACGCATCACTTTCCCCCGCTTCCGACCTCGAATGGGCAGAGTGGGCGGGAGCTGCTCTTCCGGAAAGAGCCGAAGCTGCACAGGTTTGGCCGGCTCTTCGTCCATCCAATCGGCAGCGGCCCGGACCCCGTCCTCACCAAAGAGCTGTTTGGCCCGCTCGGGGACCGCCATGAGCCTGACCACCCCCTTCTTCGTTTCGATGACGCGACCTTCCCACCTGGGCAAGTCAATGCCCAGCGGCTGCGCGAAGCGGCGCACCACATCGAAAACCAGGCTAAAGCCCTTGGTTTTTCCCCTCGGAGCGCCCGCTTCATCATCCTCGTCCTCTCCCTCTGGGAGTGCGTCGGCTTCCTCCCTCTCGTCCACTTTTCCCTCTCCCGCTTCTCCCACCCCACCCTCTCTCTTTACACGCACTTCCCCCTCTCCCTCTGGGCTGGTCATTATACACGCTTGACACCGGTTGGTAAGGGTGTTATGTTCGGTGCATGTACATTGGAGGCCAGCATTTTAGCGAATCCTTGCTCGATCGGATTCGACAGACCT
>Ga0209163_1001137_pt1 | contig 32808 bp, 35 predicted proteins | sample MTBAKSrepl2MetaG_FD_187457 | JGI IMG/M metagenome (GOLD analysis project Ga0209163, IMG submission 187457) | Enrichment culture microbial communities om Arthur Kill intertidal strait, New Jersey, USA, that are MTBE-degrading - MTBE-AKS2 (Arthur... | ecosystem: Environmental > Aquatic > Marine >...
CCCTTTTTTTTATATCTTCACTAAAATAGCGATTTATTTTTTCTCTTTTACTCAGTGTGCTATAATCTGTTATTTTTGCCATAGTTGTTAACCTTATTTTTGGTCAACTTATTTAGGCAAAGACATTGAGGGGGTTCTCGGAGGTAGTATGATCTTTTTAATGTGGTGCCCGGGAATTGCCGCAATCTTCACAAAGTTAGTCTATCAGAAAAATCTAAGACAAATCGGGTGGGGCTGGGGAAAAACAAAGTACCAGGCAATTAGTTATATCCTTCCGTTTATATTGGGCATTGTTGTTTACGGTATTGTATGGCTTGTTGGATTAGGTGATGTTTCTACCGATAATTTTACTATGTTCGTATCAACATTTATTGGTACGGCCGAACCTCTCTCCTTCGCAGTTTCATTTGGTATTCTAGCAACTTTAGCTTTTATCTTCTCGGCTATAAGTGCTTTTGGGGAAGAAATAGGCTGGCGCGGTTTGCTGGTACCCGAATTAGCAAAATTAACTTCCTTCACAAAACTTTCTTTTTTATCCGGAGCAATCTGGGGAGTATGGCATATTCCCGGAATATTATTCATCGGCTATTCTAGTGGAGTTTCATCATGGTTCACAATCCCTTGTTTCTTAGTGATGGTAATTTCCGCATCTTTCGTATTCGCCTGGTTGCGATTGAAATCAGGCAGTGTTTGGACTTCAGTTATTTTACATGCGACACATAATCTTTTCATTCAAGCATTTTTCGATAGAATGACTATCGACACCGGTTCAACTTACTATTTTACGACGGAATTCGGTATCGGGATGGCAATAATCTATTCGATTGCAGCCTATTATTTTTGGAAACGCCGTAACGAACTGATACTGCAAAAATAAATTCCCAAATTTCTTCCGGTAGTATAATGCATCAAATCGTTCGTGAATTTACATATTCTATTGAGGGAACCTTATAAAATTAAGATCTCCCTCATTTTTTATTTTGTAAATTCCTCTCAATCTTTTATTATTACTAAAGAAAATTATGGGGGCTGAAAAATGATTGATATAAGAATTAAAGAACTCAATTACTCCGAAGTTGATATGATACGATATCTTCAGCCGAGCGGATGGGGAGATATCGTTTTCTTTTTCCGTATGTATACCAGGTGCGGATTCTGTTATCCGGCTGCAGCCGTTCATAAAGGAAAAATTATCGGCGTTGCAACAGGAATTCAAAATCGGGATACGGGTTGGGTTGCTCACATTATTGTATCCCCTGAATATTACAAACAAGGAATTGGCCGCAAATTAACCGAGCATATTATCAAAACACTCTCGGGAAAGGGATGTAAAACTCAACTCCTTATTGCGACCAAAATGGGGGAAAAACTTTACGAACAGCTTGGCTTCAAAACAAGCTGTGTATATGATTTTTATGAACCGAAAAGCATCGAATCGAATTTTAACAGGAGAGAAATAAGACCTTTACGAAATGAGGATAATATAGAAATAAAAAAAATCGACAGAATAATATCGGGTGAAGAAAGAGAACACATGCTGAAAATGTACAACATAAGCGGGTGGGTATTTGAAGATTCTAAACAAAAAAATATTCGAGGTTATTACCTTCCGATGCTTGGCGAAGGAATGATTTCTGCCTTAGATGAAGAAGCCGGTTTAGCTTTGCTGGAATTCAAACATTCTCGAAATAAATCTAAGACTACAATACCGCAGGCAAATAAAGAAGCTTCATCCTTTTTAGAAAAACATAATTTTGTTAAAACACTCTCCGCCCCGCGGATGGTACTCGGCAGAGAAGTTAATTGGAAACCTGAATTGGTTTACAGCAGGATAGGGGGGCATTATGCGTAAAGATTTTTTTGCTGAACTGTAACATTGTTATCCCGAACCTGCCTTGCCGAGTATGTTGCAGAACTAAAAACTTGTCGTTGCGAACCCCGTCTTTGAGGTGAAGCAATCTCAAACCTTTGTTCACCGATTAAATTTGAGATTGCTTCGGCTATAAAACTATCTCGCAATGACTGGAGAAGACTTATGCAACAGACTCTTGCCTGCAGGCCAGGCTTTAAACGGGGGGGGGAAATCTTTTAAGACTTCTCATCCCAAAGAAAAGGATTCCTTTGTAAGAAATGACAATATAGGAGTTACAACATGTCCCGTTCCGCATGCGCCCCGGAATTTCAAGTTGTTGTAATTTTATAATGCGACACATTCTGAAGGCATATTAATGAAAAAATTATTTTTGCTACTACTCTTTTTTTATTCCGGTCTTTCGGCACAGGTGCCAGATAATTTTGTTGACGTGAAAAATATTATTCCATCTATAGTTTTAGATTTACGATATTCCACTCCTCATAATTTTCTGGGTGTACCGGTAGACGGTTATAATTCTTCCAAATGTTATTTGACAAAAGAAGCGGCGGCTGCTTTAAAAAAGGTACAGGAAGAACTTCTCGTGTTCGGGCTGTCGCTGAAAATTTATGATGCCTACCGTCCCCAGCGCGCGGTCGATCATTTTGTAAGATGGGCTAAAGTTGTTGACGACACGGTTACAAAACGTGAGTTCTATCCTACAATGGATAAACGGAATCTCTTCAGCGGCGGATATATTGCTAGCAAATCTTCTCATAGCCGCGGCAGTACAGTGGATCTTACGATAGTTCCTCTTCCTATCCCGGAGCAGGAAATATATACACCGGGGCAGAAACTGTGCGAATGTACTAACCCGGCCGATGATAGATTTAAAGATAACTCCATCGATATGGGAACTGGATTCGATTGCTTCCATGAAAATTCAGCTACCGAAAACCTGAACATCGGGGTAGAACAAAGAACCAATAGGATGCTGTTGAAAACAATAATGAGAAAACACGGCTTTATAAATTACGACCGGGAGTGGTGGCATTACACGTTACGCTGTGAACCTTATCCCGATACATATTTTGATTTTGTTATTGAATAATCTCGTAGGCCGATATTTACTTAGGCCGCATTTATAGTTATTCTGATTTTTATCGAAACAAATTTCGATCGACTGATTTAAACAAAAAAGGAGGAGTTATGGGAGTTATACTTTTTCTTATAATTGGGGCAATTGCCGGATGGCTTGCCGGAAAAATAATGAAGGGAAGAGGGGCCGGGTTATGGGCTAATATGGCAATCGGAGTTATTGGCGCATTTATCGGTGGATTCATATTTGATTTAATTAATGTTCATACTTACGGATTAATAGGATCACTTGTTACTGCTCTTGTGGGTGCAATCGTTCTTTTATGGATAGTCGGATTAATTAAGAAAAATTAATATTTTAAAGCTCTCAAAAGTTTTGTGATAATTGAATGAAAGTGATTAACTTCAACTAATTGGAGAGGAGATTTTATGTCGGTTAAAAATGCTGACAACGCCAAACGTGAAATTATTATGGCCGGTACAAATGCTTATAAGCAGGTGCTGATCGGTCCGGATGAAGGAGAAAATTTCGCTATGCGACATTTTATAATAGAACCGGGGGGATCAATTCCAATGCATACGAATTTGGTTGAACATGAACAATTCGTTCTGAGGGGAACAGCCGAGATCAGCCTGGAAGGGAAAATTTATAACGTAAAAAAGGATGATGTGGTTTATATGCCCGCAGGTGCTCCACACTATTATATCAACACCGGGGAGGAACCTTTCGAATTCCTTTGCGTTGTTCCCAATAAAGAGGATAAGATTGAATTCGTAAAATAAATCCGCCGTAAAAATTCTGATTCTAAGGGGTACTTTAGATGGAGGTTTTTATCTTTGTGCCCCTATATGGTTGAAAACCGATAACCAAATCGCCAAAAACGATAACAATCAATAACGAGAAATGGATCAAGTACTTTCAAATTAAAAGCATGGATAAATATGGAAGTATTTGAAATTAGCGGAAAGTTACCGGTAAAATGGGATAATGGAGTAGAAGCCAATATGAATACCTGGGAAAGTTATCTCGTATCTCTTGAGGCATTCTCGAAGTTTGTCCCTATTGGGATTAAATATTTTATAACAGCTTCATCCCAAGTAAGCTCGGTCACCAATATGTTGGTGAAAAATTACACCGCACAAACCTGTTCCGCCGGATTGAAACTGGTCATTTTAAGAAGTGTCGAAGATACCATCGAATGTTCCAAATACAACCATTCATTCATTCATACAAAAATAGCTCCACTGTCGTTTACCGGGGGATGCCGAACAATCAGCGGGGGCGCCATTCTGATTACCCGGTCTCTTTCCTTCAACAACAGGGAGCTTTATAATAGGAGCGCAGGTGATAAACTCCTATAAAATTTCTCGGTTCATACCGTCGTGCCGTTATTTCATGAGGAGCATTTTTTTGTTTTGAATAAAATTATTCGCGTGTAAACTGTAGATATAAACACCGCTGACAAGTGATGAAGCGTTGTATTTGATGTTGTGCGTCCCGGCATTTTGATACTCATTTACTATTCTAGCCACTTCACCTCCTATCGAATCGAAGACGACAATTTCTACTTCCCCCGCATCAAGCAACGAGTAAGTTATTGTTGTTTCAGCATTAAATGGATTGGGATAATTCTGATACAATGCATAACCGGACGGAATCGTTTCAATATCGTCTGCATCTGTAATGTCGAGATTCTGCCCCGCAGTTAAACTAATAATCATTACCGGAGTTATTGTTTCGTTTGGATCGAGCTCATACTTGGCGTTGGCGCGCATATCTTTTTGATAATTTTTCTCCGGTCCATTCTGAGATTCGCAATGAGCGATAAAATCCAATTTGTATTGTGTGCTCCAATAATGCATCGGGATTATTCGTTTCGGCTTAAGCAGATCAACAAACACTTCGGCCTGAAGAATAAATTGCGATGGCCCTTCGATAGTCATAAATAATAAATCAAGCGACTGCGGTATGTTATTTAAGATTCTATTTCTTACAGCGGCGTTGCCGATATTAATTATGTCAGCCTGCGCATCCCCCAAATGAAGTATTTTAAAACCTTTATATGTGAATAGGAACGCTGTATTGTCGGCATTGTTAATGCTTTCTTCGCATACTCGTATCGGTGTTATTGTTACATCATTGAGTATAAGTTCATCATTTCCCGTCAATGTGTATTGCACTCCGGTAGGTTTACGTGCAGGCGCGTAATGATCCTCATGATGAGTATGCGAGTAGGTTATTATGTGAGGCACTAAATTATTTATTGAGTAGATCGGACTGTTCCATCCCCATTGCACCCATGCGTTTTCTTTGCCGTAATCAGTTACTACGGTTACTCCGTTATCAAATTGAAGAATAAATGAAGAATGCCCCAAGTAATGTATCTTTACTATGGGTTCTGTTTGCCCCCCTGCCATACCGGGCAAAATTATTATAAATAGAAGTACCGGTAAAATCATTCGGTTAATTAAGAATCGTAAATTTTCCATCGGGTCCCCTCCATCTGAATGTTTGTAATTTACATCGTAAATATGTTGAACCGGATGGATAGAATCGTCCGATTTTGGAAAGTCGGACTATTCTATGCTGGGTATAATTTTTTACACTCCTTTCGATTTCGTAGAGGGTTGATTCTTAAATTCGCTGGGGGTCATCCCTGTATGTATTTTAAAGACATAATTAAAAGTTGATTTGGAATTGAAACCGGCTTCATATAATATTTCAAGAATTGTTTTGTTCCCGTTTCCTTGTTCGGATAATAATTTTTTTGCCTCTTCGATTCTAAAACTGTTTACGAAATTAAAAAAATTCTGCTTGTAGAAATCATTTATTGCCTGCGATAACTTCCACTGTGGTACGGATAGCTCTTCAGACAAATCGTCAATTGTAAGAGATGGTTTTAAAAACGGACGCCGCGTATTCATGTGATTCATTATTTCCCGGGCTAGCGTTTCGGTCACAGTCTGAGGTAATTTAGCGCCTTTACTTTTCCCGTTTTCATAAATTCCGGTATCGATTTTGAGTTGTCTCAATCCTTTGAAAACTAGAAATGTAATAAAGATAAGGAAGATTGTGATTGAAAAAAGATCCATCAAATTCCCGGCTTCGGCAGATGCATAGCCGAGCAAACTCAACGTACCGCGCGAAACAACAAATAGCCAATGTAAGAACAACAGGAGTGTAAGGAAATAAACCCATCGTAAATCTATCTTTTCAAGTGTGGAGCAGCGGTTTAATAAATCGGTTCGGTAGTTTGTTATTAGTCGGAGTATTAGAAATATATAAATTAATATCTGTACAAAATTTGCTCCCCAGAAAATATCGTTTGAATGATTGTCGAACAGCGGAACGCATAAAAATCCCACGCCGGTTTTATACGAATATACATCTAAGATTGTATATACGATAAAAAGAATAAAAGGCGCTATATGAACCGCAAGAACCGGGCTGAAAGCGAAACTCTTGTAACATATCGATTTGATGTATAGATAGAGCAGAGGCGCTAAAAGAAAAAAGACCGACATAGATACCGAATACAAATAGATATCTTCGGAATATTCAAAGAAACCGTAACGGAAAAAAGCCCAGCGTAAGATTAAAAAAGCTTTTGTAAGGAGAAATGCAGTAAGAAGATTGCGTGATAAGTTATTTTTACTGCTTTGCGACAGCAGGGCAGCAGATGTAAGTAACAGCAAAAACCCGGTTGTAATCAACACCAAATCGGTGAATAAATTTACCATTTTATGTTGTTCCCAGCTTTGTTAAACATATTGTAAAAAAAATATTTGTGGATTACAATGCGAAAAAAATGGGGGAGTGTCCTGACTTGTAACAATTCGTATGACGGCGAGATAGGAGTAAAAATTTTTTGAAATTAAACATTCAACAACTTTTTTTGTATGTGTAGTTTTTCTAAATCCAAAAGAAATACAAAGTATGACCGCGAAGCGGTCAAATATCTGTATTCAAGTATGATACCAAAGAAATTGCCGATGCCGAAGGCATCGAAGATTTTTTTATTGGATTGCATCCGGTGGTTTGTATTTCGGATTTAGTCAAAGACATTAAACTTGCGACAAGTGAATTAATCAAAAACGAGAAATGGGTTCCCGGCAAATTTTACCGGCAGGGCGGTTTTGGAGCTTTCTCTTATTCAAGGCCGGATATTAAACGTGTCTGTCAATACATCGAAGCTCAGGAGGAGCATCACAAAAGAACTACTTTTAGAGAAGAATATGAGGCGTTATTAAAAGAATTCGTAGTCGAATTTAATCCAAAATATTTATTGGATTGGGAATAGTCATTTCTCTTCAACCGCTTTGCGGTTGTATTCTACTTTTTCTTTAGACATGTTTCATATGTTCAACTGCTTCGCAGTTGCTATACTTTGCAGGCAATCTCGACTTATATTTTTATCTGTTTTGTAAAAATTATTGACCAAACATATGGCGTACAACTACGAAGTGAGTGAACGTTTGTAGCTTTGGATGATCTTTTTGTCATTCGCACTTTAAACCATGCTGTAATTGCGCCATTAGTATGGCAGACAAAAATAAATCTACTTACTATTATCCATTTCCCAATGTTTTTCTCCTCCTAATGGATGCTGTCACAAGTCAGTAAAAATATTTGTGGATTACAATGCGAAAAAAATGGGGGAGTGTTTATAATAAAATCCGTTCAGCAGGCGGTTGAAAAAAAGAGGAATAAATGAGAGAATTTGCTGCCATAAGCGGAGGGTTGTTGCTATACTTATGTTATGCGCCGACAAAGGGGGGTAAGCATTTATTTTTCAAAAATATTTTGCAATAACCATATCACAAAAAAATCAAGATAGAAAATGAAATATTTTTTAGAGACAACCTGCTAAAAATCTCTCGAAGTGACTGTCCGCCTATATTTGTGCCATATGGCAATTATATAATTTATTTAGTAATTAGTCGTTCAAGTAATTCTACAATGAATACCTCACCTGAAGAATCATCTTTCCATTCTCTAACAGTTGGAATGTTTGAACAAGTAAACTGTTATGCCAATTTAAACAAAGAGGAATCTCATTTAGAAAATTACAAGTTGATTTATAAATTCACCAGAATCTTCGAAACACAATATCTATAAATATTACTTCTTTTATTTCAAACAAATATTGCGTGGGCTGCTCCTTCGCCTTCTTCACAATCATACTCACTAAACTGACTCATCGGAACTTGATACTCTAATTTCCAAACCCCAAGTAAAAAATTGAACTTATCCGTTGGGTTTATTTCTTCACTCATAATTTACAGCCGTTTTATTGTTAACATAACGTTCGCTGGAAGCCATTGTTAGGTGAGTCTATAATAACAGCGAAGATACTATTATCTTTTCAGACGAGTATAAGATATTTCACTCGGGTTTGTTATACATACATTTAAGTCTTTTAATAATCCATTCTCAAGACTGTATATCCAACCATGTACCGCCAACTCCTGACCCGTTTTCCAGGCTTGCTGCACAATTGTTGTATGACATACATTTGATACCTGCTCAACAACATTCAGTTCACTTAACAGATTTATTTTTTCTATCTCATTCTCCAGTGTGTCTATTTCTGCCTGGTGATAACGATAGATATCTTTTATGTTTTGAAGCCAATTATCAATTAATCCATGTTCTTTTTTCTCCCAGGCAGCATGAATACCACCACAGCCATAATGCCCGCAGACAATTATATGTTTTACCTTTAATATGTCTACTGCATATTGAATAACGGACAGACAGTTTAGATCCGTATGTATAACAAGATTAGCAATATTGCGGTGAACAAATATTTGACCTGGCTGAACATCGACTATTTGATTCGCTGGTACCCGGCTGTCGGAACAACCAATCCATAAATATTCAGGTTTTTGCTGCTTTGAAAGCTTTAGAAAAAAATCAGGTTCTGATTTCTTTACGTTTTCAGCCCATCTCTTGTTTTGTTCAAAAAGCTTATGTAAGACTCTCATATTTTTTCACCACTTTATGTTTATTTATTCTCATATAACGATTTCTATCTTCCCGAAAGGGAAGCGAATAATTTTTTAGTTGTGCCCCCGTTTTGTTCCGCCGAAGACGGTTCTGCTTACTTGTCCCGCAGTCCGCCGCGGCGGACCAAATTTATTAAACAACTTTTTAATTAGAACAAACTTTCATTTATAAACTACGCTTCACAACAAAGCCGAAACAGCCTGCCCCGCTTAGCGGGGGAACTACTAACTTTTAAATTACACAAATACAGATTGCGAAAATAGTATACTCCCGATGTTGTTTATCGGAGCTTTCGGCATGTCCGAAAGACTCCTTCGGAGAGGTGCTGTTAGGTAGCTCTTCAAACATTATCTAATTTTTTTATAAGAACTTTATCCACTCTTTTCCCATCCATATCCATAACCTTAAATTTATAAAGACTATAAGTTACTTTGTCACCTACTTCAGGTATTTTCCCAAGGCGCTTCATTAAAAAGCCGCCAAGTGTAGTGTAATCTTTTGCAGTAAATTCAACTTGCAGTAGTTCGGATAGCTTTTTTATTTCAATTGAACCGTCAACTAAATATGACTTATCTTTCCTTTCAAATATCTCAGGTCCGGATTTTTCAAATTTCCCCGGTATATCTCCGACAATATTCTCGATTAAATCGTGCAAAGTGATAAGCCCATGTGTCCCCCCATATTCATCAACTATTAAAGCAATGTTTGTCTTATGAGTGCGGAATTTTTCAAATAACTCAATTGAATAAATAGATGCCGGCACAAATAAAATTTCGTTTAGAATTTTGCGCAAATCAAAGGTATTGTTTATATGAAACTTGAGCAAGAATTCTTTTGATTCCAGAATCCCAAGAGTGTGATCAATATTGTTTTCGCAAACTATATATTTTGAATAATGATGAGAAGAAATAAAGTTTAGAATTTCTTGATTTGTCATTGATATATCAATCCAATCAATTTCTGTTCTTGGAACCATTATTTCTATAACTCGTTTATCATTAAAACTAAATATTTTTTTTATGATCTCTGTTTCTTCTTTTTCAAAGGTGCCGTGTAACTTTCCGAATTCCAATAACGATTTTAGCTCATCTTCCGATACAGGCGGTTCTTCACTCTTTTTTATACGAAAAAGAAATATTATAAATCTTGTTGATACACTTAGTAGCCAAACAAATGGTGCAAATGCTTTTGAAAGAAAAAACATAAATGCTGCCATTAATAAAGTAATTCTTTCCGGATTTTTAAGCGCTATACTTTTGGGAACAAGTTCACCTATAACTAAAGATAAATAAGTAATTGCTGTGACAATAATTGCAAAGGAAATTTCAATAGAATAGGGCTTTAAATATTCTATATGATTTATATATGGCACTAAGTCTTCAGCCATTGCATATCCGCCAAATGCTCCGGCAAGAATTCCTATTAGCGTGATACCTATTTGAACAGCCGAGAGAAATTTTTCAGGGTCACTGAGTAAGGCCAATGCCTTTTTAGCCGATTCACTCCCTTTTTTTGCTTTTTCTTCCAGCTTAAAACGTTTTGCTGAAACGAATGCAATTTCACTCATTGCCAAAAAACCATTTAGCACTATGAGAAGTAATATTATAATTATTTCATACATATAGAATTTGCCGTGTTAACTAACGATTTCTATCTTCCCGATAGGGAAGCATATAATTATTTACTTGTGCCCCGCAGTTCCGTACCGCCGAAGACGGTTCTGCTTGCCTGTCCCGCAGCCCGCCGAGGCGGATTTGCAGGGATCCGCCGGTCATTGGGCGGATTGAAGGGGTTATATGGCAATTACTTCTTTGATCCTATTTGCCAGGTTTTTATAAATTCTTCAGCAGTTGAAATAGCAATTTTACTTTTTTTGTAATCAATTTTATTTCTTGTTAAAATTAAATTGATTCCATTGTTTACTGCCGTGAAATATTCAATCGCATCCTCAAAATCTTTGAACTCTGAATTCAATGATTGCTCGATTACTCTTTCATCAATAGGCAATATATTTATTAAGGTTTTCAACTTTCTTAGGCTTTTTAACGCAGATTGATTTGATGTTAGTTTTTTAAGAAGGTAATGGAGGTTTGCAAATACCAGTGGAGAAGTAAAAGCTATAATTTCTTGTTGATCTATCAATGTAAACAGCTTTGCGGCATGAATATAATGCGGCTCTCTTTGAGAAAGTAAATCTAAAATTATATCCGAATCAACAAATGCTTTTATCATCTTAAATATTTCTCCTCAAGGTGTTTTCCATAAATATCTTTAAGATTCATATTCCCCGGTATTTTAATAATACCAGATAGTTCCAATACATTTGGAGAAATTTCAATATCATTTTTGCTTTCTTTATCAGAAATAGTTTTAAAGTAATTCTCAACCATGACTGAAAGGCTCTTATTATTCTTTTGAGCATATTTTTTTGCTCTTTCTATCACTTTTTTATTAAGCTTGAGTGTTAATTTTGTGTTCATTGTTCTTCTCTTTATGTTACGTACTTTTAATAGTTATAAGATACGTATCACCGCCGAAACTTTCAAATGATTTTTTGCCATATAGCGGCATCGCTTTTCACCCGCCTGTCCCGCAGCCCGCCGCGGCGGATTAAACAATAGCCGGTTATACCAGAGCTATTTTATATCTTTATCAGGTAATAGTTGTTTAAAATTTCGTACGGTAAGAACAGATACTTTTTTAGGTTCGATACGATAAATTATTCTATAGTCACCCTCAAATACTTCGCGAATTTCTTCTCTATTTGCTTCCGGAACTTTTCTTCCTCTTTCAGGATACTTGGATAAAGTTTCTACTCGCTTGAATATTTTTGTAATCATTTTATGTGCTGCAATTTCATCCTCTTTTGAAATATATTCAAAGATATCCTCCAGTCTGTCAACAGCTAAGGGGGACCAAAATATTCTCACAATTATACTCTCTTAGCAAATCTTTTTTTTACGTCTTGATGGGATATTCCTAAGCCGTTATTAATTTGAGATTCTGCTAATTTGATATCTTCCAATACTTCGATTTTATCAACCATTGATTCATATTCCGAAACATCTATAAGAACTGCAGCGCTTTTACCATTTTGAGTAATAACTAAGGGTCTTTTTGTTTTTTTAACTTTATCAAAATAAAAAGCTACTCTTGAACGAAATTCTGAAAGTGGCTGAATGTCTTTGTCTAACTGTATTCTGTGCATAAATACTCCCTTTTATTTTGTGCTGTTAAACGTACAATATTTTGCACAATATATCAACAATAGAATATTTTTGTTTGTGGTATAACGGCGTGTTATATGCAAAACTATAATAACATGAATTTCTTTTTAGAGTTAATTACTGGATAATCATATTCAATTAATTCCAACTCATTGATTTCCCCGTTAATAAGTATATTCTCTTTATTAATATTATCCGAGATTTTTTTTGCTTTATTAGGGGATTTACTTGCACCGATTCCTATATGCGGAATAAATGGAATATCAAGTCGTAATTCTTCAGAAAGTATATCAATATATAATTTATCGTGTAACTTTATTATTTGACTATTCCCTTCGTCCGGGACTAAAAATAGATCCGTAAAATCACTAAATGAATCTTTTACAATAGTAGTCACTCGAATAGTAAATTGAATTGAATTAGTAGTATTGCACACATTTTCAATGTGATTTTCAAGTTGAGTTACATCATAGTTGAAAACCGGGAATACAATTGTAAAGTGAGGATCAACAACTTTATAATAGCGACTATCATATTCTTCTCTAATCGTTTGAATCCAATTATAATCTTCTTCGCTTAATTTTGGATACGCTATTACTAAATTTGATACCATTATTTTCCTTTTGCAAATAACCCCCGATGTTCTTTATCAGGGGCGTTCGCTTGATTGGGGGTTATATGGCATTTTACCAACTTTATAATTCTATTTATATTTAGCTACCATTACTGAGAACAACATATCATAACTTATTTTATCAGCTCCTTTTAGTAACAACCTTTGCTCTTTTAAAAGTATCATCCCATTCCTTTCCAATAATCTCTTAATAAAATTTGGAGAATGTTTGTATATCGGCACTCCCCAAGATGTCATTTGTTTTGTGTATTCTGCTACCGTAAGGTCAGGTGCAATCGTGAAAGCAAATATTCCCCCTTCTTTTATTATTCTTGACACTTCTGAAAATATATTTCCTAAATCACTAAGGAAATGAAAAACTCCACTGCAAATGATGTGATTAAAATAACAATCGTTATATGGTATTCTATCGGCAGACAGATTATGCAGCTTTAATTCCTCTGTAAATGATTTAATTCTACATACGTCCAACATTTCATCGGAAATATCAAGTCCGTATACTTGTAATCCTATCTTAGAAAAATTTATTGAAGCTAAACCAGTTCCAATACCAAGATCGAGTATTCTCTCGTTAGGCTTAACATACTCAAAGCTCATTCCAAAGAGTACATCGTGCCCGTAGCTATCATATTCTTTGACTTGCTCGTCATATTGACTTGCATTCTCTTTGTAATCATATTCATCCATATTAGGTTTCTCTTAATTTTTATTTGACATATAACTAAATAACCAATAAAACAGTCAACCTTTTTCAGTACGATTCAGCCGCACGTTGATTATTTTTTGTGAACAAATTTTTATCTTTATTAAGTCTAACTTTCATTGCTCGTTTTATATTTTAGCTTGTTTTACTACTCGTCTGCCTGCCCGTCTGCCGCTGACCTGTGCGCCGAAGCGTATGCAGGCCGGTCTTTAGGCGGATTAAAGATATTAGCTGGCGTTATTTATTTTGTATAAAATTTGTAAATGAAAAATTATTTGTTTTATAAAATTCCTTAAATTCATTTGTAAAAGATAATTTATGACTCAGCTTATTTTCCTCATACCAATCCAACCAAATAACAATGAAACATTTAAAATTTTGTATTCTCCATACATCCCTAACTAGTCTTTGTAAATATCTAGGAATTAATAAGAGGTTGCCTTTATCATCAAATACATTTGATGGTCTACTAACCTTTAATTTACAGTGTTGAATCTCGTGAAATTCTATAAAGAGAATGTCATTTTCATTCGTTACAACAAAATCAAATGAAATATCAGTTGCGGATAAAGCAACTTTTAAGGAACGTGGTAATTTCTTTAATTCATTAATACAGTTAGATTTTCTTTTCAAAGGTAGTTTATTATCATTCTTCAAATTATTTATTATACTTTCGCAAGGAACAGTTTTATTTAAAAGACTTTCTTCAATTCGATAATTTTTATTAATATGTTCATAATTCGGAAAACTTCGTTTCACAGTTTCAAAGTATTCTAACTCTTTTAATCTTTTAACATTTGGTTGGAAATAAATTTTCATATTATTTAAGCAGCTAGCATATTATGAAACTGCAACGTTTAGTTATTTAGAAGTTGTTAGTCCCGCAGTTTATGTCGATCCAACAACCGTTATTGTTTGCATATTCTTTCTATAACTCTATTCATTTAACCAGATTACGCCTTATAATTTTCAAACCTAAGAATGTTATCATGTATCATTTGCATATCCAACAACCCGCGATAAACGTGCATGATAACAACCGGTAATAATTCAAGATAAACTAACTAAGCTGAGTGAGACATTAAAAAAGTTGTGTCTTTCGCCGGCAGGTAATTCCCCGGGATATCCCCATATCAAGAAAGCAAAAAGAATATAACAAAATTTATATTAAAGTAAATCAGTACAATTACCATTTGTTTTATAATTTTGCAGGGCGCCCTCAAGGCTAGAAGTTATTATGAATAAGGGGATTATAGGGGAATAGCGGGAAATTATTCATGAAAAATTTTATCAGTACTTATACTTAGTCGGCGGATTATGCTTAAAACGATCTCCTTTTCGCGTACAATCCTTCGATAGAATAAATGCTAAGCGCAGCCCAAATGAAAATAAAACCAATCATCTTTGCTTCGCTTAACGGTTCATTGTAAATGAAGGCGCCTATTAAAAATATTAGAGTGGGATAAATGTATTGGAGTATCCCGATAAGTGATAAATCCACCATCCTAGCGCCGATGATAAAGATGAGCAGCGGGAGTCCGCTTGTAATCCCCGCCCCTATCAAAAGGGAAGTAGTCGGCACATCGGATAAAAACGAGCCGTCACCTGCAATGGTTAGATAAAACAAATAAACCAACACCGGCACGGACATGCAAGCCGTTTCCAATGTTAAGCCTTCCACGGAACTAAGGGGAGATTTTTTACGCAGCAAGCCGTACGTTCCCCAAGTCCCGGCAAGGTAGAGTGATATCCAAGGAAAGACTCCGTAGATTAATGTAGTAACCAGAACACCCATTCCGGCGATAGCAACGGCAAGCCATTGAATTCTTCTTAGTTTTTCTTTTAGAAAAATTACTCCGAGAAAAACCGAAATGAGAGGACTGATAAAATAACCGAGACTTGTTTCAATAATAAATCCCGCATTAACCGCCCAAATGTATAATGCCCAGTTTGAGCCGATCAATAATGCCGGTAAAAATATTATCCACTTAACTTCACATTGTTTTATTTTGCCTATCAATCCTTTCCATTCCTTACGGTAAGAAATGATTACCGCGAAAAATATAAACGACCATAAAACACGGTGGGATACAATCTCGGCAGAAGGTACATGACTAAGTAATTTCCAATAGATTGGATGGAGACCCCAAAATATATAAGCGCCTAGCGCGAAGAAAATACCCCGGTTCACTGATCACTCTCATTTGGGAATTCTTTCTGCATCCAAATCATATCGATAGAATGACCGAATTTAATTCCTACATTTTTGAATCTTCCCGCTTCTTTGAAATCGTGCTTCTTATGGAAATTGATGCTCTGCTGATTTTTTGACGAAATGTGTGCGAGATAGTTTGTAATACCTTTTTCTCTCCCTTCGGATATTAGTTTGTTGAATAATTTTGTGCCGAGCCCTTTACCGGTAAACTCCGGCAGTATAAAATAGGAGAGTACACCGGTATGACTGAAATTGGGAAGGGGTTTAAAAGTACTGATATAACCATACCCAACAATAGAGCCGCCGTATTGAATAACGAGAAAGATTTTTACATTCTCCAAAAGTCGGGTAAATTTTTCTTCACTCAACTCGAATTCGGGGTAGACGGCAAACCCGTTTACAAAGCGATTGAATATATTCATCACTTCATTCAAATCATTTTCCGTATAGCCGCGGATAAGAAAATTCTCATTCATCAGATCACCATTAATTATTAACGTGTACGGTTTCTTCTTTTAAAATATTGCCGAGAATCTTAATTGCTTTACTAATCTGTTCGGCGGTAGAGTTGGTAAAGTTAAGGCGCATAGTTTCGAGCCCCTCATCCGGGTTGGGGAAGAAAGAGATGCCGGGGACAAATCCGACTCCCTGTTCGATTGCCCGTTTATATACTTCCACCATATCAAGTCCTTTAGGACCTTCGGCCCATAGGAACATACCCCCGTCGGGTTTCGACCATTTGAAATCCGAAGGGAAATAATCATCGAGCGCTTTAAGCATCGTATCAAGTTTCGGTTTGTAGAGTTTGATAATTTTTTCAACCTGCACGGGTACATATCCCCCCGCCAAGTATTCGGCAGCCAACGCCTGCGCCAGTGTACAAGTGTTGAGATCGATACCTTGTTTAATTATTACCATCCACTGCGCTAACTTTTCGGGGGCTACGAAAAATCCTACACGCAAACCCGGAGCGAATATCTTTGAGAATGTACTTGCGTAAACAACATTATCGGGGGCCATCGATTTTATTGAAGGTATATTTTCCCCGCGGTAACGCAATGCGCTGTAAGGATCGTCTTCTATTAATAACACATCATACTTTATAATTATTTCGGCTATCTGTTCGCGCCGCTTGGTAGGTATTGTTTTACCCGAGGGGTTTTGGAACGTAGGTACGGTATAAATAAATTTAACCGGGTATAGTTTTAATATCTCTTCCATTGATCCGGGAATAAGTCCTTCGTCATCCGTTTGCATTTGAAGATAGCGTGCTTCGTAAGCATTGAAAGCCTGTAATGCGGCAAGGTAGGTTGGACCTTCCACCGCCACAAAATCACCGGGTGAAATTAATAGTTTTCCTATTGTATCGAGGAAACCCTGGGATCCCGATGTGATGTAAATGTTTTCAAGTCCCGCTTTAATTCCTTTTCCGTTTATGTAAGGAATTAGTGCTTTACGAAGCGGCATGAATCCTTCGGTCATGTCATACTGCAGCGCGGTTGATCCGTATTTGGATAATACAATGTCGGTTAGTTCGGGTACCAGGTCGAGCGGGAAACTGTCGGGTGAGGGGAGTCCGCCTCCCAAAGAAATCATATGCGGACTGGATGCCAGTTTTAATAATTCTCTAATTGCGCTTGCTTTAATGCGCGATGTTCTTGTTGCTAAAATTCTATCGTAGTTCATAATTCCCCCATCTTAAAATGGATGTAATGATGATGCTGAATAAATTAGTATTATTTCGTCTTATAAATTTCGGTTACTGCCGCCGCCAATCTCTCTATTCCTTCTTTTATTTCCGATTCATTCAAACTCGCTATGGCCATCCGGAAATATTTTTTGTTGTTGGGCACGGGGAAGAAGTCGCGGCCGACCGCCATCCGGATTTTGTGCGCGTGTAAAATCTTGTTGAGTTCCGGGTAATCGAGGCAAGTATTGTTGAACGAAAGCCAAATTGTATAACCCCCGTTCGGCTCTATCCATGTAATGTTTTTGTTTTTGATTTTATTCGATAATGCTTGAACCGCGACCGCCATTCTTTTTCGGTAAATTTTATGAATTCGTTTTATATGAATTTCGTAGTGCCCTTCCATACAAAAATCTGCAAGTGCGGCCTGCCCCGGTAATGTTGAACTGATATCGCTGAAACGTTTCAATGTAGCAAGCCGGTCAATCAATTCGTTGTCGGCGGCAATCCATCCGACTCTTATACCCGGGAAAAGAATTTTGGAAATACTGCCGACATAGATTACTATCTTATTAATATCCATTGATTTTATAGGGAGGGGAACTTTGCCGAAATATTTCATTTCTTCTTCGAACGCGTCTTCAATTACCGGCACTTTGTATTTTTCGAACAATGCAAGAAGTTTTTCGCGATGCTCTTGATTTGTAGTTACTCCTGTCGGGTTGTGGAAGTTTGGCATAGTATAAAAGAATGCGGGGAGTCCTTTCTTAAATTCTTTTTCGATTACGCTCAGGTCGGCACCCTCTTCTCGCATCGGAATTCCAACAATCCCGCAGCCGTAAAATGTTAATGTAGGTATAATCATTCCGTAAGTAGGAGATTCGACGAATACACGCGAACCCGGTTTTACAAATAATTTCATCAGCAGTTCGATAGCATTTTGCGCGCCGTTGGTGATAAGAATATCTTTTGCTTCCACTGAGATCCCGTGCATGCGCGATCGTCTCGCGAGGTATTCGCGTAAAGGAGCATAACCACGGCACTCGCCGTAATCCAATATCATTTCACCTTTCTCGCTCATAACTTTGTTTAATGATCTTTTGAATTCCGCGATGGGGAAGAGGCGTGTATCGGGATGCAGCCTGCCGAAATCTATACCGTCGAAATTTCTCGTAATGTCGCTGAATGGAAAACTTATTACGCCGAACATTTGATGAACTTTTTCGGCGTTTGGTGCAACCCGCTTGCTCCAATCAATTGCTTTATTAGGAATCGCTTTATCTTGAGACGTAACATCACGGCGCCGGCGTACATAAGAGTATGAACCCGACCTGCTCTCAATATACCCGAAAGCCCACAATTCCTGGTATGCTTTGTAAATTGTGGTCCGGTTAACACCCAGCTGATCGGAGAATACACGGGTTGAAGGGAGACGGTCACCCGGTTGTATAATTCCGTCGTCAATCTTCTCTTTCAATTGCCCGAAAACCTGCTTAAAAAGAGGGATTTCGCTGTTTCTGTCAAGATTCAGGAGTACCATCACTTATCTCCATTTTTCATTGGAAGTAAAGCTAAGTAATTTTTGGCTCCCTCGAAACAGCCAATTTATAGATATTTACGGCATGCCAATTATTTATGGATGTGATGATTTTTTATTCGATTATTTTCTTGCGTGGAAATGGATTACTAATAAAATCTCCCTAATATGACGAAGTGACATCTTGTTTATGTAAAAAATTAGAAAGGTAAAATTATAGAGATATTATTTTGCGAAGGGGGAATAAGATCATCCGGCACCGATTTCTGTTCGTGCAATTCTGAAACAAATATCCCCACAAAATACCCGATTGCGGCGCCGAGGAAAACATCCGAAGTCCAATGTTTATCATAATAAACTCTCGCTATCGCGGTGAAAACTGCCGGTGTGAAGCAGGCTATCTTTAATAATTTATTGTTTGTTTTAGCAGCGAGAAGGGTTGAAAGTGAGAAGGCGTTTGTCGTATGCAATGAAGGGAGTGAGAAGTAATCGGTAGTTCTCATTTGGAACGGGTGATACGAAGCGGGACCCTCATTCACGAAAGGTCTGGCCCTGCCGAAAGAGAACTTAAGCAGTCCTGTGACCGTAAGTGAATAAGTAAAAGACTGCAGCACTTCGAAACCGAATTTTTTATTTGCCGGGTTGTCCTGCAATATTCCCATTGTGAGTAATGAAGTTCCAAGTACCAACGCGCCCCATCCTTCGCCTAATTTATTGCTGATTACTATCGGAAGAAAATTCTCATAACTGCGGTCACGTTGAGTCCAAGACCTCGTATCGTCATCGATTTGCATTAACGCGAAGGTGCCGCCGATGATGCCGGTTAATGTAAGCCAGTCTTTAGTCTGCCAGCTCGACGGCTGCTTGATCATGTCAATAAATTCTTCTCCAAATTGACTTGCATTGTAGTTGTAGCTTTGTGCGTAATGATTGAAAGGGGATAGAGCAATCACGCATAATAAAAAAATGAGTAGGCGATATTTAAGGATAGTTGTTATGTTCATTACTAATAAGAATCGATTGGAATAAATATAAATTATAATGGAGAAAATAGCATTGATAATCTTCGGACTAAAGTTTGAGGTTAAGATTGAGGTTGAGGGAATTATTGTTTTTGTTAAGCAAATTCAGTCGGCACTATTTTCATTCAAACATTTGCTTCCGGGCTTGAACATGAACATGAACTTGGTAAATCTTCCCCCTTTCCTTTGCTTTTCATCCGCCACTTGCTTTTCTCGTCAAGCAATATTATAATCATTCGCAACTTTCACTTTATATTGAATTATAAATTACGGGATTAAACCGATGAGACCGACAGTAAAGTTTTTAAGTAAAGAATTAATAGAACAAATCATTTCGGAAGCAAGAGATGTTTTATGCAAGCTTGGTGTTGAAATAAATAATGATAGGGCACTGAACATGTTAGCCGATAACGGGGCGGTAATAGACAAAACAAAAAAACATGTATTGTTCACTAATGAATTAATCGATAGAACTCTTAATACAGTCCCCGGGTCTTTTAAATTGTATGACGTTCACGGTAATATGACAAATGATTTCTCAGGCGATAATGTTCACTTCACGCCGGGCTCATCCGCTTTGAACATACTCGATCCCAAAACAAACGACATACGCAAACCTGTTACAAAAGATTATATAGAATACACTAAGGTAGTTAGCCAGCTTAAATATATCGCATCGCAAAGTACTGCGTTTGTACCTGTCGATATACCCCAGGAATTCGCGGACAGTTACCGTATGTTTCTCGGGCTCCTTTACTGCGAGAAACCTATCGTAACCGGGGCGTTCAAGATCGAATCATTCCAGGTGATGAAAAATTTTCAAATTACGATACGGGGAAGCAGAGAATCATTAAAAGAAAAACCTCTTGCGATTTTTTCCGCATGCCCAACTTCACCTCTTAAGTGGAGTGATATTACATCACAAAATGTAATTGACTGCGCCGAATATTCTATCCCGGTTGAATTTATTGCTATGCCTATGGCGGGATTCATTTCCCCTGTTACATTAACCGGAACTTTGGTAGCCCACACGGCGGAAACTTTGAGCGGAATTGTGATCAGTCAATTGACCAATCCCGGTGCGCCTATATTGTACGGCGGGTCACCCGGCATCTTCGACATCCGTTACGAAACTACCCCGATGGGGGCGGTGGAAACTATGATGATCGATTGCGCTTACAATGAAATCGGGAAATATTTCGGTATCCCGACACAGGCATACACAGCGATGAGCGACGCGAAACATTTGGATTTACAAGCGGGACTCGAATCATCGATGGGAGCCACAATGGCAGCACTAGCAGGCATAAATAATATATCGGGCCCCGGTATGATCGATTTTGAAAACTGCATCAGTTTGGAAAAACTGGTTGTTGATAATGAAATGTGCGGTATGACGCTGAGAATGACAAAGGGGATAGAACCCAAAGAAGATTTTCCGGCATTGCCGCACTTTGAAGAATTATTGAAAGAGAATCATTTATTGATATCAAAACATTCCAGGAAATATTTGAGAGAAGAGCATTACTTCCCCGGACCGGTAATCGACCGTGCCAACCGTGCCCGCTGGCAGGAAGAAGGATCACGAACAATGGCTCAACGCAGCGGCTCCGAAATAGAGAAACTGTTGAATAATTATCAACCTTCTGCACTTAGTGAAGATATTAAAAATGAATTGATTCGCTTAATGGAAACAGAAGCTAAAAAACATGGGATGGATAAGCTCCCCGAAAGGAATTGATGGACGGTATAATAAATTTCAACATAGATGAAGTAATCCCGGAAAGTGAAAATATTTTAGCTCACCAGGGTATTCCCGCCGGCAGCCGGGTAAATGGGAATATTGAAAATCTTCTGTTCGAAGCCGTTAAAAAATTCACCGATCTTGCCCGCCCTCTCGGTAAATCATTGTCCATTAATATTGATGAGTTTTCTTTGCTAATGGAGGGTGAAGATGAAAATGCGGATGATATCCTTTTACGGAGTATTTATCCCGATGCCGAAAATCTGGCAATGTTTGTCCTCACAATGGGAAGCGGTGTTAGTGAGTATATAGAAAAGCTTTTCGAAAAGAATGATTATGCCATAGCCGCTATGCTGGATTCGGTAGCATCTACCGCTGCTGATAAAGCCGTATCCGTTTTGGAAGAAAGATTCAAAACACATTGGAATCAAAACAGCAGCATAGAGGATACGACTAATAAGAGAGTCTTAGCATATTCCCCGGGTTATTGCGGCTGGCACGTAAGCGGACAAAAGAAATTATTCAAGTATCTAAATCCCGGCGAGATAGGTATTACACTCAATAACTCGTCATTAATGACCCCGTTGAAATCTGTTTCAGGTGTGCTGATATACGGGGATAAGGAGATTCACATCTTTAAAAATAATTTTTCATATTGCCGGACATGTAAAACGAAGAATTGCAGAGAGAGGATAATTAGTATTTTGCATTAAAAAAATGAACCCTCCCCCGCAAAAAATTTTCGGAGATAAAACTGAACTTAATCTTGAACTTGAAATTAATTTTGAACTTGAACTCAATCTTGAACCCTCCCCCGCAAAAAAGCTCAGGGGAACTGGCTTTGAACAATACAACAAGTAAGTCTGAGAAGATAAAATAATAAACATAACGGGACATAAACGAGATACATTCTTATTTTCAATTTCTAATTTTATTCTGAGGTTATAATGGAAATCTTAAAACAAATATCGGAAGCGCTTCAGGTAGGAGACGCAGATTCAGTTGGCGAATTAACAAATGTTGCAATTGCAGAGAATATACCGCCTAAAGAAATTTTGGATAACGGTTTGATTGCGGGGATGAACGTAGTTGGTGAAAAATTTAGAGTGCATGAAATATTTCTTCCTGAAGTTTTAATGGCAGCCAAAGCAATGTACTCCGGAATGGACCTGCTGAAGCCCTTGTTTATAAAAGGGGGGATCCCTTCGCTTGGCAAAATTGTTATTGGAACAGTTCAAGGAGATTTGCACGACCTGGGCAAAAACCTTGTCTCAATTATGTTGAAAGGAGCAGGCTTTGAAGTAATCGATCTGGGCAAAGATGTTCCGCCTGAAAAGTTTATCGATACAGCCCTGGAAGTTGACGCTAAAGTAATCGGAATGTCGGCTCTTCTTACAACCACAATGACCAATATGAAAAAGGTAACCGACCTGATTAAAGAAAGAAACTTACAAGGAAAAATAAAAACCATCATCGGCGGCGCCCCTGTCACTAAACAATACGCGTTTGATATAGGGGCTGATGCATACGCATACGATGCCGCCAAAGCTGTTGAAAGTATAAAAGAACTTGCGGGTGTTGTATGATTCCTCTACTTGAAAAAATTAATGAAGGGAAAATTCTCCTATCCGATGGTGCGATGGGGACAGAATTATTTAAGAGGGGACTACAATTCGGGAATTGCCCTGAACTCCTAAACATTGAGAAGCCTGAGGTACTCAAAGAAATTGCTATGGCTTATCTCAATGCCGGTTCCGATCTGGTAAGTACAAACACATTCGGCGGTTCGGCAGTAAAACTAGCCGATTACAATCTTCAAGACAAAACGGTTGAATTGAATCAGGCTGCTGTAAAAATTGTAAAAGAGGCCGTTGCCGAAAAAGCATACACAGTGGCATCGATCGGTCCATCCGGCAAAGTGCTTGTCCCTTACGGCGATACCGAACCCGGAACGTTACGCGTCGGATTTAAAATACAAATTGAAGCATGCATTAACGCCGGCGCAGATGCAATTCTTATCGAAACAATGACCGACTTAAACGAAGCATTGATAGCGGTTGAGTGTACGAAAAAAATAAATTCGTCAATCCCTGTAATGGCAACTATGACATTCGACGAAACTCCCCGCGGATTTTACACCATCATGGGGACCAGCATCGAACAAGCCATCCAAGGTTTAACCGGTGCAGGTGTGGATATTCTCGGCTCAAACTGCGGTAACGGTCTGGAAAAGATGATTAAAATCGGGGCTGAATTTAAAAAACATTCTGACCTCCCTATATTAATTCAATCGAACGCGGGAATACCCGAGAACAAGAATGGTGAACTATTTTATCCCGAATCGCCTCAATTTTTTGCCGATAGAGCAGGGCAATTGAAAGAATCCGGTGTCGCGATTATCGGCGGGTGCTGCGGCACCAGTCCCGAATACATTGCGGCTATCAGAAAAGCTCTCGATTCTTTATGATTAAGCGGTAATATTTATTCGGTAAAAAGAACAATTCTCCGCGGTGATGCCCTACAACCATATTATTTTTTCTCTGGTCTAATAATATGTGTAACAATTATTCGATTTTTCTAGTCTAATGATTAGAAAACAAGGAGGAGATAATGGAAATGAAATTAACAGCCGATAATAAAAAACTTTTATGGATATTCATTCTGGCGTTTCTCAGTTTTCTTTTTTGCAGCAACGCCTTTGCCGGGGGATTAAAAGTTTTGCATGAAAAAAGTTTTAATGTGAACCCAGGTGAAACTCTGGAACTTGAATCCGAAAGCGGGGATATCGTAATAAGTACATGGAGTAAAAATGAAGTATTTGTGAAAGTTTACGGTAATCGTAAAGCCGAAGAGAGAGTTGATTTTTCTTTTGAAAGAACATCAGACGGTGTAAGAATTATTGCCGAAAAAGAAGGTTCGTTTTTTAATTGGTTCAGCTCGGTTGAAATGAGGTTCGAAATTCGACTCCCGGCAGAATTTAATGCGGATGTAAAGACTTCGGGGGGAGATATTGCGGTGAAGGATCTGAAAGGGAAGATGATTTATAAAACATCGGGCGGAGATGTTGATCTTCAAAACACAAATGGCGCGCTTACCGTAAAAACTTCTGGAGGAGATATAGAACTTTCCAAACATGAAGGGAACTCAAAACTATCCTCTTCCGGTGGGGATATTAAATGTATCGATACAAAAGGTGATTTGGATGCCGGTACTTCGGGCGGAGGGATTATTCTTAAAACGGTTGACGGAAGAATCGATGCACGCACATCGGGGGGAGACATTACACTTGATTACACAGGGGTAAACAATGGAATCGAACTAACAACCTCCGGCGGAGATATTGAAGTATATATACCAGCCGAGTTCAAAGCTGATGCCGATCTTAAATGCAGCGGCGGGCATATCGATTGTGACTTTACGTTATCAAGAACTTATAGAGTTAAATCTTATCATCTAGAAGCCGATTTTAACGGCGGCGGTGAAAAATTATACTGCAAAACCAGCGGCGGCGATATTTACGTTAAAGAGAAATAGCTGCACTTCGAATAGATCGAATGAAGTGCAGTCGATTCATTATCAGAGAGTTGGCTGCACTTTATTCACTTTTATAATTCCTTCCTAAATTATCAACAAAAATATTTCTTTATAATACTTCATACTTTAATTTATTGGAAAACGAACCATTTTTTAGGTACTTTTAAAAGCTTATGAAAATTATTCTTTACAAGGTTTATATTCGGTTGCACTGATAATAATTCATTTAATTTAGTTTTTTATGGAGGTGCCGTGAAATTAGATTGGAATCAATTTATTAATCATACTGTAAATGTTACTTTACAGGAAAATTACGGCGTTGTCTACGGTCAGAAAGAATCCGAACACCCGGTATTTTATGAAATTGTATTTAAAACAGGCAAACTAACCGGGGCATTTGAAGATGGAATTCTAATTGAGGCAGTAAGGGAAGGAACTCCGTTGAAAATCTTTATCCCGTATCAGTCAATTAAATGTGTTGAAATATTTTAGAAGGATGCATGAAGAAAATTATTTTGGGAATTATTATCGCATTTCATCTTTCTCTTCAAGCGCAGGAAATTGAAATAAAGAGTTTGAAGACATATCTTACCGGTGACGAAACTTCATACCCTGTATTGATTTTCAATCAAGGAATGGAATCGACAATTACAATTGAATTCGATATTCAATCGGATGTTCAGCCGAATCTTAGTATTGTCTTCCGTTTTTGCGATCAAGATTGGAACCCTTATGAGAATATTTTTCTAATCAAACAGGGTTATAACACAGCATACAATTTATGGTATGATGTGCTGCCTCCCTCGGTTAATAAAGCGCGGTATCATTTTCAAGCCACATTCCCGAATTTCGACGTGACATTCCCTTTCTCGGGTAAATGGCGTTATTATATTACTGATTCATTCGATGCAGATAAAATTTTTGCTTCCGGAAGGTTCATAGTCGTTTACCCCGAAGTTGAACTTAATACCAAGGCTTATAAAGAGAAAGTTCAGAATAGTTATAATTCACAAAGTACGTTGGACAGGGTGTGGAATATTTCCACCGATTTCGAGTTACCCGATAACTATTCCCCGATACGAGTAGACCATGTGGAAATTATCGAGAACCAAAAAACGGATTACCCCATATTGATTAAACGCGAGACGTTCGGCGGACCCCGCTCGTACGAATGGAACGGAGCGGGAAGATTTACATTTTCAGCAAGAGATATTAAACCCGGGAATGAGTATAGATTCGTCAATCTTTTCGATGTTAACCGGTTTGAGCCCCCCAGCGTAAACGCACACTTCGATGGGGTGGAAACATCACGTTATTACATACCGGGCGAACCCGATCTCGACGGCGGATCAATATTAACCGAGTTTAATGACGATTATGCGGAATATATGTATGTGGTATTCCGATTACGTCCCCCTGAAAATATTTCCAACAGGATCTTTCTTACCGGCGCGTTCAACAACTGGCAAGTACTTCCGGGATATGAATTATACAACGAAGACGGTTTATACAAAATAACAGTAGAGTTGAAACGGGGAGAATATGATTATCAATATGTAACCGGAGACGTTGTTGATAATCATGTTGAGAATATTGATTGGCAGATTTTGGAAGGTAATTTCTGGGAGACCGGGAATACTTATCATATCTTTCTTTATTATAAGGAAGAACTTTTGGGGGGATACGACAAAATTATCGGATATAAACAAATATTTACTGGAGATTTATGAGCAACTTGAAAGTTGGGATTATCGGGACAGGGCACCTGGGTAAACTGCACACAAAACTTTTTCGTGAAGTTGACAATTGTGAATTAGTCGGTATATACGATATTGATCCTGGAAAAGCAAAAGCCGTTGCCGATGAGTTCAATGTAAAAGTTATCGATGATCTGAATACATTACTCGATTCTGTTGACGCCGTATCGATTGTTGCTACAACGAGTGTTCACCACGAATTGGTAAAGAAAGCTTTCGAAAAAGGGAAGCATGTTTTTGTTGAAAAACCGATTACGGTAACAATCGAAGAAGCCGAAGAAATTGTTGAGATAGCGGATTTAAATAAATTGGTGCTGCAGGTCGGGCATATTGAACGCTTCAACCCGGCATTGGTTTCTTTGGAAAAATATAATCTCGACCCGAAATTCATACAGACCGATAGACTTGCGCAATTCAACCCTCGAGGTACGGATGTTGCCGTTGTTCTCGACCTTATGATTCATGATATCGATATAATTTTAAGTCTTGTTAAGAGTGAAGTGAAACATGTAAGCGCCAGCGGTGTTGCTGTTGTTTCCGACAATGTAGATATTGCAAACGCCAGAATAGAATTTGAAAACGGTGCCGTTGCAAACGTAACAGCCAGCAGAATTTCGCAAAAGAGAATGCGAAAAATGAGAATGTTCCAGAGGGATACTTACATTTCTCTCGACTTTATCACAGGTGTTTCCGAAGTATACCGCCTCATTAGTCCTAAGCAGATGAATGAAGGCAATTTTATCTCGTTTGGTGAAATGGGTGTCGGCGACAAAAAGAAATTGGTAGTCTATGAACAACCTGAAATGAAAGAAATCAACGCACTTAAACATGAACTCCAATTATTCGTTAATGCGGTTAACAATAATGAAAAGCCTGTTGTAAGCGGATACGACGGATTGAAAGCATTACGAGTTGCTCAAATTATTATGAAAAAAATTGAGGAATCGAAAATAGAATGAAGAAAAGAAGAATCTTATTGTTTATTGCTGCCGCTTTAATTACCAGCTGCAGCGTTTACCAGGCATTCGCGAATGTATCCCGATTAAAATTTAAGATCGCTTCTGTTGCCGATTTTAAAATTGTAAACATTCCGATAGAAAACAAACGAAGCCTGAATGATTTTCACTCGGTTGATGCTCTAAAATTGAGCGCCGGATTTATAAGCGGGAAATTGCCCGCAGAGTTTACGATTAAAATCGACGCTAAAAATCCGAACGACGGCACCGGCGGATATCCGAGTACAGACATTGCGCTTGAGGCATTCCCTTATACTTTGTATATCGATGATAAAGAAACAATAAGCGGTGATATTGCAAGCAGTGTAATTGTCCCCGGTATCGGCGAGTCTACCGTGATATCAATCCGTATCGGGCTAGATCTTATTCAGTTCTTCAAAGACAAAGGATATGACCAGATCATCAATTTGGCATTAGCTCTCGGGGGGAAAAATGGTGCTGCATCAAGAATAAAATTGAAAGCTCAACCGGTAATCGGTACACCACTCGGGAATATTAAATATCCGGGAGAGATAACAATTGTAGATTATCAATTCAATTAAGGGATGAATTTATGCCTGCTGAAAAATTTGCCGTTGGAGTTGACCTAGGCGGCACGAATATTAAAGTAGGATTAGTTTCTTCAAAAGGCAAGATTGTTAGAAAAGAGGAACTTAAGTCCAACGCAGACAAAGGCCCCGATGCAATAATCAAACAGATTATTAAAGGGATAAATCTTATTATGAAAGGGAATGCGGATAAAGTTATCGGTGTCGGTATTGGTTCACCGGGGGTTGTAATTCATAAAACCGGTAGTGTGGAAAATCCGCCGAACTTTCCGGGATGGAAGAAAGTCCCGTTGGGCAAGCTGATAAACAACGCGGTGAAGAAAGAAGTCTTTCTTGAAAATGATGCCAACGCTGCGGCTATAGGTGAATTGATATTCGGCGCGGGTAAATCCTTAAAAAATTTTATTATGGTAACTCTTGGTACCGGTGTCGGCGGCGGATTAATAATCGACGGTAAAATTTATCACGGTGAAAGCGGAGCTGCGGGAGAAATAGGACATATCTCGATAGACGGCAAAGGGGCGAAATGCAATTGCGGTTCCTACGGCTGTATTGAAGCATACATCGGAAACCAATACCTGATTAAAAGAGTAGAAGAGGAACTTTGTTCAAAGAAGAATTCTTTGATTCATAAATTGATTGGTAAAAAGGGAAATAAACTTTCACCAAAATTAATTCACGAAGCTGCACAAATGGGAGATGATTACGCTAAGTCGATTATAAAAGATGTCGGATCAAATCTCGGCATTGCTCTTGCGTCAATTATAAATCTTCTGGATGTAACAAATATAGTTATCGGCGGAGGTGTTTCCGGTTTCGGTGTTTTATTGTTTAATTCAACTCGCAGGAGAGTAAAGGAAAGAGTATTAAAATCTCTTAAAAATAAAATTACAATTGTACCTGCAAAGTTGAAGAACGAAGCGGGGATACTCGGCGCGTCGGCTCTTGTTTTTTATAATTCCTAATTATGGTTAAGTCTATTTACTTATCAAGTTTATTAAATGAAAAATAGTCTTATAATAATATTACTCTTTTCCCTATGTAAGATTGTGTCTGCCCAGGTTGATTCGGCATTAGCGCCGTTGCTTACAGATTCGTTAATGACACCTGCTGTGGATTCAACCTCCTTTCAAGATACTTTGACTAAAAAGAAAATAGATATTGATGCGGTTGTATATGCAAGCGCTGCCGACTCGCTCACCTTCGATGTAAAAAATAAAATGATGTTCATCTTCGGCTCGGGAGAATTGAAGTACAAACAATCGGAGTTACAAAGCGGAAAGATTGATGTAGATTTTGAAAGCAATACACTCAATGCCGTCGGAATATTGGACACATCCGACCCCACCGGTACAAAATATCTGCAGACTCCCAAACTTAGCGAAAGGGGGGACACATACGAAGGGAATTCGATTAGATATAATTTTAAAACTCAGCGCGGATTTATTTCACTGGCAAAAAACAAAGCCCAGAATTCCCGCTACGAAGGGCAGAAGGTAAAAAAAGTTGATAAAAATATTTACTTCATAGAAGACGGATTATATACTACATGCGATTCCGTTAATCCACATACACATTTTGAAGCAAGTGAAATGAAAGTTATTCAGGGTGACAAAATAATTGCTAAATGGATTTTTATGTATATCGGCGGAGTCCCTTTACCGATTCCTCTTCCATTCGGAGTTTTCCCAAATGAAACCGGGAGAAGATCAGGTATAATTGCCCCGGTTTATGGTTATATGAAAACCCGTGGGCAGTATTTTAGAAATTTCGGTTACTTTTTCGCTATTAATGATTATGTAGATTTAGCATTAACCGGTGATTATTATATGAAAGGGGGCTGGGGAGCACGGAGCAGAATTAGATATGCCAAAAGATATGACTTTAGCGGAAGTATAAATGCCGGCTATTCCAATTTAACCGTCGGAGAAGAAAATGATCCTGGTAGAAGTGAGCAGAAAGACTGGAATATTTCAGTTTTTCACAATCAGCAGTTTAATCCCAGTACACGTTTGGATGTGAATCTTCAATTTCAGTCATCGACATATCTATCTAATAATTCAACAAGTTACAACGATCTTCTCACTCAGAATATTGTTTCGAATGCAACCTTTAGTAAAAGTTGGGATGAATCAGGCAGTAGTGTATCAATCAATTATAACCGAACTCAAAACCTGAGCAGCGGTAATATTACCGAGACACTTCCTAGTATAAGGTTTAACAAAAAGCTGATTTATCCTTTTAAAAGTAAAATAAGTTCGTCACGGGATCAACAATGGTACGAATATATCGGTTACCAGTATTCGGGAAAGTTTACAAGAGATAGAAGAAAAGCAGATGGTGACATTTCTACCCGAATGGGAGCACAACACGATATTTCGGTTAGCGCTGCTCCCAAAATCGGTTATTTTAATATTTCTCCCAGAATTACTTATTCGGAAAAGTGGTACGATAAACACATTGAAAAAGAATTAGTGACCAAGGATTCAGTCAATTCTTCTACCGGGGAAACCGTTTATTATAATGAAGTAGTGGAACGAGACGTGAAGAAACTCGGTTTCATCAGAACCTTCGATTTCAGCATGTCTGCCTCAACAAAATTATATGGAATGTGGAACGCCAATATGCTGGGTATCGAAGCTTTTCGGCACACTCTTACTCCATCCATTTCTTACAATTACAGACCCGATTTTTCAGATGAAAAGTGGGGTTACTACGATTCATATGTTGATGAAAACGGTGAGATACAAACTTATGATCAATATGCCGGAAGCATTTTCGGAGGCGCCGGTTCGGGTGAACAACAGAATCTCAGTTTCTCTCTTGGTAATGTATTCGAGTTGAAAACAATGAAAGACATGACCGATACATTATCGCAAGCGCAAAAAATTCAACTCTTAAACTTAAGCGCGGGTATAAGTTATAATTTTGCAAGGGATAGTCTCAAGCTATCAGATATGAATATTTCATATAGAACTCAAATAGGTAACCTTCTCAATTTTAACGGCTCTACTAGTTATACATTTTACGATTATGAAGGGAATACCAGGATTAATAAGTTTCTTGCATCGAATGGTAAGGGATTATTCCGGCTCAGCAATCTAAATTTTTCTTTATCTACAACATTATCGGGTGACGAAATTTCGGGCGAAGAACGCCGCGGCGAAGGGGAAGAAATTGATGATGAATATTCCGCATTTAAAAAGAGTGATTACATTGCATTGTACGATGAACAACCCCCCGATTTCTCGATACCCTGGAACCTGAGTTTGAGTTATAACTATAACTTGTCAAAACCAACACCTAACTCTCATACGATTTCTTCGAACATGAGTTTGAATTTAACTTTTAGTTTAACAAAAAATTGGAAGTTCACAGCACGCGGCGGTTATGATTTTATTAATCATGATATCACTGCTCCGCAGATCACGGTTTATAGAGATCTCCATTGCTGGGAAATGAATTTTACATGGAACCCTTTGGGCGCTTACAGCGGTTTCTTTTTCGAGATAAGAATGAAAGCTCCGGAGCTTAGAGATATCAAAGTTACCAAGAGTCGTGGATTGTATTCCGGCAGAAGATAATTTTGCGAATATTACTAATCCAAAAAGCTTAGGAGCAGAAAATAAATACATGATTAAAGAATATATAATAGACGGCAACAATCTGATCGGTAAGATTAAACATCTGCACGACCTTCAGGGTAAAGACAAGTTTTCGTCAAGAGAACAGCTTGCATTGATACTCGAAAGATATTTTTATAATAAACCGGTAAAAGTGAAATTGCATTTCGACGGTCATTACTCGACACCGATTAAAGTATCCAAAATAAAAATTGAGTACTCCGATAATAAACCTGCCGATGAAAATATTAAAAGGGATATTACCATTGCCCACAACCCGAAATTGGTAGCGGTAGTAAGCTCGGATCATAGTGTGATGGAATTCGCGAAACTAAGCAGCTGTACCGTGATGAATAGCGAAAGATTTGCCAAACGTCTCAAAGCAAAAGAGGATAAAGACCTGGAAGAAAAATTAATCGATCAAATAAGCAACGATGAAATCAAAAAAATGTTCGGTGTAGACTAACAACCATAAATGTCTTTGCCTAAATAAGTTGACCAAAAATAAGGTTAACAACTATGGCAAAAATAACAGATTATAGCACACTGAGTAAAAGAGAAAAAATAAATCGCTATTTTAGTGAAGATATAAAAAAAAGGG
>Ga0209163_1001145_pt1 | contig 32674 bp, 24 predicted proteins | sample MTBAKSrepl2MetaG_FD_187457 | JGI IMG/M metagenome (GOLD analysis project Ga0209163, IMG submission 187457) | Enrichment culture microbial communities om Arthur Kill intertidal strait, New Jersey, USA, that are MTBE-degrading - MTBE-AKS2 (Arthur... | ecosystem: Environmental > Aquatic > Marine >...
TCGCAACACTAAACTTCCATAAAAGATGGAAAAACAACATAAGAAACTGGCCCATTGTTATTAACCAATTTTTTATTTACTTTGAAAATAGAATTTATGAAACTGACACAGTTAAGTGAACACTCCCTGCCACTGCAACTGCTACTGCCACTACAACTGCTACTGCCACTGCAACTGCTACTGCCACTGCAACTGCAACTGCCACTGCCACTGCAACTGCTACTGCAACTGCAACTGCAACTGCCACTGCAACTGCAACTGCCACTGCAACTGCAACTGCCACTGCAACTGCAACTGCCACTGCAACTGCCACTGCCACTGCAACTGCAACTGCCACTGCAACTGTCATTATTTAAATAATATCAAAAATCATGAAAATAGCAGTATTATCACCTATATCATGGCGAACTCCTCCCCGAAATTACGGGCCGTGGGAACAAGTTGCTTCAAATATTACCGAAGGCCTGATTGAAAATGGAATTGATGTAACCTTATTTGCAACAGGCGATTCAATTACAAAAGGCAAGCTGGAATATATATGCGAACGGCCTTACTCAGAAGATACCGGACTTGATCCTAAAGTCTGGGAGTGCTTGCATATAAGCTACTTAATGGAGCAGGCAGATAAATTCGATTTGATTCATAATAATTTTGATTTTCTACCGCTAACTTATTCGCGTTTGATCAGGACACCTATGGTAACTACTATTCATGGGTTTTCTTCTCAAAAAATTCTTGCAGTTTATAAAAAGTATAACAGTACTAACAATTACGTTTCTATTAGTGATTCTGATCGCAGCCCTGAGCTAGGCTATATTGCCACTGTCTACAACGGCATTAATACCAATGAATTTACATTCAGTTCTGAGTCAAATGATTATCTGCTTTTTTTTGGCAGGATTCACCCCGAAAAGGGTGTTTCTGAATCTATTCAGATAGCAAAAAAAGCCGGAAGAAACTTAATCATCTCCGGTTTAATTCAGCATCAGGAATATTTCGACAGTAAAATTAAGCCATTCATTAATGATGATGATATTTTATATGTTGGAAATTCGGGAGCAAAGGAAAGGGATAAACTTCTGGGTGCAGCATACGCGCTTTTACATCCGATTAGTTTTGAAGAACCTTTTGGATTAAGCGTCGCAGAGTCAATGCTTTGCGGAACGCCGGTTATCGCATTTAACAAAGGTGCTATGAGGGAATTAATCCTTGATGGGAAAACCGGTTTTTTGGTTAATAATATTAACGAAGCAGTGGAAGCAGTACATAATATTAAATCTATTAACAGAAAATATTGCAGGGAATATGCTGCTTCAAAATTCAGTCGTCAAAAAATGGTCGAAGGATATCTTGCGGTTTATAAGAAGATTTTAGAAATGTAAAAGTTGCAGTAGCAGTAGCAGGAGCAGTAGCAGTTGCAGTAGCAGTAGCAGTTGCAGGAGCAGTAGCAGTAGCAGTTGCAGGAGCAGTAGCAGTAGCAGTTGCAGGAGCAGTAGCAGTTGCAGGAGCAGTAGCAGTAGCAGTAGCAGTTGCAGGAGCAGTAGCAGTTGCAGGAGCAGTAGCAGTTGCAGGAGCAGTAGCAGTAGCAGTTGCAGGAGCAGTAGCAGTAGCAGTAGCAGGAGCAGTTGCAGTAGCAATAGCAGTTGTAGTAGTAGTTGCAAGAGGAGGAGCAGGGGCTGTTGCAGTAACAGTTGCAGTTGCAGTTGCAGGGGGGCAGTTGCAGGGGCAGTGCAATCTACTATTTTGGTAAAAACTTATCAGGATTATTTGTCATACTGCCAAGCATTTTCCCAACTTCTTCATATTTTATTAATATCTTATCTTTTATTTCTTCGTTGATATATTTACAGCTAAAAGCGAAGTCAATCCATACTATTGTCTCACTGGCCTCACTATCAGCATCGCTGATTTTACTGGTGAAATGTTTTGGATACCTTCTTTTGCGATAAGCCTCAGCAATATTTGAACAGACTGACCTTGAAGACCTTCTTACCTGGTCTGTCAATGAATATTTTTCTTCTTTAGGAAAACCTTTTGATATTTCAAAAATATCCATTGCTAAATCATATGCCAGCTTATAAACTTTAAGGCTCTTAAAACTATAATCCATTATTTTTATTTTTACTGATCCTGCTACTCCTACTGCCACTGCCACTGCTACTGCCACTGCAACTGCAACTGCCACTGCCACTGCCACTGCAACTGCAACTGCAACTGCTACTGCTACTGCTACTGCAACTACAACTGCCACTGCAACTGCCACTGCAACTGCCACTGCTACTGCTACTATTTTGAGTTTTTCAGTTCTTTCAGCAGTTCTTCTGTATTAACAGTCGCATAAGAAGAAGCATAATCAGACATGGCATAAGGAATTATCAGATTCCCATTGTGGATGATAGAACCACAGGAGTAAACAACATTGGGCACATATCCTTCTCTTTCTTCCACATTAGGAGACAATAAAGGTGTCTTTAGTCTTCCAATCTCTTTTTCAGGATCATCAAGTTCATATAATGATGCTCCTAATACATATTCCCTCATGGGACCTACTCCGTGTGTAATTACAATCCAACCTTCTTCTGTCTCGATAGGGGAGCCGCAATTCCCAACCTGTATTAGCTCCCAGGGAAATTTTGGTGTTTGAATGATTTTGGCTTCGCGCCAGATATTGATATTATCTGAATAAGCTATATAATTATTCACTCCATCCAACCGGCACAGCATGGCATATTTACCTTTGATCTTCCTTGGAAACAATGCCATCCCTTTGTTCCTGGCAATTTCACCATGAATGGTTAATGCCCTGAAATGATAGAAATCTTTGGTTTCAAGGAGCCTTGGCAAAATGGTTACACCATCATAGGCAGTATAGGTGGCAAAATAAGATACTTCGCCATTATCATCTACAAATTTAACAAAACGTGCATCTTCAATGCCATTTCTTTCGCATTCGGAGATAGGAAAAATAACTCTTTCTGAAATTGCCGAATCAAGCGAAAAGTCAAGTTCGTAGTGAGATTTCGCCAGCCACATCATTTGATTAACAATTAATTCTTTAAAGGGTGAAAGTGGATGTGTTTTTCTTGTCTCTTCTATAGCCCTTTTCAATTCACCATAAGTAAAACTATCGCTCAATTTTTCTAATACAAAGACCGGGGGAATTATATTATTGAATTCATGCATTTCATCCAGCCTCTTTATGAATGATTTTTTTTGATAAATATGTCTTTTTATTCGCTCTGCTTCTGCCAACATTTTGCCAACAGGTTCTATTATCAGATTACAGTTCTTATCAATAATAGCTGAACGAAAAACAATAGATGAGATATGCCCTTCGCCGGTTGCTCTGAAACTAAAGATCAGTCTTTTCTCATCAGGACGTAATTCTGACTGATCAGGATCTTCTACAATGGAGGGATTAAAAAAAGCTGCTGATTCAATGGAATATTCCTTTGTGAAATATGAGCCTATAAGCACTTTTCTCGATTGATTAATATTGCTTTGCTTTATTCCCAGCTCATTAAACAGGTTATCCAATTTATGAAAATGTTTTTCCAATATTAATGAAATATTCCTATGACGTCTTGCATAACCTCTCAGCACCTGACTTAATGCTGTATTTACCTCATTATCGGACATAGCCAAAACATTATGGATAATATCCTTACTTCTTTCATCGGAAGTATAAAGGAAGCGGGCTATTACCCGACTGGGATCCGGGAGAAATTTATAATCTTTTCTGATCACATTAACTTGCATAGATCAAAATTTATGATTTAAAATGAGATTGTAAATGTAATATATATCTGATTAATAAATATTGAAATATCTGATTCATTACGAACATGCCTGATCAGTCGTGTAATTGCTTCATCAAAGCTTATCCCCTCGGGTGCACTGCCTGTTTTCAGGAGAGTGTGTTCAGTAGATAAAATGCTGAAAATTCAATTCTTTGTTTTCTATGTCAATCAGTAATGTGAGCTCAGGAACAGGCTCCGTCTTTATTAATAAAATCTGTGAATGATGTAATTCTTTTCCGGAATTATATAATGCTTCCCGGAATTAAAAGACCAACCTTTGTATTGTGAAATCGCTCCCGCTATTAAACGTTAAAAAAGGAACACATAAGGGAAAAAAGGAATCTGGATAATTGTTTTTTTCGGTTTTAACCCAACCGGAGTGGGTCATATGTTCCTGCTTTTGTTAGCAGGATTAATTATTCTCGTCAGGATTCTTTTTAATAAGACCTTATCACGCAAAAGTTAAATTGTATTCACATAAATAAAAAAACATGAATTATCTATATTTATTAATCCCTATTGTAGTAATATTATTAGCAGGAATAAGAATTGTACGGCCAACTCAACGAGGACTAATTGAGAGGCTTGGAAAGTACCATAATTTTGCCAATCCCGGATTTCACTGGATTATTCCAATTATCGACAGGCTATACATGGTAAATGTAACTGAACAGATGGTAGATGCCGAGCCTCAGGAAATTATTACCAATGATAATCTGAATGCAAGCGTTGATGCCCAGGTTTATTTCAGGGTGAAAGCTGATGAAGAAAGTGTTAAGGGATCAATCTACAATGTTAATAATTATACATGGCAGATAGTAAATCTTGCACGCACTACCCTGCGTAATATTATCGGTACACTTACCCTTAAATCGGCCAACAGCGAACGGGGGAAAATTAATGCCGAACTCTACAAAACACTGCATAACGAAACCCAAAGCTGGGGAATTGAAATAGTACGTACAGAGTTAAAAGAAATTGACCCTCCGAAAGACGTACAGGAAACCATGAATAAAGTAGTAAAGGCCGAAAATGAAAAAATAGCAGCCATAGATTCTGCTACAGCTGCGGAAACCGTTGCCGATGGTGTTAAACGCGCCAAGATAAAAGAAGCTGAAGGTTTTAAACAATCAAAAATATTACATGCCGAGGGAGAAGCCGAAGCTATCAAACTGGTAAATGAAGCAGCAGATAAATATTTTGTTGGAAACGCTCAATTATTGAGGAAGTTGGAGGCTCTTGAAGCATCTCTCGAGAAAAATGCCAAAATTGTAATTCCAACCGGAACCGAGTTGGTAAACATTATAGGAGAAATGGCAGGAATCATTCCTTTAGCCAGAAAAGAAAAAGAAAATTAAAGATAAAAATTATTTGACCTATGTGTGATATGAAGGTTTCCCTTACATAGTCTTTTTCTGTCAACACCGGAATATCAAACGATAGGAATTATAAAATGATCTTTCCTGCATAGGTTTTAAAGCAGGGGCGAAACCGAAAAGCCATACGAGTAGGAATCACTTTATATTAAGAAAATGAAAAAATCGTTAATTACTTGTTTGATTGCATTTGGCTTTGCTTCGATCAGTTTTGCACAGGATTATACCACAGGGATCGGACTAAGAGGAGGCCTTTTCTATGGTCTGACTGTTAAGCATTTTATAAGTGAAAAATCAGCTTTGGAAGGACTTATTTCCAGTAGATGGAGGGGATTCGAGCTAACAGGTCTTTATGAAATTCACAACCAGGCTTTCAATACAGAAGGATTGAAGTGGCATATTGGATTTGGCGCGCATGTTGGTTTCTGGAACGGCAATTATACATATAAATATTGGGGAGACGAGGGAACAAACTATACAGTTATTGGTATAGATGGAATTCTGGGTTTGGAGTACAGTTTCAGTGAAGTTCCGATAAATTTAAGTGTCGATTGGAAACCAGTCTTCAATTTAGTTGGTCACTCAGGGTTCTGGGCTGATGATGGAGCGCTTTCAATACGCTATATATTTTAAAATGAACACATAATTTATCACTTTGATAATAGTATTTACAAACAAGGATTAACTATTTATTTGATTTAATAAACTGTTTTATATGAATCACAAATCAAATGAAAAATGCTGATCTTGAAAAATCAAAAGTTTTCGATATTGTCGAAATCCTGGAGTACGTTCCCAATTCGGTAGTGGTCAAAACGATTATTAATAAGATAACGGGAAATGTCGTTGCTGTTTCTTTTGATTCCGGTAAAGAATTGTCGAAAAAAAGTTCACCTTTCGATACCTTCATTCAGGCTATTGAAGGGAAAGCAGAAATTTGTATTGATGACATACCCAACTTAATTGAAACCGGGCAGTCTATAATCATACCTGCACATTCATATTACATGGTAACCACTAATGTGAGATTTAAAATGATATCAACCATCATTAAAAGTGGGTATGAAGAAGTAATTTGACAGAGTATAAATATTGATTAATTATTTGTCATTGTGATATTTATAACTTTACATCAGTATCCTGATATCCTGAACCTGGTAAAATATTGGATGTTCTCTATCCATTGTACTTTATTCCAATCCAGCTTAATCACACCTTCTGCTTCACATTTTCCGTAACAATATGTCCGTCAAACAACTGGATAATTCTATGTGCCTTATCTGCATCCACCGGGGAATGAGTGACCATTACCACAGTGGTTCCTTCCTGGTTTAGTTCTGCCAGTAAATTCATCACTTCTTCGCCATTGGCAGAATCAAGATTTCCGGTAGGTTCATCTGCCAGGATTAATAAAGGATTTGCGACAACAGCCCTGGCAATGGCAACCCGCTGTTGCTGGCCACCTGATAATTGCTGGGGAAAATGCTTCCTCCGGTGTGCTATTTTCATGCGTTCAAGCGCCGCCTCAACACGTTTCCTTTTCTCAGAAGAAGAGACACTCTGGTATAGTAATGGCAATTCAACATTTTCATATACATTTAATTCATCGATGAGATTAAACCCCTGGAAAACAAACCCGATGTGCGATTTTCTGAACCGTGTGCGCTCACGTTCCGAAAGTTCCGAAACCTCAGTATCAAGAAAAAACAACTGCCCTGAAGTATGATTTTCAAGAAGTCCGATTATATTCAGTAACGTGGATTTCCCGCACCCCGACGGACCCATAATGGCTACAAATTCCCCCTTACTGATCACCATATTAACTCTCTTCAAAGCAGTGGTCTCCACCTCCTCAGTCCTGAATACTTTGGTAAGTTCAATAGCTTTAATCATAGCAAAATGCTTCTTAAATTGAATCCTTTAAATATAAGGATATTTCCTGTAAACATAAAAATACTGGTTATCTTATTAATAACTAAGTTAATAACAAAATACATTTCAAACATTGAAAAAAAACTTGTAATATTGAACATTAAAATACTTTCGTATATGACTTCAAAGAATGGTAAAATCCTCGCTATTGATGATAATGAAGATATCTTATTTGCGCTGAAACTTTTACTTAAACCCATTACAGAAAAGGTGGAAACAGCAAATAATCCTGAACGGATTCCTGAATTGCTGGCAAAAGAAAACTGGGATGTAATCCTTCTTGACATGAACTTCACAAAAGATGCAATAAGCGGACAGGAAGGATTTGACTGGCTTGGGAAAATACTTGAAATCGACCCGCAGGCAGTGGTTATTTTCATTACAGCTTATGGTGATGCAGAAAAAGCTGTAAAAGCAATAAAGAACGGGGCAACAGACTTTGTGCTTAAACCATGGCAGAATGAAAAATTACTGGCCACCATTAATTCCGCTGTCAAATTAAGGCAATCAAAAAATGAAGCTGACAGGCTAAGAAGGAAACAGCGTGAAATCAGTGCAGTACTTGACCAACCTTTTACCGATTTTATAGGCCAGTCGGAGGAAATGAAGACAGTCTTCAATACCATCCGGAAAGTCGCGGCAACAGATGCCAATGTGCTAATACTTGGTGAAAATGGCACTGGAAAAGAATTGGTTGCCAGGGCACTCTACAGAAATTCCCACAGGAAAGACGAGGTATTTATCAGCGTTGACCTGGGCTCTATTACTGAATCATTATTCGAAAGTGAATTGTTTGGTTATGAAAAAGGAGCATTCACCGATGCTAAAACTATGAAACAGGGAAGATTTGAAATTGCTTCCGGTGGAACTCTCTTTTTGGACGAAATAGGGAACCTGTCCACTCAGATACAAACAAAATTACTCACCGTTCTTGAAAGGAGAGAAGTTGTAAGAGTTGGGGCGGTTAAACCCATATCTATTGATGTACGCCTTATTTGTGCAACCAATAACAATATCCATAGTGATGTTGTGGGAGGCAAATTCAGGCAGGATCTTCTATATCGTATTAACACCGTTGAAATACACCTCCCCCCTCTCCGTGAACGGATAGATGATATCCCCTTACTGGCTGATCATTTCCTTAAGCAATATTCACGAAAATACCGGAAAAATATTAAAGGTTTCCTGCAGGGGACAATGAAAAAACTTAACCAGTATCACTGGCCGGGAAATGTAAGGGAACTTCAGCATGCAATTGAACGGGCAGTTATTATGACTGATTCCGAAATGCTCAATCCCGACGATTTTATCCTGAATCCCCTGTCGAAAAAAAGCAATGAGCTTGAATTCGAAACCTATAACCTGGATGAAATCGAAAAAACAATTATACGTAAAGTCCTGAAACAGGCTAATGGGAATATAACATTGGCAGCAAAAGATCTCGGGCTCACAAGAACATCACTGTACAGAAGAATGGAAAAACATGGTTTATAAAAACTTCAGAGTAAATATTGCAGTAAGGATTATCCTGTTTGCACTAACAATGATATTATTCTTCCACTTTGTATATTCCTCAACATACATCACCCCCCTGTTTATCGCATTGATTATACTGTTACAGATTTATTCACTAATAAGATATGTAGACAAGACTAACCGGGATCTCGCCAGTTTCCTTGAATCCATAAGATTTTCCGAATTTACACGTACATTCCAGGTTGAAGGAATGGGCCCTTCATTTAACGAACTGAATAAAGCCTTCAACGGGGTTATAAGCGACTTTCAGAGAGTACGGGCAGAAAAAGAAGAACACTTTCATTACCTGCAGACAGTTGTGCAGAATATAGACGTCAGTATCCTGGCTTACACCAGCGATGGTAATGTGGAAATGATCAATAAATCAGCCAAAAAATTATTCCAGCAGGGATCATTGAAAAATATATCAAAACTAAAAGACCTGTCCCAGGAACTGGTAGATACCTTGTATAATATTAAACCTGGAGAGAACAAGCTTATTAAAGTACAGGACGATGATGATATCCTCCAGCTGGCTGTTAATGCCACTGAATTTAAAATCAAAAATAAACAGGTTACTTTATGCACAATAAAAAATATTCAAAATGTCCTCGAAGGACAGGAAACAGAGGCCTGGCAAAAACTCATAAGAGTGCTGACTCATGAAATTATGAATTCAATAACGCCAATCTCCAGCCTGTCAGCCACACTTGATTTAATATTAAAGGACATCCGCTCCAATAACGGTAATTCAATACTCACAGATGAAACTGTCAATGAAATTCACCAGGCCTTGCAAACTATTAATAAACGAAGTAACGGACTTCTTCATTTTGTAAATACATACCGTAATCTTACCCGGATACCTCAACCTAATTTTAAAATCGTAAGGGTGTCTGATATTTTTAAAAATATTGAATCCCTGATGGGAAAAGAGCTGGATAATAATAACATTACACTGTCCCTGTCGGTTGAGCCCGTGAGTCTTGAAATATCTGCAGACGAACAACTGATTGAACAGGTTCTGATCAACCTTATTAGGAATTCTATGTATGCCATTGAAGGAAAAGAAAATCCACATATAAAACTCAGGGCTTTCTTTAATAAAAGAGGAAGGCCAACCATACAGGTTCATGATAATGGCAGCGGTATCCTCCCTGAAGTGATAGATAAGATTTTTATTCCTTTCTTTACTACAAAACCAACAGGATCAGGGATCGGGCTCAGTCTTTCAAGGCAGATTCTGAAACTTCATGGTGGGACAATTACTGCCCAATCTACCCCCGAACAGGAAACAATATTTACATTGACATTTTGAAACAAGACACGGCATGCCGTGTCTCTACTCATTAATTCATTTACTCATTTACTCATATCGTATCGTCCTAAAAAATGTTTATGTTTTTTGTAACTCTATTTCAGGACGAGACAGGGTATGCCTTGTCCCTACTTCATACTCACAAACGGTTGCGCGTCTATACTCATTTACTCAATTACTCATTTAGACGCATGGCCGTGCGTCTCTACTCAATTGTTTCCAATTCTTTTTTAAATTCCCTGAATGTCAATGGTTTGGCTAAAATTTTCCGGTTTCTGTCAAGAATAAACATAGTAGGTGTAGCATAGATATTGTAATCAGCAGAAACTTTACCCTCCCATCCCTGGAAATTACAAACATTTACCCATGGATAGTTATTCATTAGTAAATGTTCTTCCCAGTCAAAACGGCTGGTGTTTATTGAAACCGAATAGATCTCAAGATCTATCTGTCTTTCGTGTATATACCACTTTTTTATTTCGGGTAAAAGCCTTGTGCAGTGGGGACACCAGGTAGCCCAGAAAATTACAAGCACATAATCATTCTTAATTTCTGATAAACGTCTTGATTTACCATTAACATCAAGCAATACGATGTCTTTCACGTGGTTTCCCACTGCCATTTTTTTGTATGCTTCCAATCTTTGTTCCATTAACTTCTTACTATCTGTTTCACATCCTTTCTCCACGTAATTTTCCGCAAGATAAACCAGTACGTTTTCCATTTTAAACCTGTCGAATCCGTCAACCAGAAAATTCAGCACGAAATCAAATACCTCTTCGTTATAGGATGCGCGTTCCATTATTGCATCCACTGCCAGTAAATATTCATTTTCCTGTTCAGATTGAGTCATCCCCGGGTTTCTGAATAAACTAAGGTATTCAATTATTTTCTGTGTATATGCCTGGCTTCTGATCAACCTGGCGTCATTGAAGGAAACCAGGTCGAAAAAATGTTCCCTGAGGAATTTTGTCATTTCATTAAATCCGGCAGTTGGATCTATTTCCGGCAGAAGATTGAGGCGTATTATTGATGCAGCAATCGATCCCGGCAACTGGTTTGCATAACTTATTATACTGTCCGTGTAATTATTCTGAAGCCTTGAGAACTCATTTTTAATATCATGATAAAACTCATCATTTTTCGAATAAATTGAAAACAAAGGCATAATGTGTCCTGCTTTATTCCTGTGATCTATCTCCCTTTTCAGAAATTTATAGTAGATAAGGTTTTCAGTCGATCTGATTACGTGCATACTGTCTGTTGGAGCATTAAAATCTGTGGAAAGTTCTATTTCAGCTTCATTATTGATTATAACATCCAAAAACCGGGGATCTTCATTGAAGAAATTTGCACGCACTGATTTACCTAATGTTATCCGATACACTCCGGGGACAGGATCCTTTATATTAAAACGAATGATGTTCGCTGACACAAAGATGCTGTCAATAGTTCTGTGTTCCTCCCCTTTTATCTGGCTGAGAAAAATCTTACCCGGTGGAAGGTTTCGGACTGTGGCCTCAATTTTTACCTGCTGAGAACTTACACAAGTGATGAAAAAAAATAATAATAAAACGATTGATAAAATATACCTGAACATAAACATGTAACTGAAATAAAATGAATAACTTATAATCTTTTTAACAGAACTACAGCTTCTGCTGCCACTCCTTCTTCATTGCCAATAAAGCCCAATTTCTCTGTAGTTGTAGCTTTAATGGAAATATCATCAATTTTAATTCCAAGAACCTGTGAAAGTGTCTTTCTCATTTCATCAATATATGGTCTGATCCTGGGTTTTTGTATCAGGATCACTGAATCAATGTTTATAATAAAATAATCCCTGGACTTAATAATATCATTTGTTTTTCGTAAAAGGATGGTACTGTCAATTCCTTTGAATTCATCAGAAGTATCGGGGAAATGGACTCCTATATCACCAAGTGCGGCAGCACCAAGCATTGCATCACAAACGGCATGAATCAGAGTGTCGGCATCGGAATGTCCTTCCGCTCCTTTATGAAACGGAACAGTTACACCTCCCAGCCGGAGTGGTAATCCTTCCACGAGCCGGTGCACATCATAACCAACTCCTACCCGGAAATCCATATAAGTAAAATTTAAAAGCTATTTCTTATTGTAATACTTGTCAAATTCAAATCCTAATGTGAACCTGAGAGTATTTGCCAAAGGATTATTTTGATAGATGGGGACAAGATATGCAAAATCGAGGGAAAAAACATTTAGTCTAAGTCCCACCCCAAATGTAAAGAATTTCCTGTTTCCCTTTGTTGCATGCTCATGAAAATACCCTCCCCGGATGGCAAACTGATCACGGTACCAGTATTCAGTACCTGCACTTACAGATATTTCCCTGATTTCTTCCAGAAAAACATTCCTTGATCCATCTTCTCTTTCCACTCCCGGTGCATCAAAAAACGACCTGAAGATACCAACCGGTACGGGAACATTCGGGTCTTTACCATATACAATATAAGATACCCCTGCACTGTCTTCATATATTGGTGGTGTGGGAACAAGTAGTTTATTCAGATCTGCTGTGAACATAAAGGAGTTGTAATCATCCAGTTCAACTTTCAGGGCACTTCCCAGTTTGAGGTTAATTGGAATAAAAGATTCTTCCTGTGTTTCGGTATAAGCAATTTTAGTTCCGATGTTTGAAATATTCATACCAAAGGAAAGCTCACCATCTTTTCCCGACAAGTCAACCGGTCTTAAGTAATATGCTGCCAGGTCGGCAGCAAAGGATATCCCTGCTTTGGTTTCAGTGTCACCGAGTACTTTACCTCCCCCGGTCAGATCTGAACGAATGAACCTGAAAGCTATACCACCTGAGAAATAATCGGAGAAAAGCCTTGAATAGGCTACATCAATGGCAAATTCATTAGGATTGAATTGGCCTATGCTGTAACCCTCTAAATCAGTGAATAAAATATCTCCCAAAGAAAAATATCTGAGAGAGCCACTTACAACCTGTTGAGGATCAAGTCTTTTATATCCAACAAGGTAAGCAAGATTGATGTCATTAATAAGTCGCCTGAGCCATGGAGTATAGGAAAGTGCTACACCACCTTCATTATCCAGGAAGGCATATTTGGCAGGATTCCAATGCTGGGAACTAATATCGGGAGAGGTTGCCACTCCTGCATCTCCCATCGCTCCTCCCCTGGAATCGGGGGCTATTGTTAAAAACGGAACAGCAGAAAGGATAACATTCATCTGACCTGTTAACTGCCCTGTGGTAATTTGACCAACTGCATTATTCCAACAAATGATTGCAATAACGACAGTAATCAGAATATCCTTTATTATCGACCTTAAAAACATTATTTAAATAATTTAAATCACAAATATATAAGAAATATTACATTTTACTAATTTTTCGTCCTACCTGACTATCAAAAGCTTGCCTGACTTTTCCGCAACTTGTCCTTCTGAATCCGAAACCCTGATACGGTATATGTATAATCCCTGCCTGTTATAATTACCCGCATTATCCTTCCCATCCCAAAGGATCGGCTCTGATCTGAAACCACTTCCATATTCTTTTGTTTTTATGGTTCTTACCAGTCCTCCTGAAGAATCGAAAATGTCAATGGTAATTTCAAGATCGCTTCCCGCTTTATTATGTCCAAAACTAAACCAGGTATTATCCTTAAACGAATTAGGATAATTAAATATTTCATTAAGCACAATTTCTTTAGTACCAATTACTGTAAATTCAATGGACCCTTCTCCTGAATTATTATATATATCCCATACTTTTACACTTATTCTATGGGGTCCCTCTTCAAGATTAAATAAAGGGTATATAACAACACCACCTGTAAAATTGTCAATGTCAGCCTGGAAATATTCATTTAAAAGCATTAGTGTTGATGTATTTTCATTCAATACAGCAGTTATGTCATGACCGACTCCATTCCCGGAAGTATTGATACCACTTTCATCAAATACCTTTACATACAATAAAGGATTTGAATGAGTGATATCTCCCGGTCTGAAATTTTCATTATTCAGATATACTTCAACCTGTGGTCCATTATTATCAGGATTATAACTTTCTGCAGTTCCGCCAATAACCAATTTTTTAAAGTAACCTGTTGCATCTCCTTCCTCATTATGGGCATAGTAACTGAGCCGGCCATTACCAAAACTGTAGTTAATATCTTTCGGAATAATGAAGCTGAACCGGAAATATCCATTTGTAACACTGGCTTTCCCGTTATACAGTATACTGTTCTGATAGGAGAAATTCATCGTTGTTCCTCCATCATTGGCAAGGGTAGTTAATTGTACAGGTTTATCATAGAGTAAAGGGAAAACAATACCATTCGTCTCATCCATTATATTGCCCTGGTAGTCTTCAATGTGGCCTGTTATTGTTATTTGGCTGAATGCTTTCAGGGTATCAGTTTGTATTGTAACAGACCGGCTATTAATGGAGTCTGTGATAACTTTTAATCCCGGATAGGCAAGGCGCATAGAAGGATCTCCCAGTAAAGTGAAGTTTCTTTTATTTATCCCTGATCCTGTTTTGTTTTTAGTATATTTCATAATGCTGCCCAGATCATAATTTTCTCCTGATTGATCTTTTTCAAAGACAATTTCATAAAATCTTTCATTTAAGGCATGATTTGGACCTGAATATACAAGTCGTGTAGTTGTAAACAGGGCAATTCCCCCTCCTGAAGGATTTAAGATAGTTTCTTCACCGGCTGTAACTCTTTCAAAATCATCAAAACGGCTAAAATCACAGGTAGCAGTCATAAATAAAGGATATTTACCTTTATTACTCCATGAAGTAATATCATTTAGAGAGAGGATTTTTTCATGTGCAAGCCCGTCGGTCCCTCCATGTCCTGTATAATTAATAATAAGAGCACCCCTGGTGACCTGGTCGTTTATAGCCCTGTTTACATCAGGATATCGCTGACCTACAGGAGTGGTAATTTGTTTATATGCATCCAGGTATACTTTATTTACATTGAAGGAAGGGTAATTGGAATTCACATATTCAGCCAACTGGTTTGCCTGCTGCATGTGTATATTGTTATCTTCATCATCCCCGATAAAAGTAACGGAATTGCGCCATGTACCCATCGAGGAAGGATTTTCATACTCAATAATCTTATCAACAACAATTGCAGCCTGGGAAGATTTTGAAACTGGTAATCTTCCTACACCAATATCAAGTAATCCTGTCAGCATTTGTTCACCCGGGTCAAGCAGGGCAAAATAATCGTCTGAAAGAAACGAAAGCACAGGTGATAAACTATTGTCTGACTGGTATGTAGGTAAATAATTCCCGGGATTGGCGTTGATTCCCTTGTTATCATAGGAACCATCACCAAAAAATAAAAGATTTCTCAGTTTTCCTGCATACCCCTCCTTCCAGTAAAGCATGAAAATAAAATTCCTGATCGCAGTAACATCCGGCGTACCTGCTGAAAACTCATTATATATCTTTTCAGGGGTGGTTACAATAATATCCAGTCCATTTTTTTCACTTCTGTGCCGGGCCAATCTCTCAGCCTCAGTCTGAAAATCTTTATGCGTAATAATAACAAGATCAGGAACATTAATCCCATGCAAATTCTGATTATCAATCTTTCCCAGTCCTTCCCCGGTAAAATCAGGAGAAGGGAAGCTCCCGTTTGCCCTGAAAATTAAATATTCTCTTAAAATTCCTGTTTCCGATACAAAATATAAATCTGATGATTGCAAAGTAGTGGTGATCTGCATTATATTATCAGGATCAGTTACATCCCAGACAATGGTATTGTTATCTGCATTACCTGCCTTAAACTTTGATATTCCCCCGGAAAGAACAGATTCATAGTTCCGGATCAGCAACTGATCAGAAGTTAGCAATATTTTTGCTTTTGCATTCAACGTGACAAAATCAAGCCATCCTTTGGCTGTTGGATCAGATTTAATATAACGTAACCTGACAGAGATGTTTTCTGAAGAAGAATTAAAATAATTTCTCTTTTGTAAATTGTATGCATATATTCCTGTATAATCGCTAAGGTTTACAGGACGCACCCTGAAAGTTTCAATATCACTGCCATTAACACCAAGGATGAATGAAGCTGTGTCTTTTGCTCTGCTTAAAACATTAGTTAACAACATGAGGGGTTCAGAAGTTATCAATCCCGGAACCTTAAAATCAATAATATGCTGTGTTAACAGGTCAAATTCTTCACCATACCATTTTTTACCGGATTTAATCAGATTCCTGAGATACAGCTCATGATGGGAATAATGATCATATATATCGGTATTAAAAGAAATTTCGCCTTCGGGTGCAGTGTAACTAACCGGTAAATCAGCTGAACCATTTTTACATGTCAGAAAATAATATGCATGATCAGAATATGGATTTCTGGTACAACGAAACATTTGTGTAATATTATCAAATTGCCATGTATCAGTACCTGTTCCATAAAAAAGAATATAGTCATTTGCTCCAAAAACATTATCAGTTCCCTTGTTCATATATATCTGAACAGGCATAAGGTCATCCTTGATCCCTGTCCTGATATCTTCGGGAAGAACTTTACCTCCATAACCAAATATCCTGACTGAAGCGGGATCAGATAAACCTATATCCCTGAGCTGCTCAAAAGTCAATTTAAAAATACCTGTTGAAGATATCCTTATTTTGTACCATTCCCCTGAAGACAAAACAGAATTAACTGAAATATCTGATTTTTTTTCCTGGGAAAATATTTTATTAACAGGATCAGAAACAACTTCAAGAACGAAACTTTTAAGCCGTTCTGCCTTGCCGGTTTCAGGATTCCTGCGAAATGGCAGAAAATTCACTATTAAAAATGGTTTCCTGTTTTCAACAGAGATATCATGGTTTATTGTTATTATCCCGGGAAGATCTGAAAAAACATCATGCACGGAATAATGATCCGGTATGGGCTCATATGTGGCTGAAAAAAATCTTACATTAACATTCCGGTGTTCCGGATCCCATTCGATAACTTCTGAAAAATATGGTAAAGAAGTTTCTTCTGCATTATATACAGCAAAACGGAAAGCTGTTATTTCCCTCACAGATAAAGCCGGGGATGCAATATCCTGAAACATCCAGTCTATATTCCTCTTGATGTACCAGGATTGTCCCGACACCTGGGAAAAAGTAAAAAACAGAAGTAAAATAAAAAATCTCATTATTTTCTTATACCTTTATTCACTGAAGTATCATTTAATTTAAACTCTCTGAAACATTTTTTGTTCAGATACGTTTGAAATAAACGATTATATAAAAAGAAATATTGTTGAACTGATGGTCTCAAAAATAAGGTTTTTCCGTTAATGTATTCCCGTACTCAAATATTTACATTAGTTTTTTTTATTTTCTCAGTCCTGATAGTTAAAGGGCAGGATCCTTATTTTTCACAGTTTTTTGCGAACAGGTTATACCTTAATCCTGCATTTGCAGGTGTTGAAAACAACCGGAAAATATCCCTTAATTACAGAAATCAATGGCCGGCAATGAATAATGCTTATGTGACTTACGGAATGGCATATGATCAGTTCATTGAACCCATGAACGGAGGTGTAGGGATGATGATCTTCAATGATAATCAGGGGAATGGTGTTATTACGGAATTCGGGCTCTCAGTGATCTATTCGTACCATTTGTATGTAACAAGGGAATTAACTGTAAATGCAGGCTTTCAGGCATCATATGTACAAAGAAAACTTAACGCCAGTAATTTTATTTTTGAAGATATGCTTAATCCTGACGGGACAGTTCTTCCATCCGGAAGTGAGAGCTACGGAACATATCGTTCCGGTTTCCCTGATTTCGCAGTAGGATTTACCAGTTTTTACAAGGGATATTACTCCGGGATAGCAATGTATCATCTTTTAAAACCGGTACATTCAATGAGCTCCGATCCTGATTCACGGTTAAGCAGGAAAATAACTGTTTTTGCCGGAGGGATGATTCCCGTTTATGAAAAGCGATTGGGGAAGGAAGTGTTACAGCTATCACCTAACATCATTTATCTGGGGCAAAAAACATTTAACCAGTTAAATTATGGGCTGGAAACACATTTTAAAAATATGTTTGTTGCTGGTATATGGCTAAGGCAAAACCTTGGTATTAAGTACAGTTCTCTCATATTTTCAGGAGGTTATGTTATTGAAAGAATAAGAATTAGATATAGTTATGATCACCAGTTGACGTCGCCTTCAGTAAACATTTCATCCCTCGGAGCACATGAAATTTCATTGATATTAACACTGGATAAAGGAAAGAAAATTTCACACAGAGCAATAAAATGTCCCAAAATTTAGTTATTTTTGAGAATTAGTATTATTTTAGAGCAAAATTTGAAGTAGGTCAAATACACATAAAACTATGAAAATCAAGTTGAATCTTCTATCAGTATTATTTTTTGCGGCACTTATAGTGTCCTCATGCGGAAAAGAAGCTCCGACTCAAACCGGCAAGGAATCAACAGCTACAGGTTGGGCATACAATGATCCCGCGTTTGGTGGTTTTGAAGTGCAACCTGCAATTGAACAACCAACAGGACCGGGACTAGTACTTGTTGAAGGAGGTACATTTACTATGGGAAGAACCCAGGACGACGTTATGTACGAATGGAATACTATCCCCCGCAGAGTAACTGTATCATCTTTCTATATGGACGAAACTGAAGTAAGAAATGTTGATTACCGTGAATATATCTACTGGCTGCAACGTATCTTCGGCGACAATAACTACCAGGTTGTTATCAATGCTTTGCCTGATACACTAGTATGGAGAGATCCAATGGCTTTTAATGAACCGTATGTTGAATATTATTTCAGACACCCTTCATTCAATCAATACCCCGTTGTAGGTATAAACTGGCTGCAAGCAAATGATTATTGCCTGTGGCGTACCGACAGGGTTAATGAACTGCTGATGGTGGATGAAGGCATTATTGAACTTAGTACCGACCAGAAAGGAGAAAATAATTTCAATACAGATGCATACCTGGCTGGTATTTATCAACCAGTGGTCAGAAACCCCATCCAAAGTCTGGACCCTAACAAAGACTCAAGAGGGGTTATCATGGAAGACGGGATCCTGCTACCTAAATACCGCCTCCCTACCGAAGCCGAATGGGAATACGCAGCTCTCAGCCTTGTTGGAAATACCGTGGACGAACTTATCTGGGAAAGAAAAGTATACCCATGGAACGGACATAACGTAAGAAACGACAAATCAAAATATATGGGGCAGATGATGGCTAACTACGTCAGAGGAAGCGGAGATATGATGGGTGTCGCAGGAAACCTGAACGACGCTGGATCTATCACAGTACCCGTTAAATCATTCTGGCCAAACGACTACGGACTCTATAATATGGCCGGTAATGTTAATGAATGGGTTCAGGACGTTTACAGACCCCTTACTTACCAGGACTTCAACGCATTCAACCCATACAGGGGTAATGTTTTTGACAAACAATATCAAAATGCTGACGGAATGCCTGAAGTTGACAGCCTTGGAAGAATAAGAAGAGAAACCATCACCGAAAAAGATGCTGAAGGAAGATACAACTACAGGAAAGCTGACTACAAAAATTACAGGGACGGAGATATTATCTCTTCCATATATTACGAACAATACAGCGACTCGGCAAGCGAAGCCTTTTCAAAAGGAACAGATAACATGTATGTTAATAACCCTTATGAAAAATCTTCCCTGATAAACGATAACGTCCGCGTTTATAAAGGAGGCTCCTGGAAAGACAGAGCTTACTTCCTGAGTCCCGGAACACGGAGATTCCTCCTCGAAACTGAATCACGTGATGACCTGGGATTCCGTTGCGCTATGATCAGGGTGGGCACACCTACCGGATTTTAAAACATTTTAATGTAACATAAAAAATAACAGGCTGTCTGAAATGATCAGACAGCCTGATTTTTTTACTGGCACCAATGATCTCCATTAATGAACTATATAATCTTTATCTTCTTTCTGACGGCGTAACCACCGACTCCAGAACCAATGTGAAAAATAAAATCTTCTTTGCCCTGAAAGGAGAACGATTTAACGGGAATGATTTCGCCACCCAGGCAATTCAAAACGGATGCCTGTTCGCCATTGTCGATGATCCCTCTGCAGGTAAAGGAGATTCCTTTATCGTGGTAAACAATACACTGCTGTGGCTTCAGGAACTAGCCAACTTCCACCGGACTAAGAAAAAAATTCCACTCCTGGCACTAACAGGCTCAAACGGGAAAACCACTACAAAAGAGTTAATTACTAATGTCCTTTCTAAAAAATTCCTGACACTCTCAACACAGGGAAACCTGAATAACCATATCGGTGTACCTTTAACCCTGCTGAAAATTAAAGATCATGAAATCGCCGTAGTGGAAATGGGGGCAAATCACCCAGGTGAAATACAAAAACTCTGCGATATAGCAATGCCAGATTTCGGGATCATTACAAATATAGGGAAAGCTCACATGGAAGGATTTGGCACTATGGAATCTTTAATAAAAACAAAAAATGAATTGTATAATTATCTCGATAAACACAGAGGTGTCATTTTCGTTAATTATACCCATCCTGTTTTAAAAAACCTGGCAGAAAATACCTCTCTTTTAAGGATCATTTACGGGAAACATCCCCTCTCTGTCTGCCAGGGAGAAATTACCGCAGATACTCTTTTTATCAAACCAAAAGTAAGCTGGGATTTTGATCACAGAAAAGGTAGCACCTTCATTCAAACAAAACTAACAGGAGCTTACAACCTGGAAAATATACTAACCGCCTTTACAGCAGGCTTATTTTTTCATGTGGAAGAAAATGAAATAATTGACGCTATAAGGGAATATATACCCTATAATAACCGTTCCCAGGTCCTTACTACTCCCTCGCAAAATACCCTGATCCTTGATGCTTATAATGCAAATCCCACCAGCATGCACTATGCACTTAAGAATTTTGCTGACCAGAAAAACACAAATAAAACAGTAATCCTTGGAGATATGCTGGAATTGGGCTCTTTTTCATCAGAAGAACATAAAACCATCATAAATATTTTAAGGAATTTAAATAACACCAAAGTCTTTCTTGTAGGAAAGGAATTAATTAAAGCCGATGAAAACAACGAATTCATTGCCTTCCCGGATATTGATCATCTTATTTCCTATCTGAAAAATAATTCCATTACTGATAACTTAATACTTATCAAGGGCAGCAGGGCTATGCAGTTGGAAAAGGTAATTACATTTCTATAAGGGATACACTGACTTGCACCCCTACTCCATTACTTGTATCTTTGGCAGGATATGCCTGAACTTCATACTCTCATACTTTCATGGGGCTGTCTCATAAGTCAAAATATGTTTAACCACAAAGCACACAAAGGATAACACAAAAAACGCAAAGTATTGTATATCAAGAATATATGCTTTGTGTCCTTCGTGCATACTTCGAGTCCTTAGTGGTAAAAAAACATTTATGAGACAGCCCCACCCCCTACTGCATACTCATTAACTTCCTTCCCTCCTATCTCCTCACCAGCAGAACTGTAGCCTTCCTCCTTATTTTTTCTCCCTTCAGATTAAATGCATCCATAAAAATAAGGTAAATACCGGTTCCTGATAACTTACCATTATCATCTGTACCATCCCATATAACATGTCCTTCAAATCCAAATAGCTCATTTTTAACAAGATGTCTTACGCAAATCCCCATAGCATTGAATATGAGAATATTACCTGCATAACCTTCTCCTTTAATTGTAAATGAAATTACCGTAACATCATCTTTTCCGTCGTTATCCGGGGTGAATGTCCCGGGCTCAATAATGAATGTCTCCTCATGAGGAATGACATCTATAAGCTGTGAATTTGCATAACCCGGAGTGGCAAAGCCAGAGAGAGAAGAGGCTGAGTGCCATTGACTGAGATATCCTGGTGATCTGTCAATACTCATCCTTTCGAGAGAAACTCCGTTATCATCATTAAGCAGGGGGTATTGCTGTTGACCGGAATAATAGTATCGGTCTATCAATTGAAATGAGCGGTCCAGCAGCTCAATACCTCCCCCTGCATCACGCAGGGAAGGCATTTTTTTCATAAAAAACAGGTTTCCAGGACGTGAAACATCATAATAATTATTTAGTATTTCCGGGTCAGAAGATAATACAAGATATTCACCCGGGAAAAAAAGGAACTGCTCATTAACAAGATACACACGTTGTGGTTCTTCCTGGTCATTATAGTTCACTCCTAATATGATCCCTGACAAATCTGTCAGTTTTCCTGTATTATTATATATCTCCACAAATTCCGGGCATCCGGGGAAAGGAGCATAGAGAACCTCTGTAAGGATTATATCTGTGAATCCCGGTTTTACAGGTTTCCCGAAACGTATAGTTAAAGGTTCAGAAGGAACATTCCCCGAACAATCGCTGAATCCATCCCCTGTCATAACCTGATAAATTTCCCCTTCCGGGAATGGTTGCTGAAATGTTACAATACATGAATTATAGAAAGGGATCGCCGGGGAAATATTTATTACTGTATTATTTCCGTATAACATTAAAAAAGGATCTTTTCCCTGAAAGAAGCTTCTGCTAATACTTTCATTGAAGAGAATATTTATTTCATTTTCTGACAACAACTGTATACCTTTTAAATATGGAGAATGAACATCCGGATTATATGTACGGACTGAATTTGGATTTCCGGGTGTTCCTCCTTCACAGGAAATGGATGCAGTCCAGTTTTCCTTCCCTGCACATGGATTTGAAGTGTCAATCCTTTCAAGCGACCATCCTCCCTGCATTTTAAATGAGTCACCGTACCATTTGTCTGTGTATTGAACAGCATCAATAACATTCCCGTTCCTGTCGCGCAGGATCAATGTTTGTTCTGTGTTTGCAAGGGCTGCAGAAGCAGTGAACAATCCTAGTACTTTGCCATAATCCTGGAAAAGCTTAACAGCTGGTTTGTATGTAAGTATAAGAAATTCATCTGCATCCATGGCCCCTGTTAAAGAATAAACTTTTGTGCCCACTTCCAGGGTACATGCTTCCAGGTCAATCGGTTTCCCGGAAAGGTTTATCAATTCAATATATTCATATTCAGGAAGGTAAACGCCGGGAGAAGGATCGGGCATGATCTCATTAATTAAAATATCAAAGGGTTGTAATTCGCTATACCACTGCTGTTTAACCCTTGATCCTGAAATGCTTTCAAATGATAATTTCCTTCCGGTATAAAGCCTGTCCATTATACCATCTTTCTGCAAAGAAATGAAAATGAATATCCATGCAGAAAAAAGCCATGTAATACTTTTCACTACAAAAAATTTTTACGATTTTTGTCAACTTAAAATCCGGAAAGAATTTTTGGGATAGATGACAAAGATATGAAAAAGATTTCAGATTCCAGATTCCAGATTTCAGATTCCAGATTTCAGATTTCAGATTCAAAATTCAAGATTTCAGATTGCTCTTTGCAAGAATGATGGTGATGATTCTTATAAGGTGATAATTAAAATCTGGAATTTGGAATTTGGAATCTGGAATCTGGAATCTGGAATTTGGAATCTGGAATCTGGAATCTGGAATCTTTCAAGTTAAGGATTAAAAAAAGATAAATTTTCAAGTATAATTCAATTAAAAATAAACATTATGAAAGTTGCTGTCGTTGGAGCAACCGGGCTGGTAGGCCAGGTAATGCTTAAAGTTCTGGAAGGAAGAAAATTCCCTGTTACGGAATTATTAGTTGTGGCATCAGAAAAATCTATCGGTAAGGAAATAGAATTTAAAGGCAAAAAACATACTGTAATCGGCATGAAAAAAGCTATTGAATTAAAACCTGAAATAGCTATCTTTTCTGCCGGGGGAGGCACCTCCCTTCAGTGGGCTCCTGAATTTGCAAAAGCAGGAATCACAGTAATAGACAATTCATCAGCATGGAGGATGGATCCCGGGAAGAAACTGGTGGTTCCGGAGATAAATGCTCATGTACTCTCCAAAGACGATAAGATAATTGCAAACCCGAATTGTTCCACTATCCAGATGGTGGTTGCTTTAGCTCCACTGCACTGGAAATATCAAGTAAAACGTGTTGTTGTTTCAACATACCAGTCTGTGACAGGAACAGGAGTCAAAGCTGTCCGTCAACTTGAGAATGAAAGGAACAATATTACAGGAGATATGGCGTATCCGCATCCTATTGATAAAAATTGCATTCCCCAATGTGATGTATTTATTGAAAATGGTTATACAAAGGAAGAGATGAAACTGGTAAATGAAACCAAAAAGATCTTAGGGGACAATTCCATACGGGTTACTTCCACTGCTGTACGTGTTCCTGTGGTTGGGGGTCATTCTGAATCAGTAAACATAGAATTTGAAAGGGATTTTGATATTGATGAAGTGAGGAAGTTCCTTTCTGAAATGGAAGGTATTGTTGTTCAGGATGATCCATCTAAATCCCTGTATCCTATGCCGAGATACAGTGAACACAGGGATGAAGTTTTCGTTGGCCGTATCCGAAGGGATGAGTCACAGCCCAATACGCTGAATATGTGGATTGTAGCAGACAACTTAAGAAAAGGAGCTGCTACCAATGCTATTCAGATTGCGGAATACCTGGTGAAAAAGGGGTTGGTGTAAAGGGGAAATTCAGGGTATATAAGCTATGTTGTTGAAATGCAGGTTTATCGAAAAACAATTAATAAGGCATGGGAGATGAGGGATCACGATATCACGGGATCACAAGGTTACAGGATAGAGGGATCGTGTAATATCTTTATCCCATAATCTCTTATCCTCTATACCCAATTAACTGTTTGTTTATAAACCTACATTATTCTAAAATATGCCTGCATAATGGATTTTATAGGGATCAATACTTTGAAAATTGCAGGATTGAAATAGATGGCAATAATACTGCATAATGGATTTTATAGGGATCAATAGTGGCAATCTTATTTTACATACTTCCCTCGATCCCGTGATAGCGTGATCCCGTGATCCCTTTATAAATTAACAAGACTAATAATAATCCTCAACAGGGCCATTATAAAACACGGAGGAAATGTTACAGGCTAAGGCTGGTAAGAGAATTGGTAATTTTTCAACCGATTGCTATTTTTTCATTGAGCATATCAATCATCTTAACCGGATCATCGGCTGAAAAGATAGTGTTTCCGATAACAAAAACATCGACACCGGCATCAGTGAGGGGTTTAATATTTTGCAGATCCACTCCTCCGTCAATCTGAATAAGAGTATCAAGTTTTTTGTTAATGATCATACTTTTAAGTTTCCGGATTTTTTCGTATGAGGAATTAATAAATTTTTGTGCCCCGAATCCCGGATTTACTGTCATAAGCAATACCATATATAATTCAGGGAGAATTTCCTCAAGTACTGAAACAGGTGTATGAGGGTTCAGGCTAACTGCCGGTTTCATACCCATATCCCTAATGGCGTTGATTGTCCTGTTAAGATGAAGGCAAGCCTCGTAATGGACAGTAAGGATATCGGCTCCGGAATCCCTGAATCTTTCAATGTACCTGTCAGGTTCAACAATCATCAGGTGAACATCGAGGGGTTTTTTTGCTATACTTTTTATTTGTTTTATTACAGGAAATCCGAAGGTTAAGTTAGGAACAAAATTTCCATCCATGATATCCAGGTGGATCCACTCACATTTACTGTTATTCAGCATTTCAATATCTTTTCCGAGTGAAAGGAAATTGCCTGTAAGAATTGAAGGAGAAATCGATGGCATTTTTGATTGTAAAGATAGTAAAAACTGATTAAATGCAGTACTGTCATTCTAACCGAGATATCCTTTGAGAATTTTGCTCCGGGTTGTATGTTTCAGTCTTTTGATAGCTTTCTCTTTAATTTGTCTTACTCTTTCCCTTGTAAGATTGAATTCCTCCCCTATTTCTTCCAGGGTATGCTGGTGTTTCCCGTTCAAACCATAGTATAATCTTACAATGCTGGCTTCCCGGTATGTCAGTGTGGACAATGCTCTTTCTATTTCCCTCCGGAGGGATTCAGTAATTAAACCTTTATCCGGGCTTGGGGCATCGGAATTCAGTAAAACATCGTATAAATTGGCATCTTCGCCATCCTGTAAGGGCGCATCCATAGAAATATGTCTTCCGGATGATCTGAGGGCATCTTTAATTTCTTCAGGAGCCAGTTCCATTGCCTGGGCAATTTCGAGCACTGTTGGTTCCCTTTCATATTTTTGTTCAAGTTCATTAAAAGTCTTGTTGATCTTATTAATAGATCCGATTTTATTAAGGGGTAACCTTACTATCCTTGCCTGTTCTGCCAGTGCCTGCAAGATAGATTGTCTTATCCACCATACTGCATAGGATATAAATTTAAATCCTCTTGTTTCGTCAAATCGCTGAGCCGCTTTTATAAGTCCGAGATTTCCTTCATTAATCAGATCGGGCAGGCTTAATCCCTGGTTCTGGTATTGTTTTGCAACTGAAACTACGAAACGAAGATTGGATTTTATAAGTTTTTCCAGGGCTTCTGCATCTCCCTTTTTTATCCAGCGCGCAAGATCTACCTCTTCTTCTGCAGAGATGAGATCCACTTTCCCGATCTCGTGGAGATATTTATCAAGGGATGGTGTTTCACGGTTTGTAACTTGTTTGATGATCTTGAGCTGTCTCATAGTGGCAGGAAATTTGTATTTATACGAATCAAACCAGTAAAAGGTTGCTTTTTAAATAAAAAAACTCTAAAAAAATCATTTTATTTTAAAATATTTTGGTAGAGAAAATTAAATGGATTATACTTGCAGAAATTTCCAATACCAATTTTCTTATTAGGTTAATTCCCTGTTTACCATTTCTATATCAATCTAAATAAGTCATTTATTTATTTTTTGGTGTTTTAACTAATCAAGAAGCATTATAATTTCCAATTAATTTATATGTACGATATTATTGAATTAAACAAAAAGCTTCTCCCGGAACTGAAGGAGATAGCAAAAGAATTGAACATTAAACGTGCTGAATCTTTAAGAAAGCAGGAGCTTGTTTATAAGATTCTTGACCAGCAGGCAGTTATTGTATCTGAACAAAAGGCATCTAAAAGAGAAGCTGAGTTAAAAAATAATCCTGAATCCTCACAAAAGAGATCCGGAAGAGGAAGAAGAAAAAAGTCTCCGCACCAGGAGCCGGTAAAGGCAAATATTCCTCCGGCAGAAACAACCTTCATTCCTTCAGAACAAAACCCGGAAGCGAAGCCAAAAGCTGAAGGCACTGATTATCAGGGGAGCCCCACCCAGCATGAAAAATCGAAAAAAGATGAAAACAGAAATCAGAGGCATGGTCAGAGAAGGAAATTCAGAACCAAGCAGCATACTCCATTAAATATCCCGGAAAGTACTGAAACTAATAACACAAGAGTTAATGAAAATGAGGAGCTTAAGGAAGAGTGGAAAAAAGAAGAAATCATCCCGGATATTTTATCTGAACCTGATGACGAACCTTTAGTTTATGAAACTCTTGTGGAAGAAGAGGCAGATACTATTCCGGATGAAACAACTGTATCAAAACCGGAAGATGCTGATGTAAGACGTCCATTTTATGACAGGAACGGTTTTAAGAGACAGCAGCATGAGCGCAGAAATGCGGATAAATATGAGTTTGAAGGTATAATCAGTTCTACAGGTGTTTTGGAGATCATGCCTGATGGATATGGATTTCTCAGGTCAGCGGATTTTAATTATCTCAATTCACCAGATGATATTTATGTTTCCCAGTCACAGATCAAACTTTTTGGTCTGAAAACAGGGGACACCGTTAAGGGAACGATAAGGCCTCCAAAAGAAGGAGAAAAATATTTTCCCCTGATCAAGGTTGAAGAAATTAACGGACGTTCTCCTGATTACATAAGGGACAGGATCCCATTTGATTATCTGACTCCTTTGTTCCCCGATCAAAAATTCAAACTTGTCGGGAATGGTCATACTAACCTGTCGGTACGGGTTGTAGATATGTTTTCTCCTATAGGAAAAGGGCAAAGGGGATTAATTGTGGCTCAACCTAAAACCGGTAAAACGGTTCTCCTGCAGAATATAGCCAATGCCATTGCAGCCAATCACCCTGATGTATATATGATCATCCTTCTCATTGATGAAAGACCTGAAGAAGTGACAGATATGCAAAGAAATGTAAATGCCGAAGTTATCGCCTCTACTTTTGATGAACCGGCAGAAAGGCATGTAAGAATTGCAAATATTGTCATGGAAAAAGCAAAACGGCTTGTTGAATGTGGTCATGACGTTGTTATTCTGCTTGATTCCATCACAAGGCTCGCCAGGGCATTTAATACCATTGCCCCTGCATCAGGTAAAGTATTATCCGGGGGTGTCGATTCAAACGCACTCCATAAACCTAAACGTTTCTTCGGGGCTGCCAGAAATATTGAAAACGGAGGATCACTGACCATCCTGGCTACAGCACTGACAGAAACCGGGTCAAAAATGGACGATGTGATCTTTGAGGAATTTAAAGGAACAGGAAATATGGAACTCCAGCTCGACCGTAAGCTTGCAAATAAACGTGTATGGCCTGCAGTTGATATCAATGCTTCAAGTACAAGAAGAGAAGACCTGCTTCTTGAAAAAGCCATGCTGAGTAAAATATGGATACTCAGAAATTATCTTGCAGATATGACACCTGTGGAAGCCATGGAATTCCTTTCCGACAAAATGTCTAAAACCGAATCTAACGAAGAATTCCTGATTTCAATGAATAGTGAATAGAAAAAATATTTATAATCATTCAAAATAAGATATATTCACTTAAAATTCTTATTTATTTACCCTATTTATAGTATTTTTGTATTTCCTTACCGGAAATGTTAAAATCTTAATTTTAAAATACTTAACTTTTATTCAAATGTCTGATAAAAAAAATTTTATAACATGTGACGGCAATTATGCAGCTTCTTATATAGCGTATATGTTCAGTGAAGTGGCTGCAATCTACCCAATTACACCGTCATCAACCATGGCTGAGTACATTGACGAATGGGCTGCACATGGCAAAAAAAACATCTTTGGAGATATAGTACGTGTCACTGAAATGCAGTCGGAAGGCGGAGCAGCCGGAGCCGTTCATGGTTCCCTGCAGGCAGGAGCATTAACAAGCACCTTTACGGCTTCACAGGGACTCCTGCTGATGATCCCCAATATGTACAAAATATCCGGTGAATTATTACCTGGAGTCTTTCATGTTTCAGCACGGAGCCTTGCTGCCCAGGCATTGTCAATTTTCGGCGACCACAGTGATGTCATGAGTGCCAGGCAGACAGGATTTGCATTTCTTGCTACATCAAGTGTTCAGCAGATCATGGATATAGCAGCTGTGGCTCATCTTGCAGCTATTAAATCCCGTATTCCCTTTGTTCATTTCTTTGATGGCTTCCGTACCTCCCATGAAATACAAATGGTTGAAGCCCCAAAAATGGAACAACTGGAAAACCTTATTGATGTTGATGCATTGCAGGCCTTCAGAAACAGGGCACTTAATCCTGAAAATCCACTAACCAGGGGAACAGCACAGAACCCTGATATATACTTCCAGTCAAGAGAAGCCGCAAACCGTTTCTATGATGCAGTACCCGGAATCGTTGAGGAATATATGCTTGAACTCTCAAAAATAACCGGGCGGGATTACAATCTTTTCACTTATTACGGTGCAAAAGACGCAGAAAACATTATTGTTGCAATGGGCTCAGTCACTGAAACTGCCTGTGAAGTTGCAGATTACCTGATGGAAAAAGGTGAAAAAGCAGGAGTCATTTCCGTACACCTGTACAGGCCTTTCTCAGCAAAACACTTCTTCAACGTTCTTCCTCCCACAGTGAAAAAAATTACTGTACTCGACAGGACCAAAGAACCCGGGGCAAACGGGGAACCTTTATACCTCGATATCCGTGACCTTTTTTACCGTAAAGAAAATGCCCCCCTCATCCTTGGCGGAAGATACGGCCTCAGTTCCAAAGATACCACACCTGCCATGCTGCTTTCAGTATTTGAAAATATGAAAAGAAGTGAACCGAAAAACAGGTTCACCGTTGGCATCGTTGATGACGTAACCTTCCTTTCCCTGCCAGCTTTACCCGAAATTTCCGTATCCAAAAAAGGAACTTTTGAAGCCAAATTTTATGGCATCGGATCTGATGGAACCGTTACTGCAAATAAAAACTCCATAAAGATCATCAGTGAAGCAACGGGAAAATACTCCCAGGCTTACTTTGCGTATGACTCAAAAAAATCGGGAGGAGTAACCACATCACACCTGCGTTTTGGTGATAATCCCATAAGATCAACATATCTTGTAAATTCCCCAAATTTTGTAGCCTGCCATGTTCCTGCTTATCTCGATAAATATGATATGCTGAAAGGACTTAAAAAGGATGGCACTTTCCTCCTCAATAGTATCTGGGATGCAGAGGAAACCAAAAACAGGCTGCCCGATAAGATGAAAAAATATTTAGCTGAAAATAACATTAATTTCTATATTATAAATGCCACAGCCATTGCTGAAAAAATAGGGCTTGGTCATCGTACCAACACCATCATGCAAAGTGCTTTCTTTAAGATTTCCGGGGTAATTCCTTATGACCTGGCAGTAAGTGAAATGAAAAAATTCATCATTAAATCATTCGGACTTAAAGGAGAGGAAATAGTAAAAATGAACCATGCTGCAGTTGACATGGGTGGTGAGGTGGAAAAGATTGACATTCCTGCAGAATGGGCAAAAATAAAAATTGAAGAGAAAAAAGATGTGCGTGACATACCTGATTTCATCAAGAATGTAGCAGAGCCAATGAATATGATGAAGGGAGATGATCTGCCGGTAAGTGCATTTATTAACCGTGAAGACGGCTCTTTTCCTTCAGGTACCACCCAGTATGAAAAGAGAGGCGTTGCTGTTCATGTTCCGGAATGGATCCCTGAAAATTGTATCCAGTGTAATCAGTGTGCATATGTATGTCCTCATGCATGTATCCGTCCGTTCCTGTTAAACGAGGAAGAAATGAAGGGTCTGCCTGCGGGTACTCCCACTGTCCCTGCAAACGGGAAAGCGCTGGCAGGTTTGCAGTATAAACTCCAGGTGTCAGTATTGGACTGCACCGGCTGCGGTATTTGCGTGGATGTTTGTCCTGCCAAAGAAAATGCCCTGGTAATGAAACTTCTCGATGATCAGATGGCTGAAGTGGAAAGATGGGATTACATTTCCAGGAATGTTACTTATAAAGACACTCTTCTCCCAAAAGATGCAGCTATAAAAAACACCCAGTTTGCCCGCCCGTTGTTTGAATATTCAGGAGCCTGCGCGGGATGCGGGGAAACTCCTTATATAAAACTTATAACCCAGTTATTTGGTGACAGGATGATGATTGCCAATGCAACAGGATGTTCTTCAATTTATGGCGGATCTGCACCTTCCACCCCTTATTGCGTTAATGCTGAAGGTAAAGGACCCGCCTGGGCAAATTCACTCTTCGAGGATAATGCCGAATACGCATTCGGAATGGCAACCGGGGTAAGACAAATGCGGGATCATATCTCCAGCCTGATGAAATCTGCTCTTAATGATTCTATCTCGGAAGCAACCCGTGAAGCATTTACCGAATGGCTGGAAGGGAAAAATAATGCAGAAAAGTCAACCCAGGCAAGCCAGAAAGTCATTAGTGCATGCGGGAAAGAAAAAAACAAAGTGGCAGGTGAAATCCTGAACCTTAAAAAATACCTGGTGAAAAAATCTGTTTGGGCATTCGGAGGTGACGGATGGGCATATGATATCGGTTACGGAGGTCTCGATCATGTGATTGCCTCAGGAGAAGATGTCAACCTCCTGGTTTTGGATACAGAAGTATATTCCAATACCGGTGGTCAGGCATCCAAATCCACACCGGTAGGTGCTGTGGCAAAATTCGCCGCATCAGGGAAAAAAGTGAGAAAGAAAGATCTCGGAATGATGGCAATAAACTATGGTTATGTTTATGTTGCACAGGTTGCCATTGGGGCAAACCAGGCACAGTACCTTAAAGCTTTAAGAGAAGCTGAAGCATACCCTGGTCCTTCTCTCATTATTGCATACTCACCATGTATCAATCACGGACTGAGAGCTGGCATGGGAGCTACCCAAAGACAACAGAAACTTGCTGTTGAAGCCGGATACTGGCATTTATTCCGTTATAATCCATTGCTCGAATCCGAAGGTAAAAATCCATTCCAACTTGATTCAAAAGAACCTGATTTCACAAAATTCCAGGCATTCCTGAATTCTGAAATACGTTACACCTCGCTAAAACAGGCATTCCCTGCAGAAGCGCAAGAACTCTTTAAATCAGCTGAGGAAAATGCCAAATGGAGATACCAGAGCTATGTAAGATTAACTACACTGGATTATTCGAAGAAAATTCAGGAAGTGCAAAGTGAAGGGGAGACCAAATAGACCATAGACTATGGACCATGGTCTATGGATCATGGTCTATGGTCTATGGTCTATGGTCTATGGTCTATGGTCTAGGGTGGCTCTGTTCTATTGTATTGTAATTTTTATTATCTTTAAGAAAAAATTGCGCTATGCTACCAGATTTACTTGAAAAAGCAACAAAATTGAACGACCATGATAAACGCAGGTTTATCGATTGGTTGAA
>Ga0209163_1001146_pt1 | contig 32671 bp, 19 predicted proteins | sample MTBAKSrepl2MetaG_FD_187457 | JGI IMG/M metagenome (GOLD analysis project Ga0209163, IMG submission 187457) | Enrichment culture microbial communities om Arthur Kill intertidal strait, New Jersey, USA, that are MTBE-degrading - MTBE-AKS2 (Arthur... | ecosystem: Environmental > Aquatic > Marine >...
TTGAAGATCGCACGGGGCATGGACTGGGACCGCCGGGAAAGCCCGGTGAATTCAGCCTTCCGCCCGGTGTACACGTTGAAGACAGCCTGTCGGAGGACGAAGCCGTGGCTCTGGCCCTCTGGAACGATGCCCAGTTCCAGGCCGACTTGGCGACGTTGGGTCTGGCCCGCGCCGATCTGATCGAGGCGAACATGTTGACCAATCCGGCGTTTTCCCTGTTCTTTCCCGTCGGTCCCAAGTTCCTCGAAACGAAGCTGAATGTGCCTGTAGAGGCCCTCTGGCAGCGTCCCCGTCGGGTCGCCACAGCGAAGATCGATGCCCAGAGCATTTAGAACCTGTATGAAAACCTCGATACAACACGTGACCTGAGCTGCCGGAGCATCAAACGGATCATCGCCAAGTGAATCATCGCCTCGCTGCTCTCCGTCGGCGTCTCGTAGTCCTTGCTCAGACGACGATAGCGGCCGAACCACGCAAAGGTTCTCTCGATTTCAAACGCTTGGCTGGGCCTCACTCATCGAGAGCAGTCACGCAGAACGTGGTCGAACCGGAGCCGAATGCGCGCTCCATGCCATCAGGCGGACACACGGTTTTCTTCCCCAAGCATGAGAGGTGTATGGTAGAATAAGACTGTATCGCCCAAAATCGTTCTTGTTTGAGTATCCGACCGGCACAAACCTGCCTGCGTGCAGGAAAGATGGTGTATTGCGGGTGTGTACTCGTGGCACGACAAGAGTTGTCTGTGATGATTCAAGGGTCATGGGTTGAGCGAACCAGTGTTGACAACTGGGATTGTGGAAATTGACCACCTTGTGGGCGGTCTCTTGCCCGGCGACAATATTGTCTGGGAGGTGGACTCGGGTGCGCCGGTGGACAAGTTCGTTTCGAGCTTTCTGGCGGCCAGTGAGACGGAGGGCTCGTCTGTCACCTATGTGAGCTTCAACCGCTCGCCGCAAACGGTTTATCGGGCGTATTCCAAAGGCATGTCACAGGGGGCATTTCATCTCGTGGACTGCTTCTCCTCGGGCAAGGGCAACAATGACCGGGTCTTTCTCGACTTCTACGAGTCGGCCGAGGAGCCGACGCGCGGCTCATTAGTCCATGTGGCCAATCCCTCCGACCCGGCGGAACTGGAGAAGGCGCTGACCGAGGCCGGGGCGGCCGCGGGGGCCAGTACGCGGTATATCTTCGACAGCCTCACGGGTATGCTGGACCTCTGGAGCGATGAGGATGTGGTTCTGCGGTTCTTTGGTCACATCTGCCCAAGGCTCTTCGACCTCAGCACCATTGCCTACTGGATGCTCGAAACGGAGGCGCATTCGCAGCGGTTTCTTGCCAAAGTGCGCCACATCACGCAGGTCGTGCTGGAGATCGGCATCTATCATGGGCTGCGCGCGCTGACGCTCCGCAAAGCCGCCAACCGGCGCAGCACAGCGATCGGCGTGCCGCAGTGGTTCCGAATCGTCGACGGTGAGTTGGCGATTGCAGCCGAGTCGCGGGAGAACCGCGAACTAAGCCTGCTGACGCGGATGGGCGAGGCCCTCGGCACTGCCCTGACTCCGAGTTCGTTCCTTGAAGAGACAATGACCGTGCTGGCCAGCGAGTTGGGCATGATTCGCGGCACGGTCGTACTGCTGGACCGTACAACGGACAAGCTGCGGATCACGGCAGCCCATGGGCTCTCGGCTGCCGAGCGGGCGCGGGGGGAATACGATGTCGGTGAGGGCATCACCGGCCATGTCGTCAAGACGGGTCAGCCGGAAGTTGTTCCGGACCTCCACAAGGATGCCCGTTTTCTGGGCCGCACAACCGCCCGGCGGGTGGACACGGCTTGGCCCATTGCCTTCATCTGTGTGCCATTGAAGGTGGATAACGAGGTCGTCGGGGCGCTGAGCGTGAATCGGCCGTGCGCGGTGGAGGCGACGCTCGACATGGATCTGAGGCTGTTATCTATCGTGGCCTCCCTCGTCTCACAGGTGATCAAGATCAACCAACTGCTGAAGGTCGATAAAGATGAGATTCTGCACCGCGACGAGCAAACAGTGCAGGAACTGCGGAGCCGCTACCGGCTTGAGAACCTTATCGGACAGAGCAAGGCAGTCCAGCAGGTACTGGCGACAGCCGCAACGGCGGCCAAATCGAATGCCCCCATTCTCATCAGTGGCGAGACCGGCACGGGCAAGGAGTTGGTCGCCAATGTGATTCACTACAACAGCCCGCGATCCAAGGGCCCCTTGGTGAAGGTCAACTGCGGGGCTTTGCCCGAGACCTTGCTGGAATCGGAGCTGTTCGGCCACGTCAGGGGCGCGTTCACCGGGGCGATCCAGAACCGCAAGGGCCGATTCGAGCTGGCCGACAAAGGAACCCTGTTCTTGGATGAAGTCTCCGAGATGAGCCCGCGGGTGCAGGTGAAGGTCCTTCGTGTTCTACAAGAGGGGGAGTTTGAACCGGTTGGCGGCTCGCGGACTTTGCGTGTGGACGTTCGGATCGTCGCCGCGACGAACACGGACCTGAAGGAGGCGATCCGTGAGGGCCGGTTCCGCCAGGACCTGTACTACCGGCTGCACGTTGTGCCCATCCACCTGCCGCCTCTGCGAGAGCGGCGGGAGGATATCCCGTTGCTGGTCGACCACTTCCTCGAGAAGTACAACCGGGAGAATCTCAAGAGTGTGACCAAAATCACGCGAGACGTCCTCGACCGGCTCCTGGAGTACCCCTGGCCGGGTAACGTCCGCGAACTGGAGAACTGCATCGAGCACGCCGTGGTGATGAGCCCCGGCAACACATTGACCGTAAACATACTCCCACGCGAAATCCTGGCGAACATCTCGGCCAGGAGTCGGCGAAAGGCCCCCCCACGCGATGCCGGCCTGGAGGTGGAGATTCGGGCTTTGATCGAGCGGTCCTACGGGACCGCCGAGGAGTCCGCCGGTGCCAGGGAGCGATTGCACGCCATGATCGAGCGGACGATCATCACCCGGGCCATTCGCGAGGGCATGAGCCAGCGGACCCTGGCCGCCAAGCTCGGCCTGAGCCGAACAACTCTCCGCAAACGGATGGACGAGTACGGGATCGAGTAGTCGCATGAGCGCCCCGGCCCCCCCCTGAACTGCCGCCCCTTCGTCAGGCAAGGCAATCGCAGACCGGCAGGCTGCGGGCGTGTGGGCCAGAAGATGGACCGTGGCTCACTATATGGACCACCATCATAACGTTCGCCCAGCCAAGAACCACGCCGAGTAGAATCCATAAGCATTTGTCCGTGCGGAGGATACGTGCATTCCTTCCGATGCTCTGTTCTTGGCACGGTCATTGCACAGAAGGTCTGTTTGGTTTCGGACTGTTCGCCGTGTCGCCATATCCGAAACGAGGCATGAGTGTGCGATTAGATCGGTGCTCTGACAACGACGTGAACGGCAGTAGGGATGAAGGTGAGGCCTAAACGTGCGACGCAGGTCGTGAAGCTAACGAAGTTCTACGGCGAAGAGCCGCAGACTGCTTCCCAGACTACTTCGCCCCCAACCGAATTGAGGCACTTCCAACATGTGGTCGGCAATGTCACCCAGGACGCCCTGAACGTCTGGGCCGAGATCTGGGGAGAGCTTCAGCAGGGAGTGCACACGGGCGTTGTGGTCGCGCCTGAAGCCGGAGAATGTACGCCGACCTCCGAGACGGAATCGTCCCCTGGGGAGCCTTTCAAACCGTCGTGTGGTTGGCCGGAGTTCATGGAGAAGATGTGGCTTCTGAGACACTACCTCGACTTCTTGACCCGCTTCAGTCGCCAGTGAAAGTGAACGGATGAACAAGGGAAGACTGTAATGATGGCGTTCGGTTGTGGGCAAGACTTGCTCGGGTCCGTTGGAGACTCTTTGGCTGTTTAGCGGCGGCCAAGAGAGGAACAAGCCTTACCCCTCCTGATAAGTACAAACGACGAGCTGCAAATAGTAAATGGTAGATGCCAAGATGATCCACTTCTTCTACTGCTCGAATAGCATGACCGAGAACGAGACGCGGGAACTTGCGGCTCGATTCGGCTCGGACGAGCTGAGGATGCTCAGCCTGCCGTGTTCCGGCAAGATCACCATTCCCTACCTGGTCAAGGCCTTTGAAAGCGGGGCCGACGGCATCGTGTTGTGTTGCTGTGTGCCGGCGGAGTGCCGCAACCTCGAAGGCAATCTCCGCGCATCCAAACGGGCCCAGGCCGTGGACTCGCTCATGGAAGAAGTCGGGCTCGGCAAAGACCGGGTTCTGACCGTCACCAAGGGCGAGAGGGACATGGACCAGGTGATCGAAAGCATCACGCGTCTTCAGACGGGACTTCGAAACGTATCGGCATCCAGCCGAATTGCCGTCGTTCATAGAGAATCCAGCTCTGGGGTACGCACCCGCAGGGAGACCGCTGCATGAAGACACCCAATGGCACGCTTGCCGGCAAGATCAAGGCGGGCGAATTCGTACTTATGGCCGAGTACCTGCCGCCAGCCACCGCGGACAGCTCGGTGATCAAGGCTGCCGTCGAGGCGATGGGCAACAGCCTGACCGCTGTGAACGTCGCAGACAACCACGATGGGATCGGAACGTCGAGCATTGCAGCCTCGGCCGCTCTCCTGGGTTTGGGTCTGGACCCCATTTATCAGGTCGTCACTCGGGATAGGAACCGCATCGCCCTTCAGTCCGATCTACTGGGAGCCGCCACCCTCGGCATACGGAACGTTCTGTGCACGTCGGGCAACCACCAGACCGTAACGAAGTGCCCCGACTCGGCCAACGTCTACGACATCGACGCCATCCAGCTTGTCTGGACCGTCAAGCAGATGACAAACAAAGGGGTACTCCTCGACGGAACTCCCATTGCAGGCAAGTTCTCGATGCTCGTTGGGACAGTGGTCAACCCGTATCTCAAACCGATGGAGCTGAACATGATCCAACTCGCCAAGAAAATCGAGGCGGGTGCGGATTTCGTCCAGACGCATCCCGTGTTCGACGTGGAGGGGTTCGCGGCCTGGTTGGCCGCGGCACGCAAGGACGGCCTGGTGGATAGAACGGCAGTTGTCGTCGGTGTTCTGCCCTTGGCCAGCGCCGAGGAGGCGGAGAAGCTCCGCACCTCGCATACGGACCTGTACATCCCGGAGGCTGTCGTCGAAAGGCTCAGGGCCGCCGGAGAGCCAGACGCCCAGGAGAAAGAGGGCCTGAAGCTGTGTGCCGAGGTCATCGGCAAGCTCAAGGCCATGAAAGGAATCCGCGGCATTCACATCATCTCGGGAGGCAAAGAGGGGATCGTGCAGAAACTGCGTGCGGCCGCCGGCCTGTAGATTCGGGTGCAACTATGCCAGAGAAATACCACATAGAGACGAAAGCCATCCCCCCGCGTCGGCCACGTGTCGGCAAGTTCGGCGTGATCGACTGGCGTGAGGATTGTGCCCGTTGTCACAACTGCGTGAAGAAGGCCTGCGTTTACGACCGCTACCGTGAGGAGGCCCAGTATATCCGTACGCTCGAGGCGGTGGACGCCCTGTTCTTCGAGTGCATGGGCTGTTTCTCCTGTGTGCAAAACTGCACGAAGGGCCTCTTGCGGCTGTCCGTGAACCCGATCTGGGAGGGCTTGGGCAACGAGTACTGGACACCCGACATCATTCAGACGACCTGGGTGCAGGCCGAGACCGCGAAGATCCCCGTCTCCGGGGCCGGGTACCGCGGACCGTTCAGCGGGCCGGGCTTCGATGCCATGTGGACGGACATGTCGGAAATCGTTCGTCCCACCCGCGACGGCATTCACGGGCGCGAGTACATCAGTACCGCGGTGGACATCGGCCGAAAGCCTGCCTACCTGAACTTCAATGGCAAGGCGTTCCCGGTCGACGCCGCCTGTCTGTCGATTCAGATGCCGCTGATCCTGGACGTGCAATCCTCGCGGCACACGTTGCCGAAGCTGGGTCCGGCGGTCCGGGAGACCGCCCGTCGCACGAGCACCATCGCGATGGTTCGGCCATCCGAACTGCCGTTCCTGCACGAAGATGACAGCCGCGTGTTGCCCCACGTTGCGTTCTGCCTCAGCCCCGAGGAGCCCGTCGTCCCACCGGACGCAATGGCCCAAACCCGGCTGGTGGAGACCTACGACGGCCCGGACGTGGCGGCCCGCATTAAACGGCTCAAGGACAAGTATCCAAGCATCGTCGTCTCCGTGCGAGTGCCTCTCGACGCAAACAGCATTGAGCGAGCTGTCGAGTTGGCCTGTATGCCTGAGGTGGAAGTGATCCACGTCCTGGCGGACGCCACCGGCAACCAGATTGGCGTGGAGAAACCCATGTTCATCAAGGACATGGTCCGCCGGATTCACACGACGCTGATCGAAAGAGGCACGAGAGACGAAATCACCCTGATCGCCGGTGGGGGCATTGCCCTCGCGGAGCACATGGCCAAGGCCATCATCTGCGGCGCGGACCTGGTCAGTATCGACCTGCCGCTGATGATCGCCCTGGAGTGCCACCTGTGTGATCGCTGTGAGCCCGGCGTGCCTTGTCCGACCCGGCTCGAAGCGGTTCCCTTCGATTATGCTGCCGGACGCATGACGAACCTCATCGGCGCCTGGCACGATCAGTTGATCGAGGTCATGGGCGCGATGGGCATACGGGAGGCCCGTAGGCTCCGCGGCGATGTCGGCCGAGCCATGTTCTTCGAGGATCTTGAGGAGGAAACCTTTGGCAAGCTCTTCGGCAAAAGAAAGTGACCTTCAGGAAATCCTGCCGGCCAAGACACTGGGAACGCGTGTGCCGCAGGTCCAGGTTGAGCGTAAGATCGCGCCGGCCCCATCGCGCTATCGCAACGAGATCTCGAAGTACATCCTGCGACGGAGCCACGACTGCATTCACTGCGGCAAATGCGCCCAACTGTGTCCCTACGGTGTCCACGTCCGCAAGGAAGGCTACAAGTACTTCTGCGAGCCAAAGTCGCACCTATGCATAGGCCCGGTGTGCGAGAAGACGAAGCACTACTGTGTCGCCGCCTGTCCGAAATCGGCCCTGCAGATCATCGAGAATCCGATGATGGAGATCCTCGGTGACCGCCGCTGGACCGCAGATCTGATCCTGGCTACGTGGCGAATGGCCGAGACAGGGGATATCCCGCCAGCCGAGTACGGGTTTGACTACGAATGCGGCAATTCCGGCGGCGGGTTTGACAAGCTGCGGTTCAAGTTCCCTGACGAGCCCCCGGCGGAAGTACCCAAGGATCAGATCGACACGAGCATCGAACTGAACCGGCGTGGCGACGGCCGACCGCAGATCCGCATCGACGTCCCGTGGTACGGCGGCGGCATGTCCTTCGGCTCCGTCAGCAATGTCACGCAGCTCTCCAAGGCCCGCAGCGCCGTGGCCTGGAACACCTTCACCTGCACCGGCGAAGGCGGTTACATGGAGCGGATGCGGCCCTACGACGACCATGTCATCACGCAGGTCGCGACGGGCCTGTTCGGCGTCCGCGAGGAGACGATCCAGCGTGTGCCCATCGTGGAGTTCAAGTATGCCCAGGGGGCCAAGCCCGGCCTCGGCGGCCACCTGCTCGGCGACAAGAACACGCCCGCCGTCGCGAAGATGCGCGAGGCGGTCCTGGGGATCTCGCTGTTCTCGCCGTTCCCATTTCACAGCGTGTACTCCATCGAGGACCATATGAAACACCTCGACTGGATCAAGCATGTTAACCGCAGGGCTCTCGTCTCGACGAAAGTCTCGACGCCGACGGATGTGGACATGGTCGCGGTGGGCAGCTACGCCGCCGGCACGCACATCATCCACATCGACGGCGGCTACGGTGGCACAGGTGCGGCGCCGGACATTGCGAAAAAGAACATTGCCATGCCCATCGAGTACGCGATCGGGCGGGTGCACAAGTTCCTGGTGGCTGAAGGAGCCCGCGACAAGGTGACTCTGATCGCCAGCGGAGGTATTCGCACGGCTCACGACGTGGGCAAAGCCATCGCGCTGGGCGCCGACGGTGTGGTGATCGGCACGGTGGAACTGGTCGCTTTGGGCTGCGTGCGATGCAGCCGGTGTGAGAGTGGCCGGGGCTGCCCGCGGGGAATCGCCACGACCGACCCCGAGCTTTCGGGCAAAATGACCATCGAGTGGGGCACGCAGCGGGTGATCAACCTGTACAACGCGTGGCGCAATCAGTTGGTCGACATCCTCTGGCGGTTCGGGATGCGGAATATCGCCGAACTTCGCGGCCGAACGGATCTGCTGATGCATCTGGACTACAGGAATGACGTGGAGCAATAGGCTGTGAACGAACAGTTGGTACATCGTTTGGCACATTCTCGCAGAGCGTTAGCCGATGCCTGCGGGCATCCGCAGGCTGTGCGCAAGGGTGAGGAAGAAGGTGGCTGTGGAGTCGTGGGCTTCTGCTGCACGACACCTGTGGCCGGTCGGCACATCTACGAGCCCTCCAAGCAGATGCACAATCGCGGCAACGGCAAAGGCGGCGGCATCGCGGCCGTCGGGCTGGTGCCGGAGCAGTTGGGCGTCAGTCGCGAGGTGCTCGATGAATGCTACATGCTCCACATCGCCCTGCTGGACGCGAAGGCACGAGTCGAGGTCGAGCAGGAATTCATCACGCCGCACTTCGATGTCGCAGCCGCCGCGGAGCTCGACAAGGTGGACGACTGGAAATCGGTGGGCGATCTGGAGGTCAAGCCCCCGGATGTGTGGCGGTACTTTGTCCGTGTCAAGTCGAAGGTGGTCGATGCGTTCATTAAAGCCAACGAGTTTGCATCGATGGACCGCCGGGAGGCCGAGGACGAGTACGTCAGCCAGAACAGTTTCAGGCTCAACCAGAAGTTCTACGCCTCGCTCGGCAAGCAGCGGGCGTTCGTCCTCTCGCACGGCCGCAACATCATGATCCTCAAGGTCGTCGGCTACGCCGAGGCCATCGTCAAGTACTACAAGATCGAAGACCTCCGCGCCCACATCTGGATCGCACACCAACGGTATCCGACGAAAGGGCGAGTCTGGCACCCCGGCGGGGCGCACCCCTTCGCGGCCCTGAACATGGGTCTGGTCCACAATGGCGACTTTGCGAACTATCACTCCGTCAGCGAGTACCTCAAGCAGCGCGACATCTTCCCCCAGTTCCTGACTGACACGGAAGTCTCGGCCCTCCTGTTCGATCTGCTGGACCGAACGTATCACTATCCCCTCGAATACATCATTGAGGCGATGGCGCCAACGACCGAATTGGACTTCGATCGCCTGTCGCCCGAGAAGCAGCGGATCTACAAGGCGATTCAGACGACGCACATTCACGGCTCGCCCGACGGTCCGTGGTTCTTCATCATCGCCCGCAATGTCGCTCGCGAGAACAAATGCCAGCTCATCGGCATTACGGATACGGCGATGTTGCGGCCGCAGGTGTTCGCCTTCTGCGAGGGCGAGGTTCAGGTCGGACTCATTGCCTCCGAGAAGCAGGCCATCGACGCGACACTGCTGAGCCTTTCGAAAGACGATCCTCGGATCTGCCCGGTCGCGGACAAGTACTGGAATGCCCGCGGCGGCAGCCACACCGACGGTGGCGCATTCCTATTCAATCTGGAGAAAGACAGTCGTGGCCGGATTCGCATGACCTGCAAGGACAAGTTCGGTCAGACGGTGCCGATGCCCAAAGCGAACGAATCCTGCGATCTCTCCCAGGATGTCGCGTCCCTGCGTCGTGACCAGGCGGTGACAGAGAAGATCGACGCCTGCCTGCGAGAGAGCAGTGTCGCCAGTCTGTTCGAGTTCCTGCGCGACGGCATGGCGGCCTGGTCGTTCGATGTGGTTCGCACCGCGTCTCGGACGCTGTCCGAACACGGGACCGCCAAGGAGAATACCGCCCTGGCGATCGAGGCGTTCACGCTGCTCAACGACCGCCGGTTCCCCACCGGTGCCAAGAAACGAAGTTACATTCTGCACGTTGTTCGCACGGAGTTGTACCGGCTCCTGCGGGCCTTGCCCAAGATCACGACCACCGATCCCGCCTCTGGGCCATACCGGTTGATTGATCTCCAGACTGTGGGTGCCCTGAGAGCCCCGATCAAGGGCGAAGCGACGCTTGTCATCGATGCAATGGGCTTTCCGCCCGAAGGCGACCGGTGCGACGCGACCCTGCTGTTCGACGCTTACATGAAGGGCTGGCGGCATTTCATCACTTTTGATTTGCGCGGGCAGCGATTCCACGGCTGCGGTCTGGGACCCGACACCGACGATGTCACCATCGACCTGTACGGCAGTTCCGGCGACTACCTCGCCTCTGGCATCGACGGCCTGACGATCACCGTCCACGGCAATGCCCAGGACCAAGTGGGCCAGATCATCAAACGCGGCAAACTGGTTGTCCATGGCGACGTCGGGCAGACCTTCATGTATGGCGCCAAGGGTGGCAGCATCTTCATCCTGGGCAACGGTGCAGGCCGGCCGCTCATCAACTCGGTCGGTCGGCCGCGAGTTGTCATCAACGGCACCTGCCTGGACTTCCTGGGCGAATCATTCATGGCCGGCGATCCGCTCAACGGCGGCGGATTCGTGATCCTCAACGGTATCCGACTGGACGAAGACGGCAAGATCGTCCCGCTGCCTGAGCCCTATCCGGGCAGCAACCTGTTTTCGCTCGCTTCCGGCGGAGCCATCTACGTCCGCGATCCGCAGAAGAAGGTCGTGAGCCAGCAACTCAACGGCGGCAAGTTCGTCGAGCTGACCGGCGCCGACTGGGACCTGATTCTGCCTTATTTCCAGGAGAACGAACGGTTGTTTGGCATCAGGGTTGACGACCTGCTGACGGTTGAGGGCCGAAAGTGCAAGCCGGAAGAGGTGTATCGCAAGGTTACACCAGTGGCGCTCAAGGCCCTGGCCAAAGTGGCGACTCTGCCCGGCAAGGAGAAGAAACAAGCTTCCGCGAGGGCATGAGGTTGATAGATCAGATTGCATGTGAGTGAGCCCAAAACATGGCGATAACGATTTCGAAGAACAAGTCGGCACGGAGCATCACCCAGCGGGTCCGCGAGCTCACCGGGGTGGACCTCGGCGCGTGCTACCAGTGCAAGAGATGCACGAGCGGCTGCCCGGTGTCGGGCCTGGCCAAGTGCCCGCCCTCGGAGGTGATGCGACGGCTGCATCTGGATCTGGGCGACGAGCTGCTGAACAGCGACATTCTCTGGGTGTGCGTCTCGTGCGAGACCTGTTCGACGCGGTGCCCGATGGGGATCGACGTGGCGGCGGTCATGGACGCGCTGCGCCGGATTGCGCTGGAACGCGGAGCCGCCAAAGGCGAAGGGAATGTACCCCTGTTCAACCAGGCGTTCCTCAAGACGGTCCAGGTGTTCGGGCGAACGTATGATCTGGCGATGATTGCAGGCTACAAGCTGGGCAGCCGCAAGCTCATGGCGGACACCGAGAAGTTCCCCACCATGCTGGCCAAACGCAAGATCGCACTGTTGCCTCCCACGGGGGCGGATCGCAGGACGGTGCGCCGAATCTTCAAGAAAACCCGAGCGAACAAGGCGACAGACCAATGAAATACGCGTATTTTCCAGGCTGCTCGGCAGAGTCCACCGCGCGGGACATGCATCAGTCCACCCTGGCCGTGGCCCAATCGCTGGGGATTCAGTTGGTCGAGCCGAAAGGCTGGACCTGCTGTGGCGCCACGGCGGGGCATCAGACCGATCGCGTTCTGTCGGTGGCTCTGCCGGCAGCCACGCTGGCCAAAGTCAAGGACGCCGGGCTCGATCTCATCGTCAACTGTGCGGCCTGCTACAACCGCATGAAGGTGGCGAACCACGAGATCGCGACGAACCAACAGGTCCGTGCGAAAGTGGCCGAGGCGATGGGCCGGGACTACGATGGCTCGGTCAAGATTCGTCACTTCCTCGAAGTGCTCCTGGAGGATGTCGGAATCGATGCCATCACCGCGGCGCTGCGCGGTTCGTTGGCGGGAATGAAGGTCGCAAGCTATTACGGCTGCCTGCTGGTGCGGCCAAACGAGGTCACCGGCTTCGATGACCCGGAGAACCCGACCTCGCTCGACCGGTTGGTTGCGGCGATGGGGGGCACCGCCCTCGATTGGCCGCACAAGGTCGAATGCTGCGGCGGGGGGCTCTCGATGTCCCGAACGGACGTGGTCGTCCATCTCACGAACTCCATCGTGGGGATGGCCCGGGCCGCCGGCGCCGAGTGCATTGTGGTCAGTTGCCCCATGTGCCAGATCAACCTCGACATGCGGCAGCTCGACATCGCCAAGGTCACGGGGAACCACCACGACATGCCGGTTCTGTACATCACGCAACTATTGGGTCTGTGCCTCGGCATTCCGGCTCCGCAACTCGGCTTGAACAAGCTGATGATTTCGCCGGACCGCGTGGTCAGAGCCGTTGTCAACGCCGCATGAGGAATGCTCCCGATATGAGTGGAAACGGTCAGAAGAAGGTTGGTGCGGTGCTCGTGCAAGGTGGCGGCATCGCCGGCGTGCAGGCCTCGCTCGATATGGCCAACTCCGGGTTCAAGGTCTACCTCGTCGAGCGGGAGGCCGCCATCGGCGGCATGATGTCGCACCTCGACAAGACCTTCCCGACGGGCGATTGCGCGACCTGCATTATTTCGCCCAAACTCGTGGAGTGTGCCCGCAATCTCAACGTCGAAATCCTGACGATGTCCGAGCTGGTCGATCTCCAGGGCGAGCCGGGCAACTTCAAGGCGACCGTGAAGCGTCACCCGCGATACGTCGATGAGACCAGGTGCAACGGCTGTAGCGAGTGCACGCAGGCGTGCCCCGTGAATATCCCCGACTGGTTCGACCGCCATCTTGGCACGCGCAAGGCCATCGCCAAGCACTACGCCCAGGCCACGCCAAACATCTTCGGCATCCTCAAGAACGGCCACGCTCCCTGCAGGATGAACTGCCCTGCGAACGTCAACGTGCAAGGCTATGTGCAGCTCATCAAGAAGAAGGAATACGTCAAGGCCGTGAACCTGATCCGCGAGCGCAACCCGCTTTCGGCGATCTGCGGCCGCGTCTGCACGCACCCGTGCGAGACTGTCTGCGCCCGCGGCAAGGCGGACGATCCGATTGCGATTCGCATGCTCAAGCGGTTCGCCTCCGACAAGGAGATGCAACTGATCCGGTCGGGGCAATTGGCCCTGCCTGAGGAGAAGACCCCCCCTGCGAACGCGAAGAAAGTCGCGGTGGTTGGTGGTGGGCCGGCGGGTCTGGCTGCTGCCGATGACCTCGCGGGCCGGGGGTTTGCCGTGACGGTGTACGAAGCCATGCCTGCGGCGGGCGGGATGCTGCGATGGGGCATTCCCGAGTACCGCCTGCCCAAGGACGTGCTGGACCATGAGGTCGAGATCATCCGGCGCAAGGGTGTTCGGTTCGTTCTCAACTGTCGTGTGGGGGAGAACGTCACGGTCGAGACGCTCCGCGAGGAGCATGATGCCATATTTCTCAGCGCGGGCGTGCCGTTGGGCCGGCCGCTCGGCATCGAAGGCGAGGACAAAATCGGCGTCACGCAGGGCGTGGATTTCCTCCGACAAGCGGCCTCAGACGCCAAGCCCGATGTGAAGAGCCGGGTCATCGTCATCGGCGGCGGCAACGTCGCGGTCGATGTCGCCAGGACCGCGCTGCGCCTGGGGGCCCGGAGCGTGGAGATGGTGTGCCTGGAGCAGCGTCGCGAGATGCCTGCCTATGCGGAGGAGGTCGAGGCGACGCTCGCCGAAGGGATCACGATTCGCAACGGATGGGGCCCGCGCCGGATTCTCGGCAACGGGTCCGCGACCGGGATCGAATTCAAACGTTGCACCAGCGTGTTCGGTTACGATGGGCGGTTCAGCCCGCAGTATGCAGAGAATGACCGGGTATCGCTGGAGGCCGACCAGATCATCATCGCCATCGGCCAACAGAGCGACAAGGCGTTCCTGGCGCATCTTGGCGTCGAGACCGAGCGGGGGGCCATCAAGATCGACCCCGTGACGCGACAGACCTCGCTGCCGGGCATTTTCGCCGGTGGCGATACGGCCTCGGGTCCTGCTTCGGTCATCCAGGCTGTAGGAGCCGGGAAACAGGCGGCCGAGTCCATCCACCGGTATCTCAACGGCCTCGATCTGCGGGCCAACCGCTTTGAAGAGGCACTGAAGCCCGTTCCGGAAGAGCTCCTGCCGGAAACGGACCACGTGGAGAAGCAGGCCCGCAGTGCGTGTGTCGAGTTGCCGGTCGCCGAGAGGCAAAGCAACTTCAAGGAGGTCGAGCAGGCCTTGACGGAGGAGCAGGCTCTGGCCGAGGCGGAACGCTGCCTGAACTGCGGGCTGTGCTCCGAGTGCGGCGAGTGCGTCGCCACCTGCAAGCAGAATGCCATCGACCACTTCATGGGCGAGAGGACGGTGGAGTTGGAAGTCGGCGCGGTCGTGCTGACGCCCGGCTTCGAGGAGTTCGACGCTTCCCGCAAGGGCGAATTCGGGCACGGCCGGTATCCCAATGTCGTGACCAGCGTCGAGTTCGAGCGGATGTTGTCCGCCGCGGGTCCTTTCGAAGGGCATATCGTTCGGCTCTCTGACAAGCGGGAAGCCGGGAAGGTCGCCTGGATTCAGTGTGTCGGCTCCCGCGACTCGAAGTGTGGAAACGAATACTGCTCGTCCATCTGCTGCATGGCCTCGACGAAGCAGGCGATGGTCGCCCAGGACCACACCGCGGGCCTGGAAGCGACGATCTTCTACATGGACATCCGCGCCCACGGCAAGGACTTCGACCAGTACTACGAGCGGGCCAAGAACCAGAATGGCGTCCGCTACATCAAGAGCATGCCGTCGCGCATCGTGCAGATGCCGGGGACGATGAATCCGCGAGTTCGGTTCCTGGACGAGCGCGGCAAGCTCAGCGAGGAGGAGTTCGACCTCGTCGTGCTGGCTGTCGGCCTGGAGCCTTCGAAATCGGCGGTCCAGTGCGCCAGGCAACTCGGCATCGAACTGAACGACTACGGCTTCTGCACGACGGATCGGTCGTCGCCCCTGCTCACGTCCCGGCCGGGCGTCTTCGTTGCCGGCGCCTTCCAGGAGCCCAAGGACATCCCCGAGACCGTCATGCAGGCCAGCGGGGCCGCATCGATGGCGATGGAGCTACTCGCCTCCGCCCGCAACACACGGACGGTGAAGAAGAAGTATCCGGACGAGCATGATGTCACGGATGAGAGCCCGCGAATCGGTGTCTTTGTCTGTCATTGCGGCCGGAACATCGGCTCGGTCGTCGATGTCGAGAGCGTGGTCAAGGCCATCGAGAACCTGCCCAACGTGGTTTATGCAACCCACACGATGTTCACCTGCTCGGACACGAGCCTCTCGAACATCCGCGACCAGATCCGCGAGCACCGTCTCAACCGCATCGTGGTAGCGTCCTGCACGCCCCGAACGCATGAGCCCCTGTTCCGCGAGACGATGCGCGAAGCGGGCCTGAACCCGTATCTGTTCGAGATGGCCAATATCCGCGATCAATGCTCGTGGGTCCATTCGGCCACGCCCGAGATCGCGACGCGGAAATCCGTCGAGCTGGTGAAGATGGCGGTCGCCCGCGCAGGTCTGCTCTTGCCGTTGGAGCCCGGCACGCTCGCGGTCGATCAGAAGGGACTCGTCATCGGCGGCGGCCTGTCCGGCATGACCGCGGCACTGGCCCTGGCCAACCAGGGCTTCAAGGTCCATCTGGTCGAACGCACCGAGCGGCTCGGCGGTCACCTCCACGACATCCATTTCACGTTGGAGGAGACGGACGTCACTGGCATGACGGCTGATCTGATCCAGCAGGTGCAGAACCATAAGAACATCGACGTGTACCTCTCCGCGGACGTGGCGGATGTCAAGGGCCACATCGGCGAGTTCCACGCGACCCTCTCCCAGAACGGCAAGAAGCTGGAGATGACTTCAGGCATCGTGATCGTCGCGACCGGCGCCGAGCGGGCCGAGACCACTAAGTTCCTCGGCGCGACCTCCCCGAGCGTGATCACGCAGGTCGAACTCGAAAAGCGGATCTGCGAGAGCAAGTTGCCCGCTGGCACGAAGAACGTGGTCATGATCCAGTGCGCGGGTTCGCGCGACGATGAGCGGGCCTACTGCAGCCGGATCTGCTGCTCCATGGCGGTCAAGAACGCCCTCGCGATCAAGAGGAGATCGCCGGATACAAATGTCTTCGTGCTCTATCGCGACATTCGGACGTACGGCTTCCGAGAACTCTATTATAAGCAGGCCCGCGAGGCCGGTGTGGTCTTCATCCGATATACGCGCGAGCAGGAGCCGGTCGTATCCGAGACCGGCGGACTCACGGTCAGCCTCACGAGTCCGGATTTCCCCGAGTCCCTCGTCATCGAGTCGGATCTGGTCGTTCTGAGCACGGGCATCGAGGCGGACCGGGCGAACAACAAGCGCATCTCCGACATGCTCAAGGTGCCGCTGAACGGGGACGGTTTCTACGTCGAGGCCCACATGAAGCTGCGGCCGGTGGATTTCGCAACCGAGGGCATCTTCCTCTGTGGCCTGGCGCATTCGCCCAAGTTCCTGGACGAGAGCATCACCCAGGCCCGCGCGACCGCTGCCCGGGCGGCGACGGTCCTCTCGAAGACGCACCTGGACGTCAGCCCGCAGGTCTCGTACGTTGACCAGAACAAGTGCATCTCGTGTATGACCTGCGTGCACGCCTGTCCGTACGGGGCGCCGTTCTGCAACACCGACGGCAAAGGCCAGATCGAGGCCGCCAAGTGCATGGGCTGCGGCATCTGCGCGTCTGAGTGTCCGGCCCGCGCGATCCAACTGAATCATTTCCAGACGGACCAGTTCCGCGTAATGATCCGGCAGTTATTCGAAAACCGCAGCACGGCGCCGAGGAAGAAAATCCCGGTCGAGCTGTAATGACAGTAAGGTATCGATGGCACGTATGAAACAAGATGAATTTGAACCCCAGGTGCTGGCCTTCTGCTGCCACTATTGCGCGTACGCAGCGGCGGACCTGGCGGGCACGATGCGAATCCAGTATCCGCCGAACGTCCGCATCATTCGCACGCCCTGCACGGGCCGACTCGAAACCGAGTTTTTCATCAAGGCGTTTGAGAACGGCGCCGACGGCGTCTTTGTGGCCGGCTGTCTCGAAGGCGGCTGCCACTTCACCAGCGGCAATCTCTACGCCAGACGGCGGACCGAGTACATGCGGGAGATGCTCGAAGAGCTGGGCTTGGAGAAGGAGCGGCTGCGCATGGTGAACGTCTCGGCAGCCGGCGGGCACCTTCTGGCGGACCACATCACGGACATGGTCGAGACGGTCCGGAAACTCGGCCCGAGTCCTCTAAACACCAACGGCTGCGAGAACAAATTGGAGACGGCCTCATGATTGTCGCGGAACGCAAGAGGATCCCAGAACTACTGAACATCGTCAGGGCGCATAAGAAAGTACTCGTACTCGGCTGCGGCACATGCGTCACGGTCTGTCTGGCCGGCGGTGAGCGGGAGGTCAGCATCATCAGCTCGGCCCTGCGCATCGCATCGCGCCTGCAAGGTGTCGATTTGACGGTCGAGGAACTGACTATCGAACGCCAGTGCGACAATGTCTTCATCGAGCAAGCGGCTGAGGCTGTCGAGCGAAACGATGCGGTCCTGTCGCTCGGCTGCGGGGCGGGAGTTCAGGCGATCGCTGAACGCTACCACAACAAGCCCGTCTACGCCGGCCTTGATACCACGTTCATCGGCATCCTTGAGGAACAGGGCATTTGGACGGAGAAGTGTGCCGCGTGCGGGGCGTGCGTTCTGCACGAGTACGGCGGGGTTTGCCCGGTCACACGATGCGCCAAGAGAATGCTGAATGGCCCATGCGGTGGGTCTCGGGAGGATCGCTGTGAGGTCCGGCCGGAACTACCCTGTGCCTGGCAACTCATCTACACCCGTCTGAAGGAGATCGGCCAGGTCGACAGGCTCCGCAGGGTGACACCACCCAAGAATTGGCGCCGCAGCCTCGACGGCGGCCAGCGACTCATCGTCCGCCAGGACCACCGGATTTGAGGGACACCGTCAACGGGATTCGCTTTCTGCTGGGTCAGTGCGCATAATGCTCAGATCGACGCCTCCCTGACTAAAACGACCGGCTCCTGAGGCGGTCGGTCTGTTGGCGGTAGCGGACTGGCCGTGATCCTCATTTCATGTCGTCAAGACGTGAGGTGAAGGGTAGGCTACGACGCTTCGTTCGCTACCGGGCTACTTCCCGAGGCTTGGTGGAGGATTCGTATAGAGCTCTGATCTCTTTGGCGGCAAGGGCGTAGCTGTAGATCTGGACATCATCGATACGGCCGTTCCAGGCCGTTTCGGTGCGGTGTGAGTCCCATCCGATCCATAAGCTGAGATTGTTCGCTGCGATAAATCCGGCTACGGCGGCCGAGACATCGCGATGCCCGTCAATGTACAGCGTTGCCATCCGGCCATCGTAGACTCCTGCGACATGATGCCAACGACCATCATGGAGACCCGTCTTACCGAGGACTCCACTGGCCACCCCAATGTCACCGGGTACGTCAACGCCGCAAACGAACTTCACCGCGTTCGTCCAGCCTTGCAGCCTCCAACTGGTTCCCTTGGCGATGACCGGACGCCAACCAAGAGGTCCGGCCGCCTTGATCCAACTCGAGAGGGTTATCTCTTCGGCCATGTCAAAGAGCGGGTCGTTGCCGCAATCGACCCAGCCACCATCCCCATCCAGTTCCAGCACCTTTCCTCTCACAGGATCGTCAACGATCCGTGCATCTCCAACGAGCGTGCCGTCTATTCGGTTTCCGGAGGAATCGGGCACCGTTTTCCCTTTGACCTCATCAAAGTCATACCGTGCGATGAGTCTGCCGGCGTGCAAATACTGTCCGTGATACGATAGACCCGCCTGATACAATCGGAGTTTTGCTTCACAATCTGCTCGTCGACCCGGGCGTATCGCGCCGGGCAGCTTTGTCATGGCTTGGCGCTGCCACTTCACCGCTTGCTCGAATCGACCCATCTCGGCATAGGCGGCCGCGAGCGTATCGATGTAGTCGTAGTCGTGCCAGAGGTTCAGTTCGCACGCCTTCGTGGCATTCTCAACCGCCTGGGCGCCATCCCGGAAATCCGCCTGCGAACACGCAGCTTGGAATCGGGCCAGTGGATCCAGCATCCCCGCGTGCCACGGCGCGGCCGAGGCCGCGGACTCGAATGCACCGAGCGCTTTGCCGTATTCGCCACGTTGCTCGTACGCTTGTGCCCTCCCGGCAAACCGCAGGGCCAGTTGGAACTCCGCGCTCCTCGTGGCGGCATCGACCTGAGATTCAGATGGCGACGTCAACGGGCGTGTGGCGGCCAAGATCTCCAGGGCCTTCTCCAGGAACCCTTGCTCCACACGATCCCACGCGGTCGAGAGAGGGCGATTCGTCTCCGCAAAGGTCTTCTCGGCCCGCACCAGAGGTCGGAAGTCATCGTGGCTCGTCTCCTGTGAGAACATCTCGCGCAGTGTATTGAGAGCCTCTTCGGCCTCTTGCTCATGGCCCAGCCGGTGGAGCGCCATGGCGGTGTATGCCACCGGATCGGGGTACAGCGGAGCGTTGCTTTGGACCCGCAACGTCTCGGCCTGTTCCAAGTGGGCGAGGGCCTTTTCGTAGCTCCCAACGCGATAGGAGGCCATGCCCTGCAAGACCTCACCGGCCCAGGCCTCCTGCCCGAGTTGGGCGATCTTGTCAGCCAGACTCAGCACAGCGTTCGCATCAGCCGAGGGGTACCGATCCAGGACGTGGTTGGTCATTTCCCAGTACGTGGCCGGTCGCGTCGTCGGCCACGAAGGCAGGCTCCAGAGCCATCTGCCCAGGCTGGCCACGGCCTCTGTTTCTTGTCCGAGACCGGCGTGGCAGAAGGCCTCCACCCTCCCGGCCAGCGTGGCGCGCGTCGGTTCATGCCACCCCACCAGCCACTCCTCCATCCCGGCGATCAGGTCCCGACAGTATTCGCGTTCGGTCAGACCCGGACCCAGGGATTCGACCGTCGGTCGGTTCGGGTCGATATCCGCCTCCCAGATCTCCCAGAACGGATGCCCGAGGACCAGCGCCATCTTTCTCCCATCCCGCGACCAGCGCCCCCAGACGACTGCTCCCGGAAGGACCTGGGAAGCCGTTCTGGTATTCACGTCGTAGATCCAGAAACCAAAGCCGGTGAGTTCTGTGCCAATGCTCAATTCGCGTCCTGTCGGCGACCATTCGATCGGGATCGGTTCATAGTCGGTATCCATCGGCTCCCTCCAGGCGGCATCATAGTAGACGGGGAGAATCGGCAGCCTCCAGGCCACGACTGTCGCACGCGTCTCCAGGTCCGTGATCAGAATCTCGCCTCGATGCTCGTACGCGACGTACTTCTCGTCCGGCGAGATGGCAGGGAAGTATGAAGGGCTGTAAATGATCCGTTCCGGCTCGGCTTGAGGATCATCGAAAGCCTTCTTATAGATGAACCAGTCCTCCATGTAACTATGGTAGTAGACATACTTCGAATCCCGTGACCAGCCCAAGAGCACGCCCTTGCCGAGGTGCCAGGGTTTGCCGCCGGCGGCTGGGATGACGTACATCTGCTCGAAAGCCGAGCGAAACGAAAACGGCGACTTGACGAAGGCAATGTACTTGCCGTCCGGCGACCACCGGGGGAAGAAGCCGAAACTCACCAGGGACCGAATCGTGCCCCGCTGGCGATCCTCGATAATGCCGACTCCCTTCAAGCCAGGCTTTTGAGGCTGGGTCAGAAGAGTCTCATGTCCCCATATATTATGAGGGTCAAGTCCGGCGTAGATCAGCTTCTGCCCGTCCGGCGAGTAGTCCGCCGCGGCACCGTTCACGACCACTCTGTGCGCTTTTGAGTGGAACTCCTGGTACGTGCGGTGAATCATACGCAAAAGCGTCGCCGTGGGTCCGCTCTCGGTGCGATCCGGCAACGCGAGTTCTCGCCCGAATTCGCCGCTATCGGCCACATACTTCGCCAACCAGGGGGAGAAATAGTAGGCAAGGACCCCGGGGGACGTGGCGCATTCGGTGTCGGCCTCACGATAGCGACCCAGAGCGACCAGGGCCCCCAGAAGTCCCGACTGGTATTGTCCGACACCGGGGCGCCTTGCGACACACTCTTTCGCATCGGCCAGCGCCTGTTCATAATTACCCATCCTGAAATGGGTCTCGCGCCGCTGGTCGTAGAGTCCACCGATTTCGGAATATGTGTCGCCCGCCCGCTCGATGGCGCGATTGTGATTCTCGATCGCTTCGCGGTAGCGCCCCATCCGGCGTAGAGCCACAGCCCTCAACGCGTAGCCCGAAGGGTTTTCCGGTTGGACGAATATCATCTTGTCCGCATCCCGGTCCATATTCTCGTAGTCCCTCAGGGCCGCATACGTCAGGGTCCGCATCTTGCGCGCCAGGTAATGCTCGCGATCGAGCTTCAATGCCTCCGACAGCAGGCGGATCATGTCTTCGAGTGTCTCCGCCGTTCGCGCGCGCACGATGAACGCCTCGGGCGTCTGGGACGGGTACATGTCGGCCAGTGTGCGGTTCCTTGTGACCAGGGCGTCGTTGCCCAACTCGACATACAACATCGCCAGAAGCTCGTACACGACCCCCTCTTCAGGATGTTCGGCTTCCAGTTGTTCGAGTATTTGGAATGCCTCTTCCGTCCGGCCCAGGTCGGCCAGGATGCGGACCTTCAGCAGTTGGCTGTTGAGTTGATCGGGCACCAGCTCCAGCGAGGTCTCGGTCTGCTCCAGTGCCAGTTTGTGCTGTCCCTCTGCGTAGTATGTCTGGGCGGCCGAGAGGGCGGCTTCCGCCTTCTGCGCAACGAGAGTACGTTGTTCTTGAGCCAGCTTTCGGGTATTCGCGGCGTTCCGCCGGTACAGCCGGACGCTCAAGAAGCCCATACAGGCAATGACCACAACGCATAGGCCGGCAATCACCTGGATTCGGTTCCGACGGGCGAACTTCCGCAGACGGTACACCGTCGTAGGCGAGCGGGCTGTGACCGGCTCGTGATGGAGGTGGCGCTGGATGTCTTCGGCCAGGGCATGGGCCGTGGCGTACCGCCGGTCCGGTTCCTTGGCCATCGCCTTGAGCACAATCCAGTCCAGGTCCCCGTGCAGCCGTCGCCGGAGGGTTCCGATATCCGTCCTCCGTTGTTCCGCCAGCTTTGTCGACTCTCCTTCGGGCACCGTCCTCAGAGAGGTGCTGGGGGTTTTGGGATCCTCCTCCCGAATGACCCGCCGGATGTGCTCGGGGCCGCCCTCCCGTAGCGTCTGGGGATCGAACGGAAACACGCCGGCCAGTAACCGATACAGAACCACCCCCAACGAGTAGATATCCGCGCGCGTATCCACCCCTTGGGCAGTCATCTCCGCCTGCTCGGGGCTCATGTACTCCGGCGTGCCCAGCAGCCGGCTGTCCTCCGTGAACAGCGTCTGTTCGGTCAGCAAGTGGCCGAGAGCTTTGGCGATGCCAAAATCGATGATCTTGGGCACCGCTTGGTTGTCTCTCATGGAGACGAGGATATTGGAGGGTTTGAGATCACGATGAATGATGCCTTTCTGATGCGCGTGTTGGACGGCATCGCAGACTTGCAGGAACAGCTCCAGCCTCTCCTCAACGGTCCGTTTGAACTGGTCACAATGCGCGGTGATCGGCACGCCCCAGACGAGTTCCATGGCAAAGTAGGGCCGGCCCGCCTCGGTCGTCCCGGCGTCGTAGAGGTGTGCGATGTTGGGGTGGTCCAGAAACGCCAGCGCCTGCCGCTCGGCCTCGAAGCGCGTCATCACCTCCCGGGTGTCCATGCCCGGCTTGACAACCTTCAGGGCCACCTGCCGTCTCATGGGGTACTCTTGCTCGGCCGAGTATACGACCCCCATCCCCCCCTCACCAAGGACATCGGCGAGCCGGTAGCGGCCGATCCAGGTCCCCAGTTGTTCCCGGGCGGGGTCCGGCACGCGCGTGGACGACGGAACTTCAGGTGCATCACCGGATGGGGCGCCGCCCGTGCCAGGCTCGTTTTCCCGAATCGTAGGGTCGTCGGGCGGATCGAAGGCCGAGTTGGCCTTGTCCGTCACCGTGGAGAACAGACGGCCCAACTGATTCGGGCTCAGACGAGATAACGGCCTTCTTTTCATGATTCGCCCGGATACACTCGGCGGTGGAACCATGAGTAACTACAGAAACTATCTCAGATTTTGCGCGATCTTGGGAAAGAAGCGTGCCATGTCCTGCAGCTCGTCGCCGGCCTCGTCGGCCGACACGACGGACTCTTGGACGCACTTCTCCAACGCCGCTCGAATCCGCCTCTTGACTGTCACGATCATGTTCGCCAGCTTCGCGCCGTCTGAGATGCCGTAGCGATTACAAAGATCCTGTACCGCAGGGGGCTCCGTCTCCTCCACGAGGGGCTGCAAGACCCGCTCCTCGAAGACCTTCCAATAGACCGTCTTGCCGTCCTCATGGCAACTTGTCTCGACTTCCTGCAGGGCCCGCTCCAGCAACGAGGAGACCCAGACGTGGTTGAAGCAATCGTCCGGAGAGAGCTCGTCGGCGACCTCGGGCAGGGCCTCCGCCCCGACCACATCCAGCGGGATAAGCTGGCCTTTGGGAAGACGCTTCCGCGCGGTCTCCTTGTCGTGCACGTTGATGAGATAATTGTGCAGCGCCGTGAGCAGGAACGACCGGAAGCGGCCCTTGCCCCGGTCGGCTTGCTTGACAAGCTCTTTGCCCAAAACGATTTCGTGGAAGAAAGCCTGGGTCAGGTCTTTGGCCTCCTCATTGGCAAACCCGCGGCGCCGCAGATAGCAATAGACGGGCTTCCAATAGTCCTTCAGCAGCGATCCGATCAGTACCTGATCCTGGTCCTCACCGGCCCGGATACCCTCGATCAGCGACCAGTGCGTGGTTAGAAATGTCCCTCCTTTTCCCCCGAGGTCCGTCTGATCTTTCCCGCTCATAGTCGGGCTCCCACGACATTGGCGTCGTCCACGCCAGGGACGACTTCGTGTCTTTCTCGCGTTGACACTCAGTCTACGGTACCTCACCAGTTCGGACCTCCGTATTCTACAAGGCAGGGCCCCGGCGTGCAAGAACCTGTTGCCGGCACAGGCACGACCAGGGAGGCAAGTCCGGGTGATGCCCCACGTCAGGGCTCTGAAACGACATTTCTGACCTCAGGCCGGCGCCAAATCGAGAAAAAGAACGTCCTGCCGCGCAAAACCCGAATCCCTTCCTGTACTGGATGGTAGAGGTTCAGAGCCCAGGTCAGGACGACCGGGACCTCTCATGCTGCAGCATGATCCAGACGCGTCCACTGGGGCGCGTTCCGTCGAACCATCTTTTCTCAAAGGAGACGAATCGTGAGAACTCAGCCAACAACCCGATGTCTGCTCAGAGTGATCCTGTGCAGCCTGATCCTGGGCGGCCCCGTCTGGGCCGGTCAATTTTTTTTCGAGGATTTCAGCGATGGCAATGCCAAGGATGCCTCCCCGGTGAACTGGGTGCCTCGCGACGCGGGGTACGTCCTGACCCCCGAAGGACTCGAGGTCGCCGGTGGAGCAGGGGCGGGGGATGCGACCGGCACGTACTATACGTATCGCGATGTATCTGTCAGGGTCCAGATCAAAAGAGTCTCAGACCACACCAATCCTGAGTGGGCATCGGGATTTGCACTCCGCTGGGGCGGACCCACCGGTGGGTATTGGATCGAGGTCCGGCCTCCCAATCGCTTCTGGCTCGGGCACATGAAGCGCTACGTCCTGCGCGGCGCAACTCTTCCCTTCGACGTTGACGAGAGGGAGCTGATCATTCGTGTGGATGCCATCGGCGCGGAGATCAAATGCTGGTGCTGGCCGGCCGATGAGTCCATGCCCGAGACGCCACAGATTACCCTCATCGACGATGTGACGCCCGATGGGATGCTCGGACTCTATGTCGGGACGCCGGGAGGGAAAGCCATTTATCGCTGGGTGGAAGCGGTCTCGACGGAGGTGCCCATCGTTGACTTCGACGGAAATGGACAGGTCGATACCAGAGATCTCCTGAAGATGATTGATTGCTGGGGCCAGGAGGAGCCGTCGGTCGACCTCTCCGGTGACGGCACGGTGAACGCGGACGACTTGGAGATCCTGATGAAGTACTGGGGGCAGGAGGTGGAAGACCCGACGCTGCTCGCCCACTGGGCTCTGGACGAAGCGGAAGGATCGGTGGCTGCCGACAGCGCCGGAACCCACGACGGCACGCTGGTTGGCTATCTGCGTTGGCAACCGAGCGACGGGGCGCTGTTGTTCGACGGGAGTCCGAGCTTCGTCATGACGCCGTTCGTTTGCGATCCCGCCGCGGGCCCGTTCAGTGCGCTCGCCTGGGTCAAAGGTGGCGCTCCGGGCCGGGTGATCCTCGCACAAGTGAATGGAGCCTGCTGGCTGAAGGCGGCCGGCCCGCAGGGCACGCTGATGACGGAACTGACGGGGCCACAGGGCGGACCGCTGGTCTCGCCCGCCGTCATTACGGATGGCGTCTGGCATCGTGTGGGCCTCGTCTGGGATGGCAGCAACCGCATCCTCTACGTGGACGGGATCGAGGTCGCCCGAGATACGCCGGGGGGCATGGCGGGCTCGAATGGCGACCTGATCATCGGCGGCCCTGCCAATCCCGGCGAAGGCGGCTACTGGTCCGGCCTAATTGACGCCGTCCGCATTTACAGCCGCGCGGTCAAGCCGTGAGACTGGCCTGGCGAACGCACGGGGCTGGTGGCGTGCGACGCGGCCAGCCCTTTTCACTTGTGGTACCGCGACGTGTCCATCAGCGCGCAGATCAAGAGGATCTCAGACCACAGCAACGGCGAGTGGGTGTCGGGACTTCTTTGCCGATGGAGTAGTGGGCCGACCGGTGGCTATTGAATCGAGGTCAGACCGCCCAACCGGTTCTGGTTCGGCCACCGGGATCGGTACATCTTGCGTAGGGCGACGCTTCCATTCAATGTCGACGAGACGGAGCTGATCATCCGTGTGGATGCCGTCGGCGATCAGCTCAAGGCCTGGTGCTGGCCGGCCGACGAGCCCATGCCCGAGGAGCCGCAGATCTCCCTCGTGGATAACGTGGCGCCCGAGGGCCCCGTGGGGTTCTACTATTCGAATCGGGGAGGCGAGTCCGTTTACCGCTGGGTGAAGGTGGAGTCGCGGGAGGTGCCGATCGTTGATTTTAACGGCGACGGGAACGTAGATATCAATGACCTCCTTCAACTCATCGAGTCCTGGGGGCAAGCCGACCCCGTCTGTGACATTGCCCCGCATCCGTATGGCGATGGTATTGTGGATGCCCAGGACCGGTCCTCTCCTTCACGACGGAAGCCTTTGCCAATCCGATCCAGAACATCGTCGCCACGGCCTCCAGCGCCCAACCCCATATGGGACCGGGCCACACGGTGGATGGCTCGGGACTGGACGAGACCGATGGGCATTCGACGGACGGAAAGGACATGTGGCAAAGCACGAATGCAGGGCCGCTCTGGATTGAGTTTGAGTTTGACCAGATCTATACCCTGCACGAGCTGTGGGTGTGGAACTCAAACCAGTTGATCGAACCTTTCCTCGGCTTCGGCGCCAAGAGCGTCAAGATCGAGTACTCGACCGATGGGGCAACATGGGCCGTGCTGGATGGCGTACCGGAATTTGCCAGAGCCTCGGGCCAGCCCGGCTACCGGGCAAACACCATCGTCAGTTTCGGCGGACTCTCGGCCAAGCATGTCCGGCTGACCATCGATGACAATTGGGGGGTCACGCAACAGACCGGCCTGAGTGAAGTACGCTTCTTGTATATCCCCGACAGGTCGGCAGCCACCCCATAGGCTACGAGCATAGGCAACGTTTGCACATACCGCGCAGACTCCGGAACAGGCCGGCGGCTGAAGAAACCGTCGGCCCCGTCCATCTGGAATGGGTCAGTGACACACGCATGCAAGCTGTGCGCGCAGAAGGTGGTCGGCGATGCCGGCTGGCGCCGTGTGGGCCTTGCCGGGGATGGTGCGACGGGACCACCCAGTGGCGAGACAGCCTTTCACGGCTGTCTCGCCATCTGTCGTATCGGCAATCCCAGGTTGCTCCCCAACGACAAAAGAACACACCAAGAACCTCGCCGTCGCGCAAAATCTGAGTCCTTTGCTGTATTGATTCGTGAAGAGGCCCGTTGCCCACGCCGTGCCGGCGGGACACGCAGCCTCGGAACTGTCGGGGCGATTCAGGTATATGATCGGGATGTCACAGGAAACAAGGCAAGCCCAAATGGGCGTGCCTGACAAAGGACTGTCCCCAGACGTTGGGAAGACAAGGAGAAGATCATGAAGCCGAAACGATGGTATGGGATTGTGACGGTGCCGGTAGTCCTCTTGTGCCTTGCGGGCAGAAGCCCGGCGGGGACATGGACGTACGACGACTGGATTGTTCGGTTCGATATCCCCGAGCAGTCCATCTGGAAGCAGGAACTCTTTCTGTGTCCGGAGGACAACAAGCCATTTTCTTTACATGCCGGGCCGAAGAAAGTAGAAGATCCAACATCCATGCTGTTTGGAACCGGCGTGGACGTCTGGTTTGACGGAAGTCTTGGCGCAGTGAGCGGCAACATCGAGGGGCTCATCGCGGTGGGTCATGACCGCTACGTGCCGACCCCCGGCCCTGTGGCTGTCAGCATATCCTATACTCCGTTAGCGGATGAAAGCCGGATTCATGCTACCCTCGGTTTCCAAGCGAGAGCGGAGGCAATACTAAACGTCGACTTTCCCTGGCCCACGCCGGATATCGTCAACCTGAAAGGTTCGCTGGGGAGCGAGTGGGTCGGATTTGACGTCACCGAGGACTTCACGAGCGATCTGGGCACCCCCCACGTTGGCTCTGGCGCTTCCCACGACCTGTGGGCGTTTTCAGTTGGCGCTGGTGTGGCCGGGGCAGGCGTAGCGGGTAATGTGTTCCAAGAGGTCTCTTTCACACCCCTGAGTATCACAGGGTCCGTGAAGTACACTCATTTGGAGACGGGGCAGTGGTTGGACACCCTGTTCAGTGTGCCTTTCGTCTTCGACCGAGATCCCGCAAAGATCCCGCTGGAGCTTACCCTGGACAGGGCCGGGTGGTGGGAAGTGGAAGTAACAAACCTCGATCTGGAGAACACTTTCTCCCAGAAGCTCGGGGCCAGCATCACGGGGTCCGCCTGGTTTACGTTGCTCGGGAAATCGGCGGAGGCTAGCCTTCCGCTGGGACTCTGGGATCAGCCCCCGTTCGAACTGGTGACTTTTGGCGTCTCGCCGTTGGGCCGGTTCAATGTTTTTGTCGATAGTGCTCCAATCGATTCGGGACCTGCGTCGCCTGCGGTTCCCGTGCCGGGGGCGGGGTCGCTCCTTGGCGCCGGTCTTCTCGTCCTGGCGACCGGGCGGCGGCGGTACCGCCATTGGGTGGACCGCGGTTGACGATCGGACCGGGGCGGAAGGCCATGAAACACTGTTCGGAATGAGATTGGAGCATCACGCTGTGCGCACTTGGAGACTCTCAGTCAATAGGCTATGCAGAGGGGTGCCCCGGTTGCGCGTTGCGGTCGCGGACCGCGATCAGCGATGGCAACCGGCACCGCATGGGCCTTGTCTGGGATGGTGCGACGCTGCCAGCCCTGTTCACTTGTGGTTCCACGACTATGAGGTGCGTAGATGAGAACAAGGGGAGGAAAAACGATGTCAACAGAGATACGCCTGGGTGGGTTGGCCGCCACCCTCGCTGCCGGCATATGGATGCTGACCGAGATCATGGAAATCGTGAATGGCGGATTCTCGCCTGTCCAGTTGAGTCTGACCCTGGTCGCCTTTGTGATACTACCTTTTGACGTGCTGGGATTCCATGCGGCTCAGGCTTCCAAGGGACGCTGGATGAGCCTGATCGGAGCCGTCTGCCTTGCGAGTGCATTCATCCTTTGGTCGGGTGTCACCATGCTTGATGTGGTGCTGAAGACCAAAACAGAGATGGACATCGGCGGAGGCGAGGAAACAGGGAAAATCATCTTCTGGATTGCGAGTGTACTGACGGCGGTAGGACTTGTCGTCTTTGGCATCGCTGCCCTGCGTGTGGGTCTATTCCCACGGTGGACGGGCATGGCTCTCATCCTTGTGGTGGTCTTCTTCCTCGTAGTGTCCCTTTTCCCGGTACCGATGGTTGTGTGGAATACCATCAACGCAGTCACCTGTGTAGCGTTGATCCGGATGGGCTGGGTGCTTTGGTCGCGGCCGGGGGCCGGCGAACGCATGTAAGCGAGCGAGCGAAAGAGTGTATCTCGTATCTTGTTCCTGGTATCTCGATGGAATTCGCCTGCGCGCCGTCCGGGCCGGCGTGCTGAGCGTTCCGCCTCGTGCGGGGTCTTCAGGATCCGGCGCGATGGCCGTGGCCAAAGAAGTCCAGGCAACAGATGCCCTTCCTTCTCAAAGGTGGCTTGGCCTGTGAGGGCTCCGCGTTCCCTCGCGCTCGCCGACACAACCCAAGCCACCGTACTCTCTCCGTGGCATCCTCGCGGGTCAGAAGACCGGAGCAGCGAAGATGGTAATCGTCGCCACCTGCACGCCCGTCAGGCCGGCCGGGAAGGCCGAGAGATCTAAGTCCTCGCCTCGGACCCACAGGGTGGTCGTGACCGTGCCGGGACCGAGTTCCGCAGGCTCCAACCAGGCGCTCCACATACCTCCAATCGCGGGGATCGGCGATATCTGGGCGCTGAGTCGGGCGCGGAAATTCACTTCCACCTCGATCTGCACGCTGCCGATGTACGTTCGCGGGGAACTCGAAGCGCTCGGATCCGGAGACAGCGAGAAGCTGGAGCCACCGATCTTGATGACCGGCGCGGAGCCACCGATCTTGGGACCATCGCCGGTATCGCCGCCGTCGTTGCCTGCGCCACCCCAAGGACTGACCTCATCGCAGGACATCCACCACCCGGAATGGGGTGTATAGGACATCACGGGCGGATCGCAGTACGTGTCGTTGTCCTTGCCATTGGTCCAATCATCCCAACTGACGAATAGAGGCAGGTCGGGATCGTCGTAGTCACAGCAGACCACAGTGCCCAGCGTGCCGGCGTAGAGTCCGGTGGCGGGCACCCCCTGCGAATCCAAAGGCGTGTTGACCATCAGAATGACCCGATCCCCGGGTCTCAGACCGCAGCAGGCCCCCGTACTGCCTGTTTCACCATTACCCTGCGTGAGCTCCACGCACTCGATGTCCCGCGGGTAATGAATGCCGGAGGCCAGCGTGCTGGCCACGCCGGTGCCAAGGTTGAGTTCAAAGACCTTGTTGGCGGAATTCGTACTGATGTAGGCGAAGTTGCCCAAGATGCAGATCCCGGTGACGTTGACGCCCCCGGTCTCCCCCACCTTGGCGGCGCTGCCGGATTCGGTGAAGCTGTATACCATCCGCGATCCGGCCAGAATGTAGTACTTGCCGCCGGTATACGCGAGGTCGCTCAGGGGCTGCGGCAGATGGCTCAGAGTCTTGAAGACGGACGCTTGATAGGTCGTCAGGTCGATCGCCAACACTTGGCCGTTGCCGTTCTCAGAGAGAATCAATCGATTGCCTACCACAATGCCCGAGAGGCTCTGGTAAAGGCTGTCCGGCGTGGAGAGAAGTTTCGTCGTAGCCAGCAGGCTTCCCGTCTCATCGATGAAGAACGCCTTGTCGTTGCGGTTGTCCAACAGGGCAAAACGCCGATTCGGCAGCGCCACGAACTTGTAGTAGTCATTGGCCGCCGCCGGCGTGGGAATGCTCGTGAGGTAGTCCCCGTCCAGGCTGTAGGCGACAAGATCCCCACCGCGCGTTGTCTCGGTCACGTAGAGACGATCATCGCGGATCTCGATGTCGTAGCTGTCCTTGTGCAAAGCGAGCAGGTGCTCCACCGTCCCGTCCAGGGAGATCCGGTGGATGCCAGCCTTGCCCACGGTGTACAGCTCACCGCTGGTGCCGCCGGAGCCGTCATCGGAACCACTATCATCGGAGATCGGGCCCAGAGAGATCGTCAGATTCACCTGCGAACCCCGGGGGACCTGCGAACCGGACGCAGGATTCTGGCTGATGACCTGCCCTGTGGGCACGGTCTGGCTGTGGCTCTTCGTGATCGTCCCGACCGCCAGACCCGCGGAGGCGAGCGCCGATTGCGCCTGCGACTGGGTCATTCCCGTGACCTTCGGCACCGGGACCGTCTGGGGGGCCGTAGGGCCTTGGGAGACCGTCAATTCCACGGCCGAGCCATAGTCCACCCATGTCCCGCCCGTCGGATTCTGCCCGACGACCTGCCCCGCGGGCACGCTGTTGTTCTGAGTCCAGATGACCCGGCCCACCGTCAACCCGGCCGCGGTGATCGCCGATCGAGCCTGGGATTCGGTCTTCCCGATGACATTGGGAACCGGGACTTTCCTCCGCTCGAACTGCGCCGACAAAGTTCCATTACCGTTGACCTTCATGGTCGTGCTGGCGCTGGTGGAACTGGTCACACTCACCCCGCCGGTGCGGTTCCAGCGCACGAATTGATAACCTGAGGACGGTGTCGCCCGAATCGATACAGACGCCCCGCAGTCATAGGTGCGGGTGCCGGGACTTGGGGAGACCGTTCCGCCCGTCGGGGTAGAGATCGTCACCGTGTAGCGTTTCTTCTCGAACACGGGGCACAGGCTGCCGCTGGAGTTGACTCTCATCGTCGTGCTGGCGCTGGTGGAACTGGTCACGCTCACCCCGCCGCTGGCATTCCATCGCACGAACCGATAGCACGTGCTCGGCGTCGCCCGAATCGAGACCGATGTGCCTTTGTTATAGGTATGGGAACCCGGGCTCGGACTGACCGTACCCCCGGACGGCGTACAGACGGTGACCGTGGCCGTCGGGGGCTTCACCGTAACATACCAGTAGATGTAGCTGGTCCAATGGGTAGTTGGGATGAACAACATCCAATACTCGTATTGGGCATGAACCTTGATGGTGTAGGTTCCTGTCGCGGTGAACGTGTAGCTGAAACTGCTGGAGTCGTTCTGCCCACCCAGGTTTTCCGTCTTTCTGTATACGTCATTGACATACCACTTGGCCTCATCCCAATTGTCCGGCCAGTTGAGGTTGCCAAAACCTGCTTGGAAGGTCTGTGACTGACCTTGCGTCAGTGTTAGAGACGATGTCGTCGGGCTGATCCTCGTTATCGTGGCCGCCTCCGCGCTACACGTAAGGGCGAGGGTAGCCATGATCCCGGCCAACAGGACTGTACATCTGTTCAGACGAAGCCGGTCGGCCGGGAGGTTGATGATTCGTTTGCTCCCTGTGTTGGTGCCTCCTGCCGGGACGAGGCTTGACACCACCGTTCCATCGCTCGTGATTGTCTGCGCCCTCATAGTCGTCCTCCTTCTGTGTTGACGGTTGCCACGACCTCGAACGAACCCTTTCAGCCCCGCCTCGGAACTGCCAAGATGGTGGATCCGTGTGATCTACGATCGTGCCGATTTATCTCGAGTCGGTCGAGAGGCAGAATGCTCCCGGCGGCTCAACACAATCCAACTCCGTTCTCCTAAAGAATCCGCAGCCGATCCGGCTTCGGTGCGCGGGACCGTGATTTTCTTGAAAAAGACGTCCGCCATTCATGTGAAAA
>Ga0209163_1001149_pt1 | contig 32572 bp, 22 predicted proteins | sample MTBAKSrepl2MetaG_FD_187457 | JGI IMG/M metagenome (GOLD analysis project Ga0209163, IMG submission 187457) | Enrichment culture microbial communities om Arthur Kill intertidal strait, New Jersey, USA, that are MTBE-degrading - MTBE-AKS2 (Arthur... | ecosystem: Environmental > Aquatic > Marine >...
GATCCATTTCTTCCCGAAAAGCGTGGGCGTGAACGTCGTGCTTCCGATCGTGCGGTACACGTGCCCGCCCGTGGAACTCCTGGCGAACACCGCATTGGGCAAGCTGGATTTGTTGGAAGGGCTCGGCAGTGTCGCCCTGAGCCTGCTCCTGGTGGTTCTCTACGGCGCCGCAGGGGTCGTCTTGCTGGGCAAACGGGAATTCAAGTACGTCGCCGATTGATGCGGAGGGACACAAAGTGAAAGCCTATGCCCTGATCACCGAGACGTTCCAGCGGAAGACAGGCATCCGCATCGTGCACCTCACGTGGCTGGCAGCCTATGCACTGATGTTTCTGATCCCCTTTCCGCCGAGAATGGGGTGGCAGTGGGGGGGATTCCTGTTTGCCTGGAGCGGCTGCTTTCTGTCCCTCCCGCTCAGCGCGGGGGTCTTTGGCGACGACATTGCCTCCGGACGGATCCGTATGCTCGTGACGGAGCCAATCCGGCCGTTCGAGCTCTACTTGTATCGTTTTCTGGGATTGTCGCTGCAGGCTGCGGTGCACCTTCTGATAGCGGGGGCTCTGATTCTGCTGCTGCATCGGCTTACCGACCGGGGCGAAACCGACCATTTCAGCACGTGGCTGCTGGCATCGTGGCTGATCTTCAATGCTTGGACCGCCCTGTCTGCGACCGTATCGGTCGTGGTCAAGCGCGGACAGAACGCCATGTTGCTGGTCCTCGGCGCGATTACCGCGGCCTTTCCGCTCTATATGCTGCTGCTATTCTTCGAGGATCACCTGGGGACGAGGATCTACCTGGGAATCCTCCGTTACGCCGGTCCGCCCCTGGAGTTGCTTGTGCAATTTGGGCGAGGCCGGGATAATCTGCTCCAGGCGATGGGCAGTATCGGTCACAGTCTGCTGCTGACGACTCTGTACAGCGCGATCGGGATCGTGCTCCTGGGCAGGCGGGAATTCAAAGGTGCGACGGATTGAACGGGGAGCATGAGAGAGGTCCGAATATGAATGACTACCCCATTGTCGTCGAGAATCTGGTCAAATACTACGATGGACGCTGCGTGCTGGACGGCATCCGCTTCGAGGTGCCGCGCGGGTGCATCTACGGCCTGCTTGGTCGTAACGGTTCGGGCAAGACGACCCTGATCCGCATCCTGCTGGGCCTCGAGCCTCCCACCCGCGGTCGGACGTTCGTATTGGGCGAGGACTCCACGAGGCTGTCCGCGAACACGCACGGAAGGGTTGGCTATGTGGCCGAGGGACATCACCTGATTCAGAGCTATAAGGTCCGCCGACTCGTCGGCCTGTGCAAGGGCCTGTCCCTGCGGTGGAACGACGAGTTCTTCGGACAGCTCATGGAGACCTTCCGTCTGCCGATGGACCGCAAGGTCAAGGAACTCTCCACCGGCATGCGGGCCCAACTCAACTTGGCCCTGGCGATGGCGATCGATCCCGAGCTGGTGATCCTCGACGATCCGACGCTGGGCCTGGACACGGTCGCCCGACGGCAATTCCTCGAACTGGCTATCGATGTGATCCAGCGGCAGGGACGGACGATCCTGTTCAGCTCGCATATCCTGGCCGACGTCGAGCGGATCGCGGACCGCATCGGGGTCCTCGTCGCTGGCAAGCTTGTGATCGATTGCAGTCTCGACGAGCTCAAGAGCCGGGTCAAGAAGCTGCGGGTGATCTTCCCCGAGCGGACGCCGGAGGACCTGTACCTCACCGACATCATCCACCGCCAGGCGATGGGCCGCGAGATGGTCCTGACCGTGGCCAACTGGAATCCGCAGAAGCAGGCCATCCTGGCGACCTTCGGGCCCGAAAGCTGCGCCGAAGTCCCGATGACGCTGGAGGACATCTTCATCGAGTGCACGAGGCCCGCATCGGCCGTTGTCCCGGAGGACGTAGCACGGGCATCCTGCCCGTGATTGATCGTGAGGGCATGGGCGCTCGCGCCCGTGCTACTCGTCGTGCGGGGACGCACGACCTACGAGAAGAGGTGTAACATGCTGAGTCTCATCGGTCGAGAGATTCGCGATCACATCGTGTTCGTGCTGGCGCCCTGCGTTGTCGGACTCCTCATGGTCGCCCTGACGGTCCGTTCCTTTCTCAACGGCGTCGGCATGACGTTTGTTGTCCCGTTGGCTTTCATGATGTCTCTGCCCTTGCTGATCTTCTGCATCCTGGGATCGGCGCAGATGTACGGCGACCGGGCCAACAAGGTCTCGGCCTTGCTGGGCACGCTGACCGTCACGCGGAATCGAATCCTCGTCGCACGGATCCTCGTGGGGGTGCTGACCATCCTGGTCACCCTTGTCCCGCCGGTCATCGCAATACTGGTCCTGATGAGGCTGTTCGTGCCGGGGGCGGAGCTCTGGTATCGAATGGTCGGCGAGATTTCCGTCACCCTCGCGTTGACCGGCTTTGCCTGCTACTGCGCGGGGCTCCTGGTCGGCTGGACGACCAGCCGGGCCGGGCTGATCGCGGGAAACTCGCTCCTGTTGCTGATCATCGTCTCCCTCGTCTATATCAAGGGCTTTGGTCCCGAGGTCATGGGGGTCCTGCTGCTGTGCATCGCGGCCATGCTGCTGCGGATCTGGCATACGTTCACTTCGACAGCGCTGTAAGGTGTGGATCATGAATACGCGAACGCACAATCTCATCAACGTCGTGGGAACCGGTGTCCTGGCGACGATCCTGCTGTGCGCGGGTCTCTTCTGGGCCCGCTGGGTCAATAGTGTGATGCGAGGCGATCTACTGCCGGGCTCTGCCCAGGAGGTGACCCTCCATCCCTCACGCAACCTCATGATCGAGAAAGGCGCGGACCCGAACCTGCTGGCTCCGCCCGTGGTGACGGCCAGGACCGTGCCGGGGTTTCCGCTCAACATGGGCCTGGGCACCCTGCGCTATTTGCAGGCGCGCATCCCTGGAATGTCGTCGGGACCGCGTATGGTCGAGTACACGCTTCGATGGAGCCTCCGGTCCGACAAATTGTACTTCAATCCTTCGCTCGGCCTGATCGTTCGAGAAGGGATGGAACGAATTCGTCGAGAGGATGGGACACGCGCTGATCGGCAGTCTACCTATTATGCCGGTCCCGAGGGGATCTCCAGGACGCCGGAGGAGAAGCTCGGCCGGTTCGTGGCGCCCCTGGCCGACGCATTCCAGATTGAGCCGCAAGTCGTGTATGATCGCGGCGCCAGACGGTTCTTCACCATCCATTGGCGAGAGAACGGCCCGGGGGTCAGGAAGGGGCCGGAACTGCCCGATGACGGGAGCTATCGGCCGGTGCAGATCGGCATGCTGATGAAGAATTTCGTCACGATTGAGGGCCCTCACTCCAGTCGGGAATCTATGCCTTGGACGATTGACTACATGGGTCCGGTCCTGGTTCTCGACGCCTCCGGGCGGATCGATTGGCTGGATCCTGAGACGCTCGAGATCGGCGGCACGGCGGGCTACTTGCCGATGCCCGAGACCTTCCTCGGCTCCAGAGGGTCGGTCGCGCGGCCGGACGACGTGGCGGGCTATCACGTAGTGCCTTTCCGGCGCAGCGACAACCGCGCCCGGGGCACCGCCGTGGCCACGCTCTCCCGCGAAGGACTCGCCCTGCAACTGGATTACTTCGATGCCAGCGGCGTGCAGATCGCCAGTGACAAGTCCATGATGCCACGCTACGACGAGGACGGTGGTCGAGGAGGCCGCATCGGGTGGACCCCGTCGGAAAAGGCGGTCTACAGCCACGCCGGATTCACAGTCGCCAAGCTCCTGCTCGAAAACCTGCATCCGCCGGTCCTCGTGCTGATATCTTACTTCAAAGGCCCGGGATTCGACGCGACGGCCGGTTATCGCTCTGTGTTCCTGCTGCCCGATTCGTTCGCCGCGATGGTGGCTCGGTCGGGAAGGGATATAACGCGGTGGGAGCGGTTCTTCTGGGCCGTGGGGTTCATGTTGCCCGGCTTGGCCCTCCTGGCCCTGCTCGCGGTGCGTCTGGACCGTGCGGCCTATGTCGCCGGGACGCCGAAGAACGCGCGGAGGGCCTGGGCTATTGCGACGATCATTCTCGGCCTGCCCGCGTATATCACCTACCGCTTGACCCGCCCAAAGACCGCACTGGTCACGTGTGCCAACTGCGGCCTGGGCCGCCGGCCCGACTTCGACAAATGCCATCGCTGCGGCAGCGCCTGGTCGGTGCCCGAGCTGACCCCGCCCGCCTGGCGCGTGCTCGGCGAGCCGGAGTCGGCCGAAGTGTCATCGCCCACCCCGGCGGAGGAGATGGACTCCCGATAAAGGAGCTGTGGTGCTTGGGAGTGGAGATGGAAGAGGTGCGGAGCCATCGTCTTGCCACTTCGAACGTCACACTTCAAACTTCCCATCTTCCTGTTACTCCCCTCGGCTCGGCGGCCTTATAGAGGCGAGGACTGTTCCGATGAGCGATGGCAGCGGATACATCCAGTTTCTGGCCGAGGCCCGGGCGGGCGATCAGGCGGCGATGGGCCGCCTGGCCGTGCTGGTCTGGGAGCGGCTGTACCCCTTCGCCTTCCGCACCACGCTGGACCGCGACGCGACGGAAGACATCATCCAGGAGACGCTGCTGACGATGCTCCGCCGGCTCGGCTCACTCCGCGACGAGGAGCGGTTCTGGCCCTGGATCTACTGCATCGCCTGGAGCAAGATCCGCAACCGCTTCCGCAACCGGCGGCTGCGGTCCCTGTACGAGCGGGCCCTGCTGCTGGCCCGCAGTCCAGAGGACGACGCGTGCTGCACTGCAATCAATCCGCTGGATGCCCAGGTCCGCGAGGAGACGTTGCAGGAGGTCGCGTCGGCCGTCGCCCAGCTCAACCGTGAGCAGCGGGACATCCTGCACCTGCGCTACTACGAGGACCTGCCCTACACGGAGATCGCCACGCGGACCCAGACCACGCCGGAAAAGGCCCGCGTCCACTCCCACCGGGCGAAGAAATCCCTGAGAAAGCAGCTCGCGTGTCGGGTGTGAGGGGGACTTGGCGCAGTCCGTTGAGGAGGCTACATTCGTTCCGGCCCTCTGGGAGATACGGTGAATGAACAGGTTGCAGAGGCAGTTGATCCTGATTCAGTGGCAGTTCATTGACGATGCGCCGCTCCTGTTCGGCATTCTTGTGGCCGTGGTGCTTCTCCTACTGACCCTCGCACAACTGGCATTCATCTATCCTACAAGTCTCATGCTGCACGTGGTCTGCGTGCTTATTGGTCTACCTTCTCTTGTTAGTGTGGGCCTGTTTCTCTTGGGGGTGGCGCAGGCGCACGCCGGCGCGAATCATGGCAGCAGGGTCGCATTGTCGGTGTGGCTTATCACACCGGGCCAACTTGTTCTTGCCCGCTTGGCCGCTGGCGTGACGTTCGTCGTGGTGGTCATCGGCTGCTTGTCAGTAGCGATCACAGGCGCGGTGATGGCGGGTCTCATACAGTGGCCCGAATCCCTTCTTCCGCAGGGTCTCATCGATCTGTCCGTTGCACTTTTGTTGATCGGCCTTGTGCACTATAGTCTTGGCTTCGTGGCAGGCGGGCATACCGCGAGCCTGGTTGCGTCCCTGTCCATTCTGCCTCTGTCCGCGGTCTTCGTCTCGATTATCATCATCAAAGGGCTGGGGTCGCCTCTTGCTGTCGTCCTCGTGCCGTTCTTCCTGCTTCTCTTGTTGTATGTGTTGCTGTCTGTAAAGCGTTGTCGGTCTTTGCCCATTGCGGCGGGCCTTGTGTGTCTCACGCTGGCAGCCGTTCCGTTCTATTGGCTACGCTACTGCTCGGACGTTGTGACATCTCTCTCTGCGCTTGAGGCTCACGACGAGGTGAGCATGCCCTTGTATGGCAACTTCCGCCATGCGGGCGCATCGAGTTCATATATCGGGCCCTTCACCGTCCACGGCCGCGTTGACTCACGGGATTTCCCGATACACTATGGAGATGTCCACTTCCTTCTCCGTTCGATCGGGATCATGCGCTATCTTCAGTCGAAGGAACCGGGCGGATATCCGATCCGCCTTACCTACTTCGGACACCTTTGGGGATTCTACTATGATCGGCACAAAGGGCTCTTCGTTCATCGCGGCACCGATGGCACAGCATACATAGGCCCTGAAGGAGTCGCGAACGCGCCCACGGAAAGGATAGGTCGTTTCCTGTCTCCTGTGGTGTGCCGGGCGGATTGGAAAGAGACTGTGGTTTGTGAGCGGGAGTCGCGTTGCTTCTATGCCATCGACATCGAAACGCCGGATGTGCGTCGAGAAAGCCGGCTTGGAGATACGGCATTTCAGCCGGTGGACGCGATCAGATCCAATTTGGGTGCCGCGATCTGTGGTGTCTATTGCCACTATGCGTCGCCACGTGACAAAGAAGACCCCTACACAGATGACGATGGCACGTATCTGCCGCTGGTGAACAAGATGGGGACCATTGCCGTGATTAACCGGAGGAACGGCAATCTGCTCATGGGAGTAGGGCACCTGCCTCGTCCGTACACGTTCTTCGGTCGGGGCTCGCCCAAACCCACGGATCTCTTCAGCTACGATATCAAGATCATTGTGAAGCAGCCCGAAGAGGAGTACGCAGGACTTGTGGCGGGAAGCCTCCCGCGACAGGGCACCCCCATGACTGTCGCTGTCTTCGACAGGGATGGCCGACTCGTACAGGATCATTGTGAGGGTGGGGGATTTCGTCGGAGGGCGCTCCTCACAGCAAAGTACCTCGTCGAGAGTCTGCATCCGCCGATTCTGACGTTGGCGTCGTTCTTCACAGCCTATAGCTTCGATGCGGGGGCGACGCACCGGGCGTTGTTCCTGATGCCCAACTCCTTTGTCGCCTTGCAGCGGGACCGCGAGACGAGCGGGTTCTTTCAGTTCCTGTGGGCGCTGCTGTTCCTGGCGCCAGCGGTGGCGTTCAGCGGGTTCCTGAGTTGGCGCGTGGTTCGAGATGCGGCGATGATCGGATTGACGCGACGGGCCAGAGGGCTCTGGCTGGCGGCGACGCTTGCTTTCGGCTTGCCCGCGTACATCACGTATCGCCTGACGCGACCGCAAGTCGTCATGAAACCCTGCGCGAATTGCGGGCACGCCAGGAGAATTGATAGAGACCTCTGTCATCATTGCGGCGGGGGATGGGAAGTGCCGGAACTCGATCCGCCCGCGTGGCGCATCACCGATCGCCTGGCAGACCAGGGTGTGTGAGGAGTTGCCCTGTTGTGGCATGGGCATCCTGCCCATGCGTCCCATGGTTATGCACGACGCTTGGCAGGGCTGTGGACCTGAACCTGCTTTCATGAGCAGGAGGCTCGTGAAGAACACGGGCAAGATGCTCGTGCCACGACAGACGGATTGTCACATCCCCTCCAAGGTCGCGATGCGAATGCCGGCGGGAAACGAGACTCTGCGGCACGTCGGAAAGAAACGAGGCAGGCTTGGGGGGCCTGCCTCGCGGTGGTGTCCGGATTGTCGAACCGGCGTTCGTCAGGGCCAGAACCGGTGGAGGTAGTCGATACTCCTTTTCGCGATCGTCTCGGGGTCGGGATCGTATTTGAAGACCTCGACCGAGAGCCATTTGTCATAACCGAGAGCGCGGACCGCCTGGGCGATGGGAGTGTAATCCACTTCGCCCATGCCGGGACCGTAGAGGTTCGGGTCGTTCACGTGAAAATGCCCCACGTCCTCGACCTTCACAGAGCGGATGACCGCCGGGACGGGTTTGGTCTCGGAGCACATGGCCTTAACGTCGAGGTGGATCTTGAGGCTTGGGTGGTTTACCTCGCGGACGAGCTTCATGCCCTCTTCGACCGTATTGATGAAGTTCGTCTCGGCGGGGGCCAGCGGCTCGAAGCAAATCGTCAGGCCCAGTTGGCCGGCTTGATCGACCACCGAACTGAGCAGATCGACCGCCCGTTTCCAGGCGCCCTGTTTCGTCTGGTTGTCCAGGATGCTTCGCTGCTTGGGCGAGCCGAGGACGAGGACCTTGCCGCCAAGGTCGCGGCACAGGTCCAGCAGGGCGGCGAGGTAATCCCGCGTCCGCTGCCAGGTGGCCTGGTCCGGCGTGGTCATGTGCAGACCTGCTGGCCCGGCGAATAACCAGTGCAGGCCGACGGTTTCCAGCCCGTGGTCCTCAATGGCCCGGCGGGTCTCCCTGCGCCTGGCAGGGGTGATCTCCTTCGCCGAGGGGCCCAGCGTGAACGGCGCGACTTCGATGCCGTGGTAGCCGAGCCGGGCTGCGACCGACGCGATCTCCGTCATGGGCCGCTTCTCGAACATCTCATTGCACAGTGCGAACCTCATAGGCTCGTTCCTCGTTTCTAGTATCTCGTATCTCGAAGGTGCACTCCGCCCGTTCAGGCGGGATACGAACAACGAGATACGAGATCCACGTCGTCAGACCTGTTCCGGGATCACGTACGGCTCGCGGTAATTGCGCTTGATGAACAGGTTGGCCAACTCGCTGTGCTCGCCGACGTAGCGTTCCTTCTGGGGGTCCATCGTCAGGACCGGGCCCAGCGTGATCGGCTCTTTCTCCAGGTTCACCTCGTTGGCGGCCAGGTGATCGAGCATCCGGTTGAAAGAGTCCATCATCTCGGCGTTGTCGCCGATGGCGGCACGGATCTCCTCGACCGTGGCCTTCTTGCCCAGGCGATAGGAGGTGTTGGCCATGTGGCACAGGGCCGCCGAGAGGTGTCCGACCTCGATGTCGGCGTTCTGATCCTCGCGCTTGCGGCTGCGGACGGCCTTGATGAAGTTCTCGTGGTGGCCGGCGCCGCCGCGACCGATGAACTGCTTGATCCGCTTGCCGTCGTTGTCGAAGACCCAGCCGCCGCCGTCGTCGGTGGGGAAGTAGCCGCCTTCGCACTGCAGGCAGTTGCCCACGCGCGTGCCGCGGTAGTTGTCCATGGCGCGCATGCCTTTCTTCATCGGCAGGCCGCGGACCTCGAAGATCAGCGGCGCGGGCCTGTAGTCGAAGAAGGCGATCTGCGTGTTGGCGGTCTCGCCCACGTCGCCGACCTCGCTGACGCCGAACCGGCCGCCGATGCTGAAGCACCGGGTGGGCAGGCCCGGATCGCCCAACGCCCAGCGGGCAATGTCCATCTCATGCGGACCCTGGTTGCCAATGTCGCCATTTCCGGTATTCCACATCCAGTGCCAAACGTAATGCAGCTCGGTGCGGTGCAGGGGGACCATATCCGCCGGGCCGCACCATTTGTCGTAGTCCACGCTGGCCGGGACGGGCTTGGGCCCGTTGGTGCCGTGAACGATGCCGTTGGTGTCGGGACCGCGGCCCTTGTAGCAGAAGCCGCGTGACCAGAGGATCTTGCCGATGTTGCCCTCGCGAACCCACTCGTACGCGGCCGGATGGGCCTCGGACGAGCGCTTCTGCGTCCCGATCTGGACGATGCGGTTGTACTTGCGGGCGGCCTCGACCATCTTGCGCCCTTCCCAGATCTCGTGGCAGGCGGGCTTCTCGATGTAGATGTCCTTGCCCGCCTGGCAGGCCCAGACCGTCGTCAGGGCATGCCAATGGTTCGGCGTGGCGGACGTGACCGCGTCGATCTCCTTGTTGTCCAGGAGTTCGCGCATGTCCGTGTAGGTCTTGAGTTTGGCGCCGGTGTCCTTCTCGAACCGAGCGGCGCGCGTTTCCACGTGCTCGCGGTCGGCGTCGCAAATGGCCACGAGGCGGACGCCCGGAATCTTGCTGAAGATGCCCATATGGCCGCCGCCCTGGCTGCCGACGCCGATGATGCCCAGACGGATATCGTCATTGGCCCCGAGCACGCGGGAGGTCGGTCCGGCCAGCGCCAAGCCCGCGCCCACGGCCATCGAACTGCGGATGAAATCACGACGTGTGAACTTGCTCATGGTCGATCCTTTCTAAATTGCTGACCGATGATTGACGACTGATGATCGATGCGGAAAGAGCCGACCTCCTCCAATCATCCATCATTCTTTGCCACGCATCCATCCGTTAAACCTGCTCCGGCACCACGAACGGCTCGCGGTAGTTCCGCTTGACGAACATGTTGGCCATCTCGCCGTTCGCGCCGACGTAGCGTTCCTTCTGGGGATCCATCGTGAGGACCGGACCGAGCGTGATCGGCTCCTTCTCCAGATTCACCTCGTTGGCGGCCAGGTGCTGGAGCATCCTCTCGAAGGAGTCCATCATCTCGGCGTTGTCGCCGAGGGTGGCCTTGATCTCGTCGGGTGTAGCCTTCTGGCCCAGGCGATACGAGGTGTTGGCCATGTGGCAGAGGGAGGCCGAGAGATGCCCGACCTCGATGTCGCCGTTCAGATCGCTCACCTTGCGGCTGCGTACGGCGGCGATGAAATTCTCGTGGTGTCCCGCGCCGCCGCGCCCGGAGAACTGCTTGATCTTCTTGCCGTCGTTGTCATAGATCCAGCCGCCGCCGTCGCCGGTGGGGAAATAGCCACCTTCGCACTGCACGTAGTTGCCGACGCCGACGCCCGTCCGGCGGTAGTTGTCCATGTGGCGGACGCCCTTCTGGGCGGGCAGGCCGCGGACCTCGAAAATGATGGGGGCCGGCTGGTAGTCGAAGTAGGCGATCTGCGTGTTGGCCGTTTCGCCGACGTCGTTGATCTCGCCCATGCCGAACCGTCCGCCGATGCTGAACGCGTGGGTCGGCAGGCCCGGATCGCCGATGGCCCAACGGGCGATGTCCATCTCGTGCGGGCCCTGGTTGCCGATGTCGCCATTTCCGGTATTCCAGATCCAATGCCACACGTAATGCAGATCGATGCGGCGCAGGGGCACCATGTCGGCCGGACCGCACCAGAGGTTGTAATCCACGCCGGCGGGCGCTGGGACCGGTCCGTTCGTTCCCGCCACGACGCCGCTGTAGCCCCCGCCCGCGGTGGCGGGGCCGCGCGCCTTGTAGCAGAACCCGCGCACCCATTTGATTTTGCCGATGTGACCTTCCTTGATCCACGCGAGCGCTTCCCGGTGGGCCTCGGAGGAGCGCTTCTGCGTCCCGATCTGGACGATGCGGTTGTACTTGCGGGCGGCCTCGACCATCTTGCGCCCTTCCCAGATCTCGTGGCAGGCCGGCTTCTCGATGTAGACGTCCTTGCCCGCCTGGCAGGCCCAGACCGTCGTGAGGGCATGCCAGTGGTTGGGCGTCGCGGACGTGACGGCGTCGATGTCCTTGCGGTCGAGCAGCTCACGCATGTCCGTGTATCCATCGACTTTGATGCCCTTGTCGGCAAAGAACTTGACGCGCTGACGCACCAGGTTCTCATCCGCGTCGCAGACCGCCACGTAGCGCACCCCGGGGACCTCGCTGAAGACCTGCGTATGGTAACTTCCCTGGCCGCCCACGCCGATCGTGGCGATTCGTATCTCATCATTGGCGCCGAGCACGCGTGAGGTCGATCCGGCCATCGCCAGGCCCGCGCCCACGGTCATCGAGCTGCGGATGAAATCACGACGCGTCAACTTGCTCATTGCAGACCCTTTCGCATTGATGATTGATGATTTCAGCGGAAGTCGGGACGGCTCCATCAATCATCCATGGTCGATTATGTTCCGGCGTACTCGGCGTAGCGGTCCGCCACTCTGCCCTGCTTGTCGTCGCCCTTGTGGAAGTAGAAGCGGTACTTGAAGGTCCTGCTTTCGCCGGCGGGGATGACGAAATCACCCGTGCCGCCGGGCTTACGCTCGAAGTCGTGGATGCCGAACGGATTGACCGCGAACAGGCCGTAATCCCGCACGTGCCACCAGGTGGGGTGACGCGGGTTGCTCGGGTGGTCGAAGATGGCCACGCCGACGATTTCGCCGTTCACCGGGCCGTAGTAGTCGCACCACTTGGCCCGCTTGCCCCAGGTGGTTCCGTCGGTCTGGCCTTCGCTGTTGATGATGTGGCCCTGGCCCACCTCGCCCTTGAGTCGCAGCGTGGGGGCCAGGCGGATGCCCATCGAGCCTTCCTTCGTGTCGCCCATGGTCACCTGACCGTTCGAGGCGTGAATGGTGACCTCGAAGTCCATCATCTGCGCATCGGGCGTGTTGTAGAAGCGGTGCGTTCTCGTATCGGTGCAGACGATCTTGCCGTTCGGCGCGACCCAGTTGTTCTGTGACTTGAGGACGCCGACCTTCGGGCCGGAGCTGACCTCGAGGAACTTGTCGTGGACGATCTTGCCCTTGCCGTCGGCCCAGAAGTCCACGCCGTTGACAGCGCCGTGTGTGTACCACAGGGACTTGTGGTGCGGATGATCCTTCGCTTCGTGAGGCGCCTCGGCCATCGGCCAATTACGGGTCATCGGGGCCCCGGTCGGCCCGAGCACCGGGTAAAAGAACGGCCGCTGGGGTTCCTTGAAGCGGTACTCGGTGAACAGCTTGCCGTTGATCTCGATCGCCACCTTGTCGTCCTGCTGGGTGAGCTTGACCCCGCTGGCCGGGGTGGCGCCGGCCTGCGCCTGGGCGACCATCTGTTCGAAGACTTGCCGCTGCCCGGCCAGCGCCACGACGCGGTCGGCCGGTTTGGTCCGTGCTTCGAGCAGGACCCAGCCCTGATAGTCCGTCGATACGAGGAGGTTCATCAACTCCTGGTAGGGATAGTCGCCGAGATCCAGTTCGCGGACGTGGGCGGTGTCGCCGAACCGCGAACGCACGAGGTTGAAGTTGTACGCCAGACCTTCGCCCTCGAGGTCCTGGCCGTTGCAGTTCCAGCAAACCGCGACGTTGGGATGGTCCGCGACGTCCATGATCGCCTTGATCGTGGGCAACAGCGAGCAGCTTCCGTGCACTTCGAGGCGGATCTGCTGGTTGTAGGCGGCCCCGAACCGGCCCAATTCGTTCAGGGATTTGCCTATTTGCTCTATCGTTTTTTCGTAAGGGACGCCCTTGGGCAGATCGTTCGGCTTGACCTTGACACCGGAAGCGCCGCAGTCGTAGGCGAGCTTGACATACTGCTTGGCCCCCTCGATTTCTTTGGCGACCCGATCCGCATCGGGGTAGTGGAAGGCGAAGTTGGTCCCGAGTCCCACGAGCGTCACGCGGCTGTCCGCGAAGCGCTTCTTGACCTCCCGGCGCTGGGCTTCGGTAAGGTTGGCCTCGACGCCGTGCGCGTGTTCGGTCCGCAATTCGACGCCCAGAACACCGGTCTTCTCGCAGTTGGCGATCACCGTCGGCAGGTCCCAGTCCTGTCCCCATAGGTAGGTCACGAGCCCGAATTTCATCTTTGCGCCGGGTCTCTCGGCTGCCAGCATCCGCCCGAGGGGACCGGCTGCCACGATCCCTGCGCCGAAGACCACGGAACTCTTGAGAAACTCCCGGCGTGTGCCATGAACTGCACCCATACTGCCGCCCTTCCTATCGATGAATGATCATTGATGATTTCGGACCGAGTTCCGGACTCCCGGTTCAACAGGCCATCCGTCACAATCCAAGACCCAACCGAAAGACGCATTATCCGGGCCGAAAATTGCAGTGTCAAGGCATTTTCCCCCACCGAGGCGGTCGCGCGGCCGTAGGAACCGCGATCACGACCCCGCGTCCTTCTTGATCTGGATTCTCTTTTCGCGTACACTGTAACGCCACCCTCTTATGGGGAATATAGCGTAGCGATGAAGCTGGTTCTACACAACTTGACGTATCATGACTGTCCCGTGGAGGTCCGGGAGAAGGTGACCTTCGCGGCCGAGCAGCGGCGCGCCCTGTTGCGCCAGATGCACCGCCAGGAGCAAATCGGCGAAGCGGTGATCGTGCAGACCTGCAATCGGCTGGAGTTCTATCTGTATGCGAAACGGGATTTCGACTGCCGGGGCTACCTGGGCGGGCTGCTGGCGGGATTCGGGACCGAAGCCGGGCAGATCTGGCTGACCCACAGCCACGAAAAGGCCGGGATGGACGCGGTTCGGCACTTGTTCGAAGTGGCCGCCGGGCTCGATTCCCAAATGGTCGGCGAGAACCAGATCCTGGCCCAGGTCAAGGCCGCCTACACCGAGTCGCTGGAAGCACGGATGAGCCGGCTGGTCTTCCATCGGCTGTTTCACAACGCCTTTCGTGTGGGCAAGGCGGTGCGGACCCGGACCCACATCAATTGCGGCGCGGTCTCGATCGCCCTGGCGGCGGTGGAACTGGCCCGGGAGCAGGCCCATCTGGCGGGCGCCAACGTCCTGATCGTCGGGGCGGGTGAAAATGCCGAGCTGGTGGCCCGATACCTGTCTAAAGCGGGCACTGCCCGCCTGACCATCGCCAATCGCGACGTCGAAAAGGCACGGGCGATGGCGCGGCGGTTCGAGAAGGCCGACGCGATCGGTCTTTCCGAGATCGTTCCCCGGCTGGCCCAGGCCGACGTCCTGATCAGCTCGACCGCCGCGCCGGAGCCGATTCTGACGCGGGATAGTGTCGAATGGTCGTTGACCGGACGGAACCGGCCCTTGCTGATCGTCGATATCGCGGTCCCGCGCGACATCGATCCGGCCCTGGGAGAGCTCGACGGCGTCCGCCTGTACAACATCGACGATCTCGATGGTCAGATCCGCGTCAACCGAGAGAAGCGCGGCCACGAGATTCCCAAGGCCCAGGCCATCGTCGAGGAGTTCGTCGGCGTCTTCGCGCAGTGGTACGAGTCGTTGGACCTCGTGCCGGTCATTTCGAAGTTGACGCAAATGGGTCTGAAGCTGGCCCGCAGCGAGTCGAAGCGGTACGCCGGGGATTTCGGCGAGGCCAACGGGGAGAAGCTGCAATCGTTCGCCGAATCGCTGATCAAGAAGGTTCTGCACGGCCCGATCAGCTTCATCAAGAACGGCGGCGGCGAACCCAGCGCCGAGCAGCTCCAGGCTATCGACATGCTCAACAAGATGTTCTTCTCTCAGGAGGCGAGTGCGGACAACGTGAAAGGGGATACGGATTAGGTCTGGCATGAAGGTACTGACCGTCGCAACCCGCCGGGGAGAGCTGGCTCTGGCACAGACCCGACTTGTCATCGATGCGCTACAGGCGAGCCATCCCGAAGTCGAGGTCCGTATCCGCGAGATCACCAGCGCCGGCGACCGCGACCGCAAGACAGCGCTGTGGGACCTCAAAGACACCGGCTTCTTCACGTCGCAACTGGAAGACGCACTGCTGGCCGGCGAGGCGGACCTGGCGGTGCACAGCTTCAAGGACCTGCCCACGCACGAGCGCGAAGGACTGGCCGTGACCGCGGTCTGCGACCGCCAATGGCCCGAGGATTGCCTGCTCGCGAAACGGCCGATTCGGTCCCTTGACGATCTGCCGCCATCGGCGCGAGTCGGGACCTCCAGCCTCCGGCGGGCGGCCCAACTGAGACGCCTGCGGCCCGATCTGGAGCTCGTCCCCCTGCGGGGCAACGTCCAGACACGGATTCACAAGCTGCAGACGACCGATCTGGACGCGGTCATTCTCGCCCGCGCGGGCCTGGAGCGTCTGGGACTGACCGATGCCATCTCCCTTGTGTTCGACCCCAGGCAGTTCATCCCCGCCCCGGCTCAGGGTGCGTTGGCCATCCAGACCCGTAGCGACGACGAGTTGACCGTGAGCCTCGTGCGCTCCCTCGATGACCCGCCGTCGCGGGCGGTGGCGCTGGCCGAGCGGCAGGTGCTCACGACGATGCAATGCGGCTGCCACGCGCCGGTGGGAGCTTACGCCGGGCCTCGCGGCGACACCATCGAGGTACACGCGTTCATCTCAGACGTTAACGGCCGGAACATGATCCGCCGGCAGGCGGGAGCGCCTTTGTCGGAAGCGGTGCAGGTGGGGGAGCAGGTCGCCCGCGAGCTTCTCGCTGCCGGCGGGCGGCAAATCCTCGTGGATTTGGAGAGGAACCAAGGAAAGGGCGACAGCGGTAGGGTGGGCTCTGCCCACCGCGCCCCGAAGAAGGGCAAAGCCTACCTGGTCGGCGCCGGACCGGGCCGGGCGGACCTGATCACGCTGCGGGGCGCCGAGTTGCTCCAGAGCGCCGACTGCATCATCATGGACAAGCTCGCCAACCCGGCTTTGCTCGAATTGGCCCGCCAGGATGCTGAAGTGATCCATGTGCCCAAGCGGATCGGTCCAGGCTCGTTCACCCAGGACCAGGTCAACGAGATCCTGGTCGCCAAGGCCCTCGAAGGCAAGATGGTGGTCCGCCTCAAGGGGGGCGACCCGTGCATTTTCGGCCGCTGCACCGAAGAAGCGATTCTGCTGAACGAAGCGGGCGTGGAATTCGAGATCGTTCCGGGGATCACCGCTGCGATGGCGGCCGCCGAGTACACCGGAATCATGCTCACCGACCGGCGCTACAGCTCGCAGGTGGCTTTCATCACCGGCCGGGAGGCGGAAGGCAAGGAGGAAACGAATATTGACTGGGACGTGCTGGCGAAGTTCCCCGGCACGCTCGTGTTCTACATGGGCATCGGTGCGTTGCCCTGTATCGCCAAGAAGCTCGTCGAGCACGGCAAGCCGGCCGAGACGCCCGCGGCGCTCGTGGCCGACGCGACGTGGCCGACGCAGCGATTGGTCCAGGCCCCTCTGAACCGGATCGCCAAGGAGTGCGAGAAGCAGCAGATCGAGCCGCCGGCTCTGGTGATCGTCGGCCCCGCGGCGGCGGGCAATGCTGGCCTGAACTGGTTCATGCGTCAGCCCCTGTTTGGCAAGGGGATCGTCCTGACGCGCGATACCGCCGGCAACGCGGGCTTCGCCAAGCAGATCATCGCCCGGGGCGGTCGGCCTATCGAGTATCCCACGCTCGCGATCCGGCCTCTGACCGGCCGAAACGAGTTTCTCCGTGCACTGGCGGAATTCTCCGGCTATGACTGGGCGGTTTTCACCAGTGCCAACGGTGTTCGGACGTTCTTCGAGGCCCTGCGCGAGCTGGGCAAGGACGCGCGGGTCTTCGGCGGCATGAAGATTGCCGCAATCGGGCCCCGGACAGCGGATTCTCTTGCACAATCGGGCCTCCGGGCCGATTTCGTGCCCGAGGTCTTCACCGGCCGGGAATTGGCCCGGCAACTCCTCGGCTACACCGACCTGCGAGGCAGGAAGGTGCTGCTGCTGCGGTCGGAAATCGCCTCCCGGGAACTGGTGGAGGGTCTCGAGGCGGGCGGCGCCGCGGTAGCCGATGTTCCGGTCTATACCGCCGAGCCGTACCGGGGGGATAACAAGGCCCTGATCGAGCAGATACAGCAGGGTCGGGTTCACTGGCTGACCTTCGCCAGTCCGTCCGCGGTCCGGGCCTTCTTCGAACAAATCCCACCCGAGGCGGTACGGTCCGTAGGGTCCGTCCGGGTCGCCTCGGTTGGTCCGGTCACCTCGAAGGAACTTGCTCGACTTGGCGTGCGGGTCGACGTCGAAGCCGTGGAGCACACGATGGACGGCCTGCTCGACGCGATCGAAGGTCTTGAGAAGGGATGACAGCGCGGGTTGGCCCGCTTCTGATAGGAATGCAATGATCAATATCTCGAAGCTCTACTGCGGTCTGGGCGGCCAGTCGGACGACCTGCGATATCGTCAGGATCGTGTGGTTGGCCCGGTCGTTGCCTACAACTGCACCCGACGCTGCAACCTGCGCTGCCGGCATTGCTACAGTGCCTCCGACGACGGCTGCGGCGAACGCGAGATGACCACCGATCAGGCTAAGCAATTCCTGGGCCAGCTCAAGGACGCCCAGGCCCCCGTGTGTTTGTTCAGCGGCGGCGAGCCCTTGTTGCGGCCGGACCTGTTCGATCTGCTCGCGGAAGCGAAGCGGATCGGCCTGCCGACGGTGATTTCGACCAACGGTACGCAGATCGACGCCGACACAGCCCGGCGGCTCCACGAATTAGCCCTTCGCTACGTGGGTATCTCGCTCGACGGGCAGGAGCCATTCCATGACAGATTCCGCCAGGTCAAGGGCAGCTTCCGTGCGGCGTTGACCGGCATCGAGAATTGCCGTCAGGCGGGCCTGCGAACGGGCCTTCGCTTCACAGTCACACGGGCCAACGCCGCCCAGGTCCCGGCGGTCTTCGATATCGCCCGGGACATCGGTGTGCGGCGGATCTGCTTCTACCACCTCGTTCGCAGCGGGCGGGCCGCCCAGTTGCACGAGCAGAGCCCCGACCGCGAGCAGACGCGATGGGTGCTCGACACGATCATCGACAGGACCCGCGCCTGGGTCGAGCGGGACTTGGTGGAAGAGGTCCTTACCGTGGGCAATCATGCGGATGGGCCTTACCTGCTCCTGCGGATGCAGCGGGAGGGACATCCGGGTGGCGAGGGCGTCCCGCCCTTGCGTGTCGCGGGCATCTTGCCCGCGATTCGAGGACGAGACGCCCTCGCCACGGCGCGCGACCTGCTCCTGGCCAACGGCGGCAATCGCGTCGGCGACAAGATCGCCTGCGTTGCCTGGGACGGTACGGTCTACCCCGACCAGTTCTGGCGCAATTACCCGCTCGGCAACGTGACCGAGAAGCCCTTCGGCGAGATCTGGTCGAATGTGGCCGATCCGGTCCTGCGGAGACTCCGGAACAAAGACACTTTCGCCGACCCGCGATGTCTGAAGTGCCGGTGGTTCAAGTTGTGCAAGGGCAACTACCGCTTCCTCGACTCCGATCCGGCGGACGCCCACTGGCGCAACGAGCCCGCCTGCTACTTGACGGATGAGGAGATCGGGGCCTCTGCCACGCAGCCCGCGCACGCGACACGGGCGTAGTCTGGTTCGGCCCACAGGAAGGGAGAATGTATGTACAGATGCGGCGTGTTCGCGGTCCTGTGCGCAACTCTGGTCGCTCCTGCTCTATCGGCGCAGGACCTGCGGGACATCCGCACGGGCTGGGAGATCCCGACGGAGACCTATGCGGATCAGCCGTACGTGGTGAAGACCGGGGACGGCGCCTGGCTGTGTATTCTGACGACCGGCTCCGGTCGCGAAGGGGCCCAAGGCCAGCACGTGGTCAGTCTCCGCAGCACCGACCTGGGCCGGACCTGGGCCGAGCCCGTCGATGTTGAGTCGGCCGAGGGGCCCGAAGCATCATACGCCGTCCTGCTCAAGACGCCGGGCGGGCGGATCTATGCTTTCTACAATCACAATACGGATAACCTGCGCCGGGTGAAGGCCGACAATCCGCCGTACAAGGACGGCTGGTGTGCCCGCGTGGACACGCAAGGCTACTTCGTCTTCAAGTACACCGACGATGACGGGCAGACATGGTCGATGGAGCGTTGGCCAATTCCGGTCCGCGAGTTCGAGATCGATCGCGAGAATCCCTACGGCGGCAAGGTCCGCTTCTTCTGGAACGTCGGCAAGCCCTTCGCTCATGGAGGGGCCGCCTTCGTGCCGCTGCACAAGGTCGGGCGCTTTGGAGACGGGTTCATCGCCCGCTCTGAGGGCGTCCTGCTCAAGAGTCCGAACCTCCTCACCGAGCCCGATCCCGCGAAGATCACGTGGGAGACGCTGCCGGATGGCGATGTTGGCCTCCGTGCGCCGGTGGGGGGCGGGCCCATCGCGGAGGAACAGAGCTTCGCCGTGCTGAGCGACGGTTCCTTCTACTGCGTCTATCGCACGGTGGACGGCCACCCGGCGTGCAGCTACAGCCGGGACGGCGGGCACACCTGGAGCGAGCCCCGGTACGCCCGCTACGCCGACGGCCGGCTCATCAAGCACTCGCGCGCCGCCAACTTCGTCTGGAAGTGCAGCAATGGGAAGTACCTGTACTGGTTCCACAACCACCGCGGCCGGTCCTTCGACGACCGCAACCCCGCCTGGCTCTGCGCCGGCGTCGAGGCCGACTCGCCTGAGGGCAAGGTTATCCGCTGGTCCCAGCCGGAGATCGTGCTCTATGACGACGATACGTACATCCGCATGAGCTATCCCGACCTGATCGAGGATGGTGGCGCGTTCTTCCTCACGGAGACCCAGAAGGACATCGCCCGCGTGCACCCGGTGGACCGCCGTCTGCTCGAAGGGCTCTGGGGTCAGTTTGATAGTCGTGTCGTGGCAAAGAAGGGACTGATTCTCGACCTCCCGCCCAAGGGTGTCTCTCTGCCCGCGAGCGTCCCCATGCCGCAACTGCCTGCGTTTCTCGCGCGCGACTCGAGCCGGGCGGATCACGGGACCAAGGACCTGCGCCGCGGCTTCAGCATCGACCTGTGGTTGACACTCGACTCCATGACGGCGGGTCGGACGCTCCTCGACAGCAGGACCGAGAGTGGCCAGGGATTGTGTCTGCAGACGACCGCCCGGGGCACAATCGAAATCGTCCTGAACGATGGCTCGACGGAGAACCGCTGGGACTGCGACCCCGGCCTCCTGCAAACAGGCCGCACCCATCATGTCGTTGTCAACGTCGATGGCGGCCCGAAGGTTGTCACGTTCGTGGTGGACGGTCGCCTCTGCGACGGCGGCGAGCACCGCCAGTTCGGCTGGGGCCGTTTCAGTCCGAATCTGCGCCACGCCCACGGCGACACGATGCTCCGCATCGCCCCGAATCTCTCCGGCCGGATTCACCGCCTGCGAGTCTACAACCGGTGCCTCCGCATCTCGGAAGCGGTCGGCAACCATCGAGCCGGCGAGTAGATCCGCGAGCGACGGCATGTAGGGTGGGTTCCCAACCCACGCGTCATCTTGACGCGCCCCGCGCGGAAAGAGTATATGGAGTCCATTGGCAGAGGTCTTTTCAGGAGTATGTCGAATGGGTTTTCCTGAGATTCGAATGCGACGGCTGCGCAGCAGCGCCACCATGCGTCGGATGGTCCGCGAAACGTCGCTGAGCGTCAACGACCTGATCTATCCGCTCTTCATCCGCGCGGGCGAAGGGATCAAGACACCGATTGCTTCGATGACCGACTGCTTCCATTTCTCGCCCGACCGGATCGCGGAAGAGGCAGCCGAGGTCGCTTCGCTGGGCATTCCCGCGGTGCTTCTGTTCGGCTTGCCCGAGAAGAAGGACGAACAAGGCTCGGAGGCCTGGTCGGAGGAAGGCCCCGTGCAGCAGGCCACCCGCGAGATCAAGAAGAAGACGCCGGACCTGCTGGTCATCACCGACGTGTGCCTCTGCGAGTACACGAGCACCGGCCATTGCGGCGTCGTCAAGGAAGGCCGCGGGCCAAGGCGTGGCATGGGTTTCCGACCCACGAATCATCGGCAGGATGCCGATGCCACAGACGCCTCCGACTTCAAAGTGGACAACGATGCCACGCTCGAACTGCTGGCCAAGATGGCGCTGTCGCATGCGCAGGCCGGTGCGGATATCGTCGCGCCGTCGGACATGATGGACGGGCGCGTCCGCGCCATCCGCCAGGCGCTGGAGCGAAACGGGTTCCAGGACGTCGCGATCCTGTCCTACGCGGCCAAGTTCGCCTCCGCCTTCTACGGGCCGTTCCGCGACGCGGCGGAGTCGGCCCCCGCTTTCGGCGACCGCAAGACCTACCAGATGGACCCGGCCAACGCCCGCGAGGCACTCCGCGAGATCGACCTGGACATCGCGGAGGGTGCGGACATGGTCATGGTCAAGCCGGCCCTGAGCTATCTCGACGTGATCCGTCGGGCCCGCGAGCGGTTCGACTGCCCTCTCGCGGCCTACAACGTCAGCGGCGAGTACATGATGCTCAACGCCGCGGCCGACGCCGGCCTGATCGACCGTGACGCGACCATGATGGAGGTCCTGACCTCCATCAAACGAGCCGGCGCCGACCTGATCCTGACCTATTTCGCCAAAAGGACAGCTCGACTGCTATCCCAGCCGATGTGATTTGGACCTGCCTGTCTTGAGTGGCATGGAGTCGTTCCATGGACGCCGTCTCACCGAATAAAACCACGGAAGCGCTCCTGACGGTATTCTGCCCGACGTTCTCGTGTGTCACCGTCGGGCTGGTGGCTCAGGGGGTGGGCGTGTTCACGCCCCAATCCGGTTTCTTTCAGCTTGGTGTCAACGCGGTGATTGTGGGGGTCCTGGTGCTGATCGCGCGATGGTGGGCGCCGAGGCGATTCCTCGCGGTAGGGGTGTTGATCGTCGCCGCCATGACGGCTGCAACCGTGCGATCCGGACCGCGAATCGCACTCCATACGGCCCTTCTGATGGTGATGTGGGTCACAGTGGTTTTCCTGAACGTGAAGGTCCTCGGCCATCGCCAATGGGTGCGGGCCCTGGGAGTGCATGTCGTCTGGTCGTTCGTCTTTGCCCTTGGCTTGTTTGGAGCCGGCGGGGTCCTTGTTCTGTCGTTTCGTCCTTCCGACGCGGTGCCCCATCTGGTATTCTATGCGAGACTCTCGGTCCTGACGGGGATCGGCCTGGGACTTGGCTTCAAGATCCAGGAGTGGCTCTCGGTGAGGCCCGGTCGCGGGCCCTGATGACCGGCCCTTGGGCGTGAGCGGTACGGTGGACTGTGTGCACCGATCTTCAACGTTGTGACGTGCTCGAAGCAAAGGATCCGGATTGTGGGAGTGGCCGACATGACAAGACAGAGTCTTCTTCCTGGAATGGGCAAACGGTCGCATATGGAACAAGTCCTGCGTGCTCTCGTGGTCGCCTCGCTGGTAACGGTCGGTTGTGCGGCGGAGCAGGGGAGTTCGAACGAGGCGAAATGGATCAGCCTGTTCAACGGCAAGGACCTCACGGGCTGGACGCCGAAGTTCGCGGGCAGCGAATTGGGCGTGAACTACAAGGATACCTTCCGTGTCCAGGATGGGCTGCTCACCGTCTCCTACGACCAGTATGACAAGTTCAATAGTGAGTTCGGACACCTGTTCTACAAGGACTCGTTCTCGCATTATCGCCTTCGCGCGGAGTACCGGTTCGTCGGCGAGCAGGTCGCGGGCGGACCCGGCTGGGCCTTCCGCAACAACGGCCTGATGATCCATTGCCAGGATCCCAAGACGATGAGCAAGGACCAGAGCTTCCCGGTCAGTATCGAGGTCCAACTCCTCGGCGGCAACGGCAAGAACGAGCGCTCGACCGGCAACCTGTGCACGCCCGGCACGCACGTCGTCATGAACGACCGGCTCATCACGCAACACTGCACGAACTCGAAGTCCAAGACCTATCACGGCGACCAGTGGGTGACCGCGGAGGTCGAGATCCACGGCAACCGCCTGATCCGCCATATCATCAACGGCGAGGTCGTGATGGAGTACTCCGAACCTCAGCTCGACGACAGCGACGCCGACGCGAAGAAACTGCTCGCCGCCGGCGCCAACCGCACGGTCGGTGAAGGCTACATCTCGATTCAGGCCGAGAGCCATCCCACGCAATTCCGCAAGATCGAGCTGCTGCCTCTGGCGGAGTGACGTTCAATAGAAAGCGTCCAGGTTGCCGTAGGCCTGGCTACCCAGGCGGATCACCATGGCGGCTATGATGCCCATGATGGCGAAGTACACCAACCTGGGCAGCCACTGGGCGAACAGGTTGAAGTACAGGTCCGCCCGGTCGGCGGAGATTTCGGCCACCTTCGCGACGGACTTGTCCAGGTCGCCGGTTTCCTCTCCGATCTGCCAGAGATGGCGATACTCAGCCGGGAGGCGTGGGGAAAAGCCTTCGGAGACTGCGTCGCCGTTGCGGGCGCTCCGCACTCCTCCGGCGAAGAGCTTCGCGACGACGACGTTACCGGTGACCCGCAGGGCGCGTTCGACCGTTTCCGTGACAGGCACGCCGGCCTTGTACAGCATGGCGAATGCCCGCGCGAACCGGCTCACCGAGAGGTGGTACATGGCGGCTCCCAGGACGGGGATCCGCAGGGCGAGCGTGTCGACGAGCAGGCGCAGCGCGGGCAGTCTCTCGCGCAGGACGATTGAGGCGACCACGACCGCCGCCGGGACATAGAACAGCAGCAGGATGCCAATCGTCCGACTGAGATACATCGGGAAAGTAATCCTTCCCAGGACGAGGTCCGGGACGCGGAAGATGAAGGCCGCGATGTGCAGCATGAGCACCGGGTACATGAGGCCCGCGATCATGCGCCGCGTGATCCGGTTCATGAACTCGTGCCACTGCGAGAGCATCTTGAAGGATTCGCCCAAGAGGCCCGAGGTCTCCGCGGTCTCGATCATCATGCGATCCAGGTCGGGGAAGACCCTGCGATGCTCGGCCAGGGACTCCGTCAGGCTCGCGCCTTTGGACAGTGACTGGCGCACCTGGGAGAACGTGCGTTTGAGGGCGCCTTGCCGGCCCTGGATCACAATGTCCAGGCTGCGCAGGATCGGTACCCCTGCGTCCAGCATCGTGGACAGATCGTAGTAAGCCTGTGCCAAACGAGTCCGTGCGCTCATGCGTGTCTGCTCCGCCCTCGAGGTCCTGGCCGTGAGCCGGCGTTGGGGGGAATCCCCTATTGCCGATCCCGCAAGCCTCTCTTAGTATAGCACATCGTGCCAATGCTGCAATGACGAAGGGGCATCGGGATAGGGCAAACGCAAAGTCGTTCCCGGACGCCGTCCCGCATGTCATTGCGAGCGAAGCGAAGCAATCTCCGACTCGGGAGATGAAGAGGGCTCCCAAACGCAATACATCGCGTTTGGGAACCCAGATTGCTTCGTCGCTGCGCTCCTCGCAATGACATAAGTCGGGCCTGTCGAAGGACTTTGCGATTGCCCTGGGCATCGGGAGCAGACATGGACTGTGACCTCGAAAAACAGGGTTTGCGTGGCCTGTTTCGCCGTGTCCGGCGGGCGGACACGTTCCGGCTGAGCTGGCCGACGCGGATCACTCTGATGCGCATCCTGCTGATCGCGCCGTTCGTCGGGTGTATGCTCAACACCCATGACCCTCAGTTCAGCGAGCGGACGCAGGAATTCCTGCGCTACGTCGCCATTGGTTTGTTCTTTCTCATGGCCATCAGCGACGGGATCGACGGGTACCTGGCCCGCCGGCGCAAGCAGATCACCAAGCTGGGCACGTTTCTCGATCCGCTGGCCGACAAGCTGCTGATCACATCCGCCTCGCTCCTGCTGATCTCCGAGCGGGGCCATGTCGACGGCTGGCAACTGCCCACGATGGTCGTGGTCCTGATCATCGGCAAGGACATTCTCATCACCCTGGGTTTCCTCGTCGTCTATCTGATCACTTCCCAAATTCACATCGTGCCGGTCCGGGCGGGCAAGCTGGCGACGGCCCTGCAACTGAGCATGGTGATCGCGGTGCTGCTGGCCCCGGAACTGGCGTCGGTCATCCCGGGCTACCGGACGTTTGCCCGCGTGCTCTGGTGGTCGGCTGCCGGCGCCGCGGTTCTGGCCGCTCTCATTTACATCCGCAACGGAACGCGGTATATTGAGGAATATGAGCGGGCCCAGGCGGCGAACTCCGGCCAGTGAGGTCGTACGGGTCTGCCCGCAGGAGCGAAACCCCAACGGGGTTGTTGCGCCACGGATGGATGCGCAATCTACCATGTAGATGCCGAAATGCCGGGGGCACTGGAAGGCCGGATTCAATGTAGGGTGGGGCTTGCCCCACCATCTTCTCTGATTGGCTGAGTGGCAATGTCGGATACGAAGACAGCAGTGCAGTTCAGTGAGATCCCGGAGGTGCTCGAAGACCTCCGGCAGGGCAAGATGATCGTTCTCGTGGACGCCGAGGATCGCGAGAACGAAGGGGATTTGGTCTGTGCGGCGGAGAAGGTCACGCCGGAGACGATCAATTTCATGGCGAAGTTCGGCCGAGGGTTGATTTGTCTGCCCTTGCCGGGCGAGAAGTGCGATGTCCTCGGCCTGTACCCCCAGACCCTGGAGAACACCGCGAAATTCGGGACCGCCTTCACCGTTAGTATCGACGCGGCCCAGGGGATTTCCACCGGGATCAGCGCCGCGGACCGGGCCCACACGATCCAGGTGGCCATCGCCGATAATGTCCGGCCGCGGGATCTGGCCCGGCCGGGGCACATCTTCCCCTTGCGGGCCCACCCCGGCGGCGTCCTGATCCGCGCCGGCCAGACGGAAGGGGCTATCGACCTGGCCCGACTGGCCGGGATGAAACCGGCCGGGGTCATCTGCGAGATCATGAACGACGACGGCTCCATGGCCCGCGTGCCCGAACTCCTGGAATTCTGTGGCCTCCATGATGTGAAGATCACCTCGATTGCCAAGCTCATCGAGTACCGTCTTCAGCGGGAGAGCCAGGTCAAGCGGTTCGAGTCCGTCAGTCTGCCCACTGACTACGGCGAGTTCAAGCTGATCGCCTATGAGAGCGTCACGTCGCCTGAGCCGCACCTGGCGCTGTGCAAGGGAGGGGTGGGGGACCTCGACGAGAAAGGCCAGCCCATCGAGCACGACGAGCCCGTTCTGATCCGGGTCCACTCCGAGTGCATGACCGGCGACCTGTTCCACTCTCAGCGTTGCGAATGTGGTTACCAGCTCATCACGGCCATGAAGATGATCGAGCAGGCGGGTAAAGGGGCGCTGATCTACCTGCGCCAGGAGGGCCGGGGAATCGGCCTGTCCAACAAGCTCCGCGCCTACAAGCTCCAGGAGCAGGGCCTGGACACGGTGGACGCCAATCTCAAGCTCGGCTTCGTAGCCGACCGGCGCGACTACGGCATCGGCGCCCAGATCTGTCGCGACCTGGGCCTGCGCAGCGTGCGGATCCTGACGAACAACCCCAAGAAGGTCAGCCGGCTCGAGGTCTACGGGATCAAGATCGTCGAGCAGATCCCCCTGCGGGCCAAGCCCAGCAAGCACAACGTCGACTACCTGCAGACCAAGAAACGCCGGCTGGGGCATATTCTGGACGAGGACCTGTAAATGGATGGGCGATTTGGGATTGACGATTTGCGATTGTTGCGCCCCGCGCTTGCCTTCGGCACCGGTTGCCTTCTGATGTTGCTGCTGGTCCTCTGTGGCGGCTGCGAGACGCCGGCGCCGTCTCAGACGCCGACATCGCCTCAGACGCACGCGTCGCCCGCTGCTCCGACTGCCACGGAGAAGCAGCCGCAGCCATCCGTCAGCCAGCCCTCTGTGACCGTACCGACGGGCTTCGGGCCCGTCAAGGTCAGTATTCTGCCGCTCAGCGAGATCGCGGGTTTCGCCGGCGCCGGACGCAGCGCCAAAATGAGCGTCTACGTGGCCCTGCTCGACGCGTTCGGATGCCCGGTGAAGGCCCCCTGTACGCTGCGGTTCGAACTCTACGAGTACGTGCGGCGCTCGGCCCAGGCCAAGGGACAGCGCATCATGATCTGGCCGGATATCGACTTGATGCACCCGGCGGAGAACCACAAGTACTGGCGCGACTTCCTGCGGGCATATGAGTTCGAGCTTGATGTGCAGGCGGACCGCGATACCACGTACGTCCTCGAGACGACCTGCCTAAGCCCCGACGGCCGGCGGCTTTCCGTCGACCAGGCGATCCGAAGCACTCCCTGACCGAGCCGACTTGCCGCTGGGGTCTGTGACCGACAATGCCGCCCGATTCTCGATGCCGTCCTCGCGGGATTTGGCGGAATCGATGCAAATTTTGGTTGATTCGGGGCAACCTGGTGCTGTAGAATGCCGATGGAGCCTTGTGTGGTTAGCGCTGTCATCGGACCTTATGAGCGGGCCATCCGCTCGAGGAGGAGCCAGTAGAGCCACAAACATAGTCACACAGCGAAGCATACTCTTTCCCTCTGCCGTTGCACCTTGGGGCACGGGGTGTTTTTCGGTTTCGAGCGTAACGTAATTTCGTGGCATTACGATATGTTTTGAAGGAGGACGATCATGGGCAAGAAGTTGCTGACAGTGACACTCTGTGTATTTGTGGCGAGCACGATGGTTGGTTCCGTCGTGTACGCCGGAGACCCCACGCTGATTGGCTGGTGGAAGCTGAACGAGGGGACGGGCACCACCGTCCTGGACCTGTCCGGTAACGGGCACGACGGGACGATCCTGAACCCCAACGGAGGGCTGGGCACCGGAGGTTCCGTCTGGGTGGATGACCCCGAGCGCGGCATGGTCGTCGGCTTCAACGGGACCGACGGCAGCGGCGCCTGCATCCGCACCGGTCTGACCGTGCCGGCGCTGACCCTGACGAACCAGTTCACCTACATCTTCTGGACCAAGCAGCACACCAGCCAAGCGACGAACAACGACACGATTTTGGGCAACCGCTACGGCGGAGTATCCTCGCCGCTGCAGTTCATCAAGTTCACGCCCACGCGCTTCGAGTGCTACAACGACGACGGCGCGTACGCCAACGGAGTCAATTACGGCTCCATCCCCAACGGCGTCTGGGTCCATCACGCCCTCGTCAAGGACGGAGCATCGCAGACCTACTATCGTGACGGCGTCGTCATGGGCACCAATACGATGACCAAGGCCGTCGCCGCGAATCCCTTCTACATGGGCGCCGATGCCTTCAGCGGGGTAACGGAAGCGTGGCAGGGCTACATGAGCGATGTGCGCCTCTATACCCGCGCCCTGACCGAGAAAGAGGTCAAGGACGTCATGGCCGGCAAGGGGCCGAACGCGGAACTGGCCGCCAACCCCGTTCCTGAGGACGGGGCGACGGATATCCCGCGCGATGCCGTGCTAAGCTGGGGGCCGGGCGAGTTGGCGGCCACGCACGATGTGTATCTCGGAACGACGCTCGCGGATGTCGACGGTGCCGATCGGGCCAACCCCATGGGCGTTCTCGCCAGCCAGAGCCAGGCGGCCGCGGAGTACGATCCCGAGGGGCTCGTCTACGGCCAGACGTACTATTGGAGGGTCGATGAGGTCAATGCGGCCCCCGACAACAGCATCTTCAAAGGCGAGGTCTGGAGCTTCACCGCCGAGCCGTTCTCGTATCCGATTGCGAACATCACCGCGACTGCGTCCAGCTCGCAGGTTGGCATGAAACCGCAGAACACGGTCAACGGCTCCGGCCTGAACGACAAGGATGAGCATTCCACCGAGCTGACGGACATGTGGACGAGCACCGGCGCGCAGCCCAACTGGATTCAGTATGAGTTCGACAAGGTCTACAAGCTCGACGAAATGTGGGTCTGGAACTCCAACCAGTTGATCGAGACCTTCCTGGGCTTCGGCGCCAAGGACGTGACCATCGAGTACTCCGCCGACGGCCAGACCTGGACGGCCCTGGAAGGCGTGCCCCAGTTCGCCAAGGCCACCGCAACACCGACCTACAAAGCCAACACCATCGTCGATTTCGGCGGGGCGGTGGCCAAGTTCGTCAAGCTGACCATCACGAAGAACTGGGGCGGCGTCGCGCCGCAGAGCGGCCTGAGCGAAGTCCGCTTCTTCCAGATCCCGGTCCAGGCCCGCGCGCCGCAGCCGGCGAATGAGGCGACGGGCGTGAGCATCGACGCCGCTCTCGATTGGCGTCCGGGCCGCGAGGCTGGTTCGCATGATGTGTTCCTCGGCGCCGACGCCGACGGCGTGGCTGCCGGCACGGTCCCGGCTGTGAACGTGGCCGATCACGGCTTCGATCCGGACGTCTTGGATTTCGCCACCACGTACTTCTGGAAGGTCAATGAGGTCAACGCGACCGGTTCCTACGACGGCGAGGTCTGGAGCTTCACGACCGAGGAGTATGCGGTCGTCGACGATTTCGAAGGCTATAACGACGACGACAACCGCATCTACGACGCCTGGATCGACGGCCTGACCGATGCCGCCAAAGGCGGCTCACAGGTAGGCTATGACGTGTCGCCCTTCGCGGAGAAGGGGATCGTGCACGGCGGCAAGCAGGCCATGCCCTTGATCTATGACAACGCGGCCGCGCCGTTCCTCTCCGAGGCCGAGCGGACCTTCGATACGCCGCGGAACTGGGCCGTCAGCGGCGCCGACACGCTGTCGCTGTATTTCCAGGGAGCAGCGGACAACTCCCCTGAAGGTCTCTATCTCACGGTGAAGGACAGCGCAGGCAAGTCGAAGACCGTTATCCACGCGAGCGCTGCGGCCACGACGACCGCGGAGTGGCGGCAGTGGGAGATCCCGCTGAGCGAGTTCACCGCCGCGGGCGTGAAAGTCAATGCGGTCAAGTCGATGACGATCGGTGTGGGCAACAAGGCCGCGCCCATCAAGGGTGGCGCCGGCAAGCTGATCATCGACGACATCGGCTTTGGCCGTCCGCTGCCCTGACAGGCTGGTGTGGTGCGCCGGGCGTCGTGCGAGACGCACGACGCGGCGCGAGGAGACGCAGACGGGGCCCATGTCCGCGGGACAAGGGCCCCGCTTGCAGAAAGGAGGTGCCTGCCGGATAGAGACACGGAGGAATGGGAATCATCTCGAAGTGTAGTCGGAGTGTTGCATTGACTGTGGAGGACAACAAAATGAGAAAGCTGATGCTTACACTGAGTATTGTCGCTGTCTGTGGCGCGGCGGCGATGGCCTCCGACATCGCGTTCTATGTCGGGGCGCCGAACGTCGACGGCTGGTACAGCGTTGCCGAGATGAACAAGAACGTGGCGACGATTATTGACATGACGGGACACCTCTTCAAAGACGTCCAACAGTTCAACGACAGCCAGTTCGCTGAATTTGGCGCCTGGGTGGACGAGAATACGAATGACGGAGAATTGGACATTCTCTGGCTGAACGGATGCATGCCGAGCGTTCTCTATACGCTGGGGAACACGCAGGCTAATGGGTCACGCGCCGAACTGTGGCTCGATGGCGGGAATATGATCATCAACGTCGGCGACTGGTTCGCCTATTGCTCGTATGAAGGCGGCGCCAGGAAATCGCCCGAGAACGGCGGCACCGGCGCGGCCAACATCCTGGACCTGTCGTCGGGGATCATCACCTCTGCGGATAATACCACGCTGACCGTGACGGCGGCCGGCCAGCAGTATCTCCCCAGCATGGGCGCCAGCGTCGTCACGTACCGGCCCATCGCCCCGAGTGCCGTGGTCGCCCCGTGGGAAGTGGCGGCGGTGTTCGCCCAGAACGCGGCCGGCACGCAGGCGGATCCTATCGTCATTCACAACACCGTGACGGGCGGCTATGTCGCTTTCATCAATCAGTCCGCCGGCAGCGCCCCTCCGGGCTGGCTGGCCGACCGGGGCATCACCTGCTCGGAGTTCATCCTCAACTGGGTCAATACCGTGATCGGATTGGCCAGCCCGTCGCTCGCGGGGGATCCCGTCCCGGACGACGGAACGGTCGATGTCCATCGTGACGTCGTGCTGACCTGGGCGCCGGGCGACTACGCCGCGACGCACGACGTGTATTTCGGCACTTCCTTCGACGACGTCAACACCGCCAGCCGGGCTGATCCGAGGGGCGTGCTCGTCAGCCAGGACCAGGCGGACACCGCGTTCGATCCGGAGGGCCTGCTCGAATACGGCCAGGTCTACTACTGGAGAATCGACGAGGTCAACGCCGCCCCTGACAACACCGTCTTCAAAGGCGAGACGTGGACCTTCACCGCCGAACCCTACTCCTATCCGGTGACGCCCACGGCGGCCACCGCGTCCAGCTCGCAGGCTGGCATGGGCCCGCAGAACACGATCAACGGCTCGGGCCTCAACGCCAACGATGAGCACTCCACCGAATTGCCCCAGATGTGGATGAGCTCGGGCGCACCGCAGCCGAACTGGATTCAGTATGAGTTCGACAAGGTCTACAAGCTCGATAAGCTCCTGGTCTGGAACTCCAACCAGTTGATCGAGACCTTCCTGGGCTTCGGCGCCAAGAACGTGACGATTGAGTACTCCACGGACGGCGCGACCTGGACGGCCCTCGAGGGCGTGCCGGAATTCGCCAAGGCGACGGCTACGGCCACGTACAAGGCGAACACGACCGTTGATTTCGGCGGCGTGATGGCCAAGCTCGTCAAGCTGACGATCAACAGCAACTGGGGCGGCATGGCGCCGCAGACCGGCCTGAGTGAGGTCCGCTTCTTCTACGTTCCGGTGCAGGCCTTCGAGCCCACGCCGGCCGCCGGCGCGACGGGCGTCAGCATCAACACCGAGTTGAACTGGCGGCCCGGACGCGAGGCCGAGTCGCACGAGGTCTTCCTCGGCGCCGACGCGGGCGCCCTGGCTCCGGTGAGCGATGTGACCGGTTCTACCGCCGCACCGGGGGTACTGGATCTTGCGACCACCTACTTCTGGAAGGTCAACGAAGTCGGCGGCGGCGGTCCCTATGAGGGCGACCTCTGGAGCTTCACGACCGAGCAGTATGTAGTCGTCGAGGATATGGAAAGCTACAACGACGATGACAACCGCATCTACGACGCCTGGATCGACGGCTTGGCCGAAGCGGCCAAGGGCGGCTCCCAGGTCGGGTATGATGTCTCGCCGTTCGCCGAGAAGACCATCGTCCACGGCGGCCGACAGTCCATGCCCCTGATCTACAACAACACCGCGTCGGCCTTCTCGGAGGCGACGTTCACCTTGGCTCCCGCCCAGAATTGGACGGCCAGCGGCATCCAGAGCCTGTCGCTGTACTTCCACGGCGCGGCTGGCAATGGTGGCCAGTTGTATGTCAAGATCAACAGCACCAAGATCGTTTATGACGGCCCGGCGGTCAACCTCGTCCGCCCGGCTTGGCAGTTGTGGAATATCGATCTGTCTGCGGCCGGCAACGTGAGCAGCGTCCGCTCGCTGACGGTGGGCATCGAGGGCGCCGGGGCCGCCGGCACCCTGTATATCGACGACCTGCAGCTCTATCCCGAGGTCCTCGACGACAGCTCCCCCGATATCACCGGGGCGGGCGACACTGTCGTGGGCGTTCCGGA
>Ga0209163_1001153_pt1 | contig 32369 bp, 25 predicted proteins | sample MTBAKSrepl2MetaG_FD_187457 | JGI IMG/M metagenome (GOLD analysis project Ga0209163, IMG submission 187457) | Enrichment culture microbial communities om Arthur Kill intertidal strait, New Jersey, USA, that are MTBE-degrading - MTBE-AKS2 (Arthur... | ecosystem: Environmental > Aquatic > Marine >...
CCTCGCCGCCCTCCTGGGACGGGGACGTGTAGGAAAATCCAACACAAAAAGTGTGCGGGAATCGCGCTGCCCTGAACCGTAATGATTTCAGCCTGTTCCAAGGACCCGCAAATCCTACCGGGTTGGTATAGAACATGCTGGTTGTGCTTTGCGGTTTTAGGACCGGCCCAAGTGTCTGCTTGGACCGGCCCCAGGAGTTCCCCCGCGGGAAGAACCGCGCTCGCCGCCGCAAGGGGGATCGCACAGACGCTTCCGTGCGAACAATGAACAGACCGGCGAGGGGCAGGCCCGGTCCGGAGAGACCCATGCACACGGGGGGCATGGAGCTCCGGTTTGCGCGCTGTGCGCCGGCCGCCGGGCCTTGTGTGCGGCCGCTGAGTCGAGTCTAAAACATGCGTGGATGCGTCAAGCTCACCAAAAACGAGTCCAGGTCCACATCCGCGAGGGACCGCGCCCGGTTGCCGGAGGAACCCCCGGTGTTGCCCTGGGTTCGCTGGCCCTGGCCCTGGGAGTCCGGCGTCCGGCCTCGGTGGTCGCCATCGCCGGTGAACATCGTCGGGTGTTTGAGCGATGCCCAGAAGTCCGCATCCTGAACGTTTTTGAATGTGACCGGTCCCCCTGGTGATGCCGTGCCACGGCCGGGTGCACGTGCCTCCATACCCTTGGCGTCCAAAACCGTCCGCATTGCCGCCTCGGCGCCCCGGGTGTCAAGGACGCTTTCGACTCTGTTCAGGAGTGTTTGCCCGCCGGTCGCCTGCGCTTTCCTCAAAAGTTCGTCCCGTTCAATAATTCGTGTTTGCATTGTGTTTTCCCTCTCTTTTCTAAGTGTAGCGTAAGTGCTGCGTGTCAAGTGCCGGTAATTTCGTCAAGCACCTGTCTTATGACTTCATGACTCGGCCGCAGTTCGACCGCAGTCGAGCCTTTGGTAAAGTTACTTTTGTCAAGATTCCTGATGCGAGGAATCCTCGCTACAGCCAAAAACGACAAGCTGCTTCCAAGGACGTCTGATGCTACTGAGCGAAGTCCACGCTTGGTCAGCTCGTTGGTGCAGGCAAAGACCCGTCGTAACTGCAAGCGGTACGCATCCGCAGCATCGTCAAGTGGTCCAATCTGGTTTTCCAACCACTTCCGCGCCGCTTTCTCAAAAAGGGCGGTCCGCTGCGCCTCTGCGTCGGCAAGCCTGGCCTCGAGGACCGGCAACTCATCGGAAAGACCCTGCATGAGTAGCTCGGCCCGTCGGAGCACTTTTTGATGCCCGTCGAGTAGTGCCTCAATTTTCTCAACAGTGACCCGTTTGTCCGCCATTGCGGCCGCTTTCAACTCGTCTTCAAGCCTGGCAATCTCGGCTTTCGACTCCTCAAAGGAGCACTGCGCTTCCTCGGCACGGGCTTTGTTTTGAGCGGTTGCCTGCTTAATGTTCGACACTTCTGCCTCAAGTTCCTGGTATTTGCTATGTGTTTTGCCCATAGTGTTACACTCCTTCATGTGTCTTGGTTGATTATGCCCTCAAATTCTCCTATCACCTTTCAATGAACCCACCTGGTTTGCTCCCTGGAATACTGGCAGGCTTTCGCCGCCTCGGCGCACGGCTTCGGCCACCCGGTCTTGCCCTCGAAAAGAGCGTAGGCGACACACCACTTGCCAGGCCCCATGGAAGGCCAGGAGACCGCCGCCTGGCAATTCAAGCAGTCCCCGGGTGAAGGGAGCTGTTCTTCTTCCGCGTGCATCGAGGGTTGCCGGGTGCCCTCCGGTTCGCCGCTCGGCTTCCAGCTCCGCAAAAGAAAGGCCGTGAGCCCCCGTCTGGTCTCCTCGTCGATGATGCCGTCCCGGTGCGCGCGTGCCACCATGAGATAGCGCCTGGTGAATTCCCCATCGTCAAATAGTGACCCGTCCGGCTTAGGCTCAACCACCGCATCGAGGATCGCCTGTCGTTCGCGCTCAAGCGCTTCCAGGATGTCCCGCTTATCGGCCCGAAGCCGTGCCACCATCTCCTCGGTGATCACGTCTTCTGGCCCCTCACAACGGAGCCGGTCCCCGGCAGGTATGAGAATTGCGCCGGCCCTCCGCAGTCCCTCGATGAAAGACGCAAGGCCCATCCTTACACCTCCACCGCGTGTTTCTTGCTGGCATCGCGTACCGTGGGAACCGTGGGAACCCTGGGAACCGCAGTGTCTAACTCGTTGTTTTCATTGACATTCGCAGGGTTCCCGGCCGCTATCTCTTGCGGGAACCGCGGGAACCGTTCGTCATTCCGGGCAGGGTTCCCAGGGTTCCCGGAGTTCCCAGGGTTCCCGGAGTTCCCAGGGTTCCCAATAAATCTATATCTCCCCTTCTCCATTTTCTGGATCGAACCCTCTTGGAGTAGTAACGGAAGGGTCTTCTTTACATAATGGTGGCGTAAGCCGCTAATGTCGGAAATCTCTTTCGGGGTGAGGGGTTCGTCGGTGCTTCTCAGGATATCGTAAAGAGTCTGTCGCTCTGTCGTCGCCTTAATATCCTGCGCGTTTCCAAGAAGATTCCATCTAAGGTATTGGGGGTCGAAGCGCAAAGCGAGTTCCGCCGGCTCCATATCCCTCCCGGTGACGTGCAGCACTGCATCTGCCCGGCCGCCTTTCCGAGTCAGGGCAAGGAGTCCATCGGCCGCCCCTGTGAGCCCGAGAGTGCCGCTGAAGGTGTCAAAAATATCATCCGCGCCCATTTTCCTCTGATGATGGACAAGAAGCACCGCCATGGCGTAAGTGTCCGCGAGGGTTTTCAGCTCGGACACCTGCGAGTAGTCAACATCGTATGGGCTGTGGTTCCTTGGCACGCCATACGGCTTGAACCTGCCCCAAGTATCAATAACCAGAAGCCTTAAATCGGGGTGTTCCTCGCAGATTTCGTAAAGTCGCATCTTCCCATCAGGCATTGGAGATATGGTCCCCGCGTGCATTACGAAGAAGCTGTCAGGTATTTTGCCGTCACGTACCATCGTCTTGATTCGGCTTTTCAGTCTGCGCGGTGTGTCTTCTAACCCAATGTAAAGGGTCTTGCCCGGTTCAACGTATATCTGTCCCATGGCCCGTGATCCAGTACTGATCGAAATGCACAGGTTCAAGGCCAGAAGCGACTTGCCGTGCTTGGGTTTGCCGGCAAGGATGCTCAGCCCCTCAGGTATGACCCCCGGCACCGCCCACCGGGGTTCGGGGAAATCCGTTGCCAAAAGCTCGTGGGCAGTGTAGCCCCACTGAAAGCGTCGGGCCGGCCAGTCTTCGGTCGTGCAGGTTTCTTGCGCCATCAATGCTTCGCGCTCAAGCTGTTGGCGCACGGCTGCGAGACCCTCGAAACATTGTAAATCGTTGAAGTCCGTTCCGGTTGATGCCTGGTCCCGGAATTGAGGAAAGGTGGCCATGGTATTTCTCACTTTCTCCTGTACTTTTTCCACATGTGTTTTGCCGGGGTTGCCGGCGGTGTGTCGATCATCGTCGCCGCAGACAATTATTGGGATGCCGGGATGTCTTTTTCGGAATGCTTGCGCCACGGGAAGCAAATTGCCCGCGCTGAAGGCTACAATTACGGTCCCGCCCGTTGCCTCATGAATGGATGCGCCGGTCGCGTATCCCTCGCACAAATAGTGCCGGCCGTCGCCTGGGATAGTGAAGCTGGCCCCCTTCGCCCGTCCGCCCCGGAGAAACAGTTTGTCGCCCGACTCATTTACGAGTTGGAGCGTTGCCAGGCTCCCGTCCGCCCCGAAGCCTGGCACAATAAGCCGCCCGTCGGCCGCTTGCCGGAGCCCATGTGCCCCCACCTGTTTTCGGACAAGATATGGATGCCCAGGGTCCGCCGGCCGCGCTCGCTCCCATATCGTGCAAGCCCGCTGCGCCGCCTGCTCGTGCTGCGCCAGCTCCTCTTCCCTGCGCCGCTCCGCCGCGCTCTCCGTGGGAAGCTCGCCGCCCAGCTCCTTGACCGCTTCCCGGTAGGACAAGCCCTTCATCTCTCTCAAGAAGTCAATTGCGTCCCCGTGGGCACCGCATCCAAAGCAGTAAAACCGGTCGCCGCGCACGCTGAAGGAAGGCGTCCGCTCGCTGTGGAACGGGCACAAGCTCCAGTATCTCCCACCGCGCTGTTGAAGCTCGATGCCGTGTGCCGCCATTACAGAGACAAGATCGACCGGTGTGGTGCTCATTTGCGCAGCTCCGCATAGGTTTCCTCAACAATGCGCCGCACGGCATCGTCACTAACAGAGTGGCTGTCTAAAAACTTGTCGATGTCTCCAGTCTTGATAAGGACCGTGCCGCTTGGCAATCGTGAGTGTTTCAGTCCGCGCCGTAGGAATTGAGCCCTAAAGGTTCGCTCACTGACACCCGCATACTCGGCCGCCAGTTTGACTTTGAGCCACCCGCCGATCATGGGAGCCGCCTTTCGCGTATGGCCTTGTCGATCTCTTGGAACACCGGCCGCACCATGGCGTAAATGGCCAGGGACAGCATTTCTTGGCGCTCGTTGCTCGCCTGGATTGTAACGTTTGCCACGCCGTTCCTGTCGATGCCCAGCCAAAGGAACGGTTCTCGCGTTCCTGTTTTGATGCCCTGCACCACTGCTTGCCCCTCCTTGCAGTCTGATTTACCACTCTTAGAGTTTCTGCTGGGTAGACCGAAGGAAAGGCGCAAAAGTGCACAAGACTTTTTCAGAGGAGGGGATTTTTTTCAGAAGAGGGGTTGTGCGTGCTACCTGGAAGGAATCGGCCTGTTCAGAAGAGCCTCTTTAGCTTTCTCTCTAAACCGCGTCTGTATTTGCGGATTGTGTTGCGATGCACTTCAAGTCTTTCGGCCAACTCCGTATCTGGCATTTCAGGATCGTTCAAGAGAAAATCAATAATCTTGCGCTCTGCACCCGATAAACCCAAAGAGTCGATACTCATGGAAAGTTCAATTGCCTCTATGACTTGCGATTCCTGTTTGACCGTCATGGCTGTCAACTCGTCAAGATGTGTTGTGTGCTCGTCCTCATTGGCTTTAGCCAAAGTAAAATCAATCGTCCTGCTCGTGACCCTATCGCCAAGAATCCTATATTTCCCTGCAAGTGCATCCTGTAGCTGCTGTGTCTTCGGTGCAGCACTGTCAATGATTTTTCGTAAAACCTGTACGTTGTGTGAGTAGTCATCGTCTTCAATGGCATCTTGTATTATCGGGAGTGCGCTTAACTGTTCGGCCTTGCCCGCGCTCTTCTTGAACAGTTCTGCGATGGCAGTATGAAAGCCACCGTCAAATGAATCAGCGTGCTTGTCTTTCAAGTTTTTGAATCGTCTAAGTGTGCGCAGTCTATTTAAGGAGTCTTTAGCATATTCGTATGAATCAGCAAATAGGATTAGGCGAGCAATTTGACTTCCTATAAACTCTTCGCGAAGTACTTCTTTGTAGTGGCCTAAAATGTTCAGAGCAATATGTGACAACCTGACAGATTCATAGTGGCAACTCATGATATAGTTGGGAAGTTCGCCTGTCGTGCTGTAATTCCTGATTCGATAGTGCAGGTCCACCGCGTAAGCAAGCGGATTGTATCTCGCAGCTTCACTTATGATGTTTGGTATTTGATTTGCAAGTTGTTGGCTGAAACACAGTCCTTGAAGATAACAACTTGGGTAGAAATACTGGATGTCGCGAAGACTTTTGTTTTTGTCTGGATAGCCACCCGCCTTTAGGACTTCCCGAATTTCAGCCATGACATGATCGGCCCAAAAGGGCAGGTGCTCTTCATAGAAGGGGAGGTAGCTCTTCGGGCAGGTCTCGATCAAGTCCTGTGCTTCATTGGTAACTGGACTCAACTCCATAATACCTATCCTCCGCCTGGATAGCCCGCAAGATTCAAGTGGGACCATGCCGTGCGGATCGGCTTTTCGGGTGGCCTACCCTAGGTCCCACGCGGATTCCACGTGATTCAAATTGCCTATTGCTCAGACACGATTCATTGCTTCTTATACCAGATTTCCGATGCCTTGCAAAACACGGAAAAATGGGTGCGCGGGGGGTGCGGATTGCGGCAAAAAACCCGCAACCCGAGACACGGAGAGCCCTGTATTTACTGGGTTTGCGTCGCCAAGGAGCGTTTCGTAATCAGCAGGTCTGGGGTTCGAGTCCCCACGCCGGCTTAGTAAATTCAAGGGGTTACGCTTGGAGCGCATCCCTTTTTTTGTTTTGTGTGAGACTCTGTGTGAGAATTTCTGTGGGAGTTCTTGCGGGCGCTTTCATAGCCGGCCATGCCCGTCCGTTGGGCTTCACCAATGTTGTGCAGGTAGATCTCCGTTTTTCAATGGGAAGAAAACTGAGCCCTGCCGGGGGGTCTGTCTGCACATACTTTCTCTTGCCGAAGTTGAAGGTGGCCCTCAAGTAACGGACCTCCTTATTAGCCGCATGCGATGAAACCCTGTTCCGAGACAGCACGAAATCCTCGACCATTTTTTCGGTAATCTCGCTGCACCTGCAATCCTTCCACAACCCTATCCAGCGTGTGCCAAGGCCCCGGGTCCTCCATACACTGCTTGTTGCCGTTATACGCCTTCACGTGGTCCACTCTCAGATTCACCAAATCCAAAAAGGCCATGTCTATTGGGGTTGCAGCCTGGAGCCGCGTCTGTGTTGGTGGAGGATTCATGACCTCCCCTCTTTTCTTGCCTCCGCCTCCTTGGCCCCTTTTCTTGTCTTGGACCATGCTTCTGTGTACCTTTTCCCTTACAGGATGAAATCGTACCTTTCAACAGCATTCACACAACAGTCTTCATTTGCTGAAACGTGCAGCGATTGAAATGAGACATTCACACACTTTCCGCTCCCCAATCGAGCGGAAGTTCCAGACGGAAAAGACAGGATCCTTCCATGGATTACATATGGACCCATAACATAATGCGATCACGTGCAATCAACCGCTTCTACGTGAGCCGAGACAATGGAAGGTGTGAGGGTGTGGACCGTTCCAGACCACTGCGATGGAATCCGAGGAGCTGGATGTCCGCGATGACCCCCCTTCGATTTGTCTGGAATCAGATAGCAGACCGGTGAGAAGGCAATAAATCAGGATTTCCAGGGCCGTATTGCTTATCGAAGGCGCCGCCGGGCGTGTCGCGGCAGGCGTGGCCGGTACCGTGCCACCTTCGGGGTCTTTCTTTTTTCCCTTGTGGATGAAGTACGCAAAAACCAGACCCGAGGGCCTCCGGTGTTGCCATGCCCGCGAGAAACCATTCTAAGCAGTGGGGCGCAAGGGTCGTCATCAGGCCTCCTCCCCCGTGCCGGACGGGGGCTTCGGCTCCGGCGATCTCCCCTGCCCGGCCGCATCGCGGAGCAGCACGACGGTCCCTGGCCAGCGCCAGTGACGGGCACAGGCCCGGGCCTTTTCCCCCTCCGGATCGGCCCCCGCCGCAAGGTGACGCCATAACGATTCATGCAACAAACCCCAACAAATCAACTCTCGAATCAAATCGGGGAGGTTTAGAATTGAATAAGCTACGTATGGCATATTTCGAGAAGGGCGATGTTCTTTATCCATCCATCCATATGCGATGAATCAGAGCCGCAGTGTAGAGGTAAGCCCAAACCTCACGGCTGAACTCAATGACAAAGGGGAGCTCTTTGTTATCGAGATCCTTAGCGAGCACTTTCATTCAGGACTCCGTGCTCGACAGTGTTCAGACCAGATTACCTGATTTCTCGGAAGCTGAGACGGCCTGACAAAACATTCGAAATCATGTTAAAAAGGGGAATACTCATAACAGGATTGAGGCTGACACAAGAAGACAGGGTATTCTTGCTAACTCTGGGGTCGATAGGGACGTTATGTCATCTTTGAATTGGCAAGTCGCAGGACACCTTGGAAGTCAATATTGAAACAACGTTCCAAGTACCGTTTCGGTTCGTCGCGGGGCAGCTTGTGAGGGCCCCCTGCTCTGTTGATATTCGTTGCACTGCGCTGTAGAAACGTCTATCATGGGATGCCTTTTGCCTGACGCGGTGGAGCCAGAACCGCCGAAGAGACGGTTCCGACAACAACAGGGAAAACACGTTACAGGGGGAAAGAAAAGGAGCCGGACGGGGCAGGGGGGGCCCCTGCCCCGTCCCCCTGCCCCCGTGCCAACTCGAGACTCCGGGGATGCAGGCTCTGCTTGGGTTTACCCCTTAACCGCAATAACCGTGAATGAACCCGTTTCCAGATGGAGAATGCTCGCGTCATCGCTCCGTCGACACCAGCGTCGACATTCCCCGCCTGAGGGGGCAAGGGGGTGTGGAGGATTTTTGGATTTTTGGAGCCTGGGAAACACCCGGCAGACCGCCCTCGATGGGCGAATTGGTGGGAGTCAGCCAGAGTGCCAAGAGGAATTCATTCACGGGTATTGCCCTTGACCGCGCCAAACATAGATTGGAAGGCAAGTATTGATCTTGCTGGGAGTCATGAAAAGATTCCAAAGACCCTATAGATTATTGCAATAGGCGCTTGGCAGTGAACTCGTGACCAGTTTCGGCGAGAGTCACTGCATGTCTCGTCAAATCCTTTTTGATTGCGGCTTGTATCGAATTAGGATCGGACAATTCGGATGTCAAGATGTGAGTCCCTTGTTTCAAAAGACATGATATGAGACTTTGATCTGCCAAGGAATACGAGCGTTAGCAGGGTATACATAAATGCCTTGCAGACGGAAAACGAATCGTGATGGCCTCTTGCGGGCCGTGAGGAGGCGGCCGTGCAGGGCAAGACAACGACGAAAAGTTGATCATGGAACAGACAGAAAGGAGAAGTCGAATGAAAAAGGGAATCACGTTGTTTGTGGTGAGTTGTTTCATGGTACTCTCCCTGGTGCTGGCCTCTTCGGCCCCTGCAGGCAAGGAGGGAAAGGCAGCCGGTCCGGAAATGGTCAAGATCAAGGCCACGAAGATCGACGGTACAGTGGTTGAGAAAATGGCGGAAAAACCGAAATACGGCGGGGTGCTGAGGCAGTGTTCAAGCACCGGCCCGCTTTCTTTTGACAACGCTTTGCGCCATATCAGCGTGTGTGAGACGCTGCATCTTACCAACGAGACGCTGCTCAAAGGAGACTGGGCCAAAGGGCCCCAGGGTACGGGTGAGGCAGGTTGGCTCTATAACATGATGCCTGCCCGTGAGACCCTGGCGGGCTGTCTGGCTGAGAGTTGGGAGTTCACGGACAGCAATACCATCGTCTTTCACATCCGCAAGGGCGTCCACTGGCATGACAAGCCCCCCACCAACGGGAGAGAGATGACCGCCGATGACGTCCTGCATACCCTCAAGCACCTCATGAGAACGTCCACTTCGGTTTATTTCAACGACGATACAAAATACTTCGAGTCCTTCGAGTCGATCGTTATGCCGGATAAATGGACAATTGTCATGAAGTGCCGGCCTGGAACGATTGGAACGGTGTTTGAGAGATATGTGAGCTTCATGCGGGTTTTGCCGCACGATGCCTTGGAACAGTACGGAAACATGGGGGAGTGGAAAAACAGTATCGGCACGGGTGCCTTTATGTTGACGGACTATGTGCCGGAAAGTGCTGCTACCTTTGTTCGAAATCCTGCCTACTGGATGAAAGACCCACTCCACCCGGCTAACCAGCTACCGTATGTTGACGGTATCAAATTGTTCATCATCCCGGACGTTTCCACCCGAATAGCGGCCCTGCGGACCGCTAAGGTGGACTATCACGTGTGGGTTGCCTGGGAAGAGGCCGCGAGTCTGCTAAAGACCACCCCTGAGCTGAAGCACTTGAAATATCCCGGGCTGACGGTCAGCGCGTTATGCTGGCGGGTGGACAAACCTGAGCTGCCATGGTCCGATCTTCGAGTCCGCCGTGCCCTCTCCATGGCCGTAGACATGAAGAAAATAGCCGATACTTACTACGGTGGTCAGGCCGATCTGTTGGCGTGGCCTGCTGCGCCCATACCGGAACATAAGGACATGTACACCCCCATCGGCGAACTTCCGGAGGAAAGCCGAGAGGTTCTCACCTACAATTCGGAGAAGGCGAAACAGTTGCTGACCGCCGCCGGCTATCCCGGCGGCTTCAAGGCGGAGGTGCTTTGTCATAAGGACTACGTAGACATACTCTCCATCGTCAAGGACTACTGGGCCAAGGTCGGGGTGGACCTCACCCTCGATGTGAAGGAGTATGGCACCTATACCTCCATGCTTTACGGCAGAACGTACAAACAGATGGTGATGGCCTCTCTCGGTAGCTACTATCCCCTGAGCTTTTATTATTCGGTGCCCATGCAGGCATGGAACTACAGCGAAATCAACGACCCACGCCTCAACGAAGCCTATAAGGTGGTCTGGGATAAATACCTCGACGAACCCTTCAGGCAAAAGACGATGAAGGAGACAATCCCCTACGAACTTGGGCAGGCCTACAAACTGCTATTCCCCGGTGCCCATGTCTACAACTTCTGGTGGCCGTGGCTCAAAGGATACAGTGGCGAGAGGATAGTAGGGTTTTATCACCTCACAGACATGCAGCAGTATGTCTGGCTTGACCAGGCGCTGAGGGAGAAGATGGCGGGCGGATGATCATTGGCAGTGCCTGGAACACGGGACTGTCGAGGCCAGGCCGATGCCTTCGCCGGATACGTTGCCGGGCGTCGGGTTTCGGGCGAGACTCCTTGCTGCCCTCAGCCTGGACGGGGACAGGGACTCTGTTATACTGCGCACGTCCGCAAACTGCGCTTTTTATACCCTCACCCCGTCCTTCTCCCAGAGGAAGAGGGGGGTCATGGAAATCGCAATTTGTGACCGCGCACGGTAGATTGGCGGAAGGTCATCGGGATTGCCCGCAGGCTCTGCTGCGGCTGTCACCCGTCCCCAACCCTGGGGGAATGCTCGTTGCACAGTGCTTGGTCTGGTGCGGCTGCCGGGCCGGTGTTTCTTCCGTTGCCCGGATAACGGAAAGCTGCTATCGTGACAAAGAAGGTTTCACACCTGCCGCGTCCACAGACTGCGCTTCAGGAACCCGCACCACGACCCTCGCCCAGAGGGCCAGGGAGACGGAGGGGATCGCAAATTGTGCCCGTGCACGGTCTAGGTGGCTTCCTTCGCGGGAGCGTTTCTCTTCAGTTCTTTGCAGGCCGCCTCGGGTGAGAGACCGGAATGTTGAGGCAAATTCCAGGGAGGAGCAAAGCGAGGTCGACATGCTATCCGAGAAGTTCGTTGCAGCATTGGTGCCGTCTTTGGTTCTCGTGGGCGTCCTTGTACTTGCCCTGTCGGTCGCACGGGTGGCCGGCGGCGAGCCTAAGGAGAGGATCCGGGAGTCCGTGATCGCCGGAACCTGGTACACGGACGATCCCAAGGCCCTGCGCACGGAGTTGACCGCGTATCTCGACAGGGCTCCGGCCGTGGTCGGGCAAGGAAAGCTGGTGGCCCTTATCGTTCCCCATGCCGGATATCGCTACTCGGGGCAGGTGGCCGCCCACGCTTACAAGCTTCTGGAAAATCGGAGCTACCCTACGGTAGTCGTTGTGGCGCCGAGCCACCGCGTGCGGTTTGACGGGTTGTCGGCGTATCACGGAGCAGGATACCGGACCCCCCTCGGCACGGTTGCCTTGGACCAGGAGACGATTGCCGCCCTGGAAAAGGCCAATCCCGCGATCCGATACGTACCCCAGGCCCACGCCCAGGAGCACTCCCTGGAAATCCAACTTCCCTTTCTCCAGATCGCACTGCCGCCGTTCAAGCTGGTCCCGCTGGTCATGGGCGAGCAGCACTGGTCGCTTTGCCAGGGACTTGCCGAAACCCTTGCCCGGTGCATCGGGAAAAAACCGATCCTGCTCGTGGCCAGCACGGATCTTTCCCATTTCCATCCCTACGAGACCGCACGGAGACTGGACCGCAAGGTGTTGGATCGTGTGGGAGCCTTCGACGCTCAAGGACTCAGTGACGATCTTGCCGCCGGCGCTTGCGAGGCGTGCGGCGCAGCACCCATAATCAGCGTCATGCTGGCCGCTCGCCTGCTGGGCGCCGACAAGGCTCAGGTGCTCCACTATGCGAATTCGGGAGACGTCACAGACGACCGCTCCCGCGTGGTGGGGTACATGGCCGCGGCCCTCTGGAAGAGCGGCGGCCACTAGCATGCCGGTCTTGCCCGGCGACAGTGCGCATCCGGGATTGCACAAAAATCAGGTATGCACCGAACAGCTCTTCTTGGAGGTGCACCCGTGACCGCTTCCCTCACAAGACGTGATTTTTTGAAGAAGACCGGAACATGCGCTGTGGTGTGCGCAAGTTCCCTATCCCTTCTTGGGGTCGGACCGATACGCGGCACCGCCCATGCACGGGGCCTGCAAAAAGGACTTATCGAGAAGAAGCTCTCCCCCTACTTCACGGTCCTGGGCAACGGCGACGTGCGGTGCGACCTGTGCCCCCACGCATGCGAGGTGAGGCCAGGCGAAAGGGGCATTTGCGAGGTCCGGGAGAACATCGACGGCAAGTACTACTCTCTGGTCTACGCCAATCCCTGCGCCGTGCATGTGGACCCCATCGAGAAGAAGCCCTTCTACCATGTGCTTCCCACCACCCACTCGTTTTCCCTGGCCACAGCGGGCTGCAATTTCGACTGCAAGTTCTGCCAAAACTGGGAGATCTCCCAGGCCCGCCCCGAAGACACCTACAACTACCGCCTCTTCCCCGAGCAGGTGATCCGGGGAGCTCGACAGTATCAGTGCATGTCCATCGCCTCCACCTACGTGGAACCGACCATCTTCGCCGAATACATGATCGATATAGCACGCCTTGCCAGGGAAAACGGAATCCTCAAGGTGATGCATTCCAACGGGTACATCAACGAGGCGCCTCTTGCGGACCTGTGCCGGTATCTGGACGCGGCGTGCATCGACCTGAAGGGCTTCACGGAAGAGTTCTACCGGGAAATGTCCGAAGGAAGCCTCCAACCGGTGCTCGACACCCTCAAGCGTCTGCGGACGGCCGGTGTGCACACCGAAATCGTCAACCTGATGATACCGGGCAAAAACGACGACATGCACCAGGTGGCCGCCATGTGCCGCTGGATCCGCCAGGAACTCGGGCAGGACGTGCCCTTGCACTTCTCGCGGTTTTACCCGCGTTACAAACTCAAGGGAATCGAGCCCACGCCCACATCGACCCTGGAAAGGGCCCGTGAAACGGCCATGAAAGAGGGGCTGCTCTTCGTGTACATCGGCAACATACCCAACCATCCCGGAGAACACACCTACTGCCCTGGGTGCCGGAAGCTCCTTGTACGACGCACAGGGTACGACGTCCAGGTTTCGGGCCTCCAGGACGGACGCTGCCTCTACTGCGGACAGACGATCCCCGGCATCTGGAAGCCGCCCCGATCCTGATGCGATGGACATGGCTCGCGCATCCGCAAATTGCGCTCTTAACGCCCTCACCCCGGCCCTCTCCCAGAGGGCGAGTAGGATGTAGGAAACCGCAATTTGTGACCGCGCGCAGTATGCTGTTGCAAAGGCTCGGGATTTTCGTGACGCGACGAAAGGGGAGGGGAAAGCTGTAGCGCGAATGGGCCCGCGACAACCTCAAAGGAGGCAGGCAAATGCGGGTCATGGGGCCGAGAAGGGAGGTGGTTTCGCGTTTCGCTGAAAGGGCGGAAAAACCGGTACCAATACCGCACTCAACGGGAAAGGGGAGGAAATGAAGAAAAGGGCTTTGTTGTTCATGCGTATGGCGGTCCTCGCGCTGTCCTTGCTGCTCGCCTCGCGGGCACTGGAAGCAGCGCCCGGGCAGGATGCCCCCCGATACGGCGGTGTGTTCATCCATTGCTGGGACAGGTCTCCGCTGGTTTTTGACGAGGCATTCCATATCAACTTTTACGGCACAACCCTTTACCAGACCAATGACCACTTGCTTCAGGGAGATCTGCTCAAAGGACCCCAAGGAACCAACCAGGCGAGCTGGCTCTACAACAGGATGCCTGAAGTGGGACTCGAGACAGCCTGTCTTGCGGAGAGCTGGGAACTGGTCGATGGCCAGACACTCGTCTTCCACATCCGCAAGGGAGTGTATTTCCATAACAAACCCCCCACCAACGGGAGGGAGATGACCGCCGACGATTGCGCGTTCTCCCTCAGACGCGTCTGGCTGAGTCCCAAATCATACCATTCCAAGACCTATCCATGGAAGGACAACTTCCAGGTCCTCAACGACGGGCCTTGGATAGAGGCAACCGACAAATGGACCTTGGTGATCAAGACCCTTCCCGGAGTGACGGGCATCGTGTACAGGATGGCCAGCGGAGTCACGAAAGTCGTGCCCCGAGACGCCGTGGAGCAGTATGGAGACCTGAACGATTGGAGGCACGCTGTCGGAACCGGTCCGTTCCTCTTGACGGACTATGTCCACGACAGCTCCGCGACCTTCGTGCGAAATCCGAACTTCTGGATGAAGGATCCCCGTTATCCGGACAATCCGCTTCCCTACCTGGACGGCGTCAAGTACCTGATCATCCCCGATCATTCCACACGCATTGCCGCTCTGCGCACGGGAAAGATCGACTGGATCGGATCCATGGGAACCTTGATCGGCTGGGAAGACGCCAAGAGTCTGAAGGAGACCAACCCCGAGTTGAAGTACAGGGAGTATCTCAGTGACTCCCAGCCCATCCTGTTCATGAGGGTGGATAACCCTGAGCTTCCCTGGCATGATTCAAAAGTCCGCCGCGCGTTACACATGGCCATAGACAACAAGGCGATAAGGGACAATCTGTTCGGCGGCCATGCCGAGCTGCTGGGCTGGCCCGTTATGCCCGTTGCGGAGTTCATGGACATGTACACGCCGATGGAACAGCTTCCCGAGTCCACAAGGGAACTGTTCGAACACCACCCGGAGAAGGCAAAGAAACTCCTGGCCGAAGCCGGATTCCCGAACGGCTTCAAGGCCGAAGTGTTGTGCCCCCAGGCAAATGCGGACCTGCTGTCCATCATCAAGGCCTATTGGGCAGAAGTGGGTGTCGACCTGACGATCAATGTGAAAGAATACGGGCAATGGACCGGCATCTTCTACTCGAAAAAGTATAAGGAAATGGTCATGAGCGGGACGCAAGCTTCCATGTGTGAGGAATTGACGCGAGTGCGACATGGGCATGCCACCAACGGAAGCATGGTCAACGACCCTGTCATTGAGGAGGCCTATGCCAAGATGGCCGCCGCCTACTTCGATCCTTCCACCCGGCGTCCGCTCATGAAGGAGGTTTCCCGCTACATATTGAGCCAGGCATACGCCTTTGTGCCTCCCATGCAGTATCAGTACACCTTTTGGCAGCCCTGGGTGAAGGGCTATGCCGGCGAAATGCTGGTGGGTTATATGTCTTCTTATCAGGACTTCGACAGATATGTCTGGATTGACAAGGAAAAGAAATAGGAGGACTCGGGGTTAGCAGAGGCATCTTTTTCTCAGATGTTCCGTTGGCGTTCAGGATTAGGATTAGGGCGTCCAAATCGGTCGCCAGCCTTACCCGGTTTTTGGATCTTCGAATCTTTGGCTCTGTGGCCTGGGCATAGATCATCGTTCCGGCCACACCCGACCAAGTGCGCAATCGTCTTTTTGGTGGGCAGTGTCACCTTACGAGCGCCTCCATTCCGACGCGGAGCCAAGCATGTCTCAAGGCGTCGCGCAAGGCGAGGCTGACAGAAAACGAGACCCGCCCGGCCGGGACGATGATCAAGGCCTTGGCCGGTATACCATGGCTCCGGAGGACCTCTTCAAGGTCCAAAAGCCGGGGAACAGATCTCGGCGATTTTGGCCGATTTTAGACTGCACGGCTTAGGATACGGATTTCAGGTGTCATGTGTTCCACCATCGGCAAGGCGGGGGTTTGGCTCGCAAATGGAGGTGTTCGTAGGGTAAGGTAAGGGATTAGCTGGAACATCCAAGCCAGACGGACCCCTATGCCGCTGGCAAGGACAGAAGGATTGGAAGGCGACATAGGGGACTGGCACGCACCTCGGGGATGCCGAAAGCTGGGCGAAACGCTCGTGGGATAGAGTCAGCCGCAGACATCCATCAATCTTTTTATGCAGGATATACTGCGCGCGGTCACAAATTGAGATCTCCTGCATCCCCCTCGCCCTCCGGGAGAAGGACGGGGTGAGGGTACAAGAACCGCAGTTTGCGGACACGCGAGGTATGATTCGCGAGGCACCATGCATCCGAAACAGAAATTCGAGGCCATGCTCGGTCCATACCGGGTCCTGGACCTGACCGATGAGAAAGGTCTTTTGTGCGGCAAGATACTGGGGGACCTGGGCGCCGACGTGATCAAGGCTGAAAAACCGGGGGGCGACCCTGCCCGCAGAATCGGCCCTTTCTATCACGATGAGGTCGATCCCGAGAAGAGTCTTTTCTGGTGGGCCTACAACACCAACAAACGGGGGATAACCATTGACATCGAAACCCCCGGGGGACGGGAGCTTTTCAAGAGGCTCGTGAAGACGGCTGACCTGGTCATCGAATCGTTTCCTCCCGGACGTATGGACAGCCTCGGGCTGGGCTACACGGTCTTGGAGCAAATCAACCCCGGCATCATCCTGGTCTCCATCACGCCCTTCGGACAGACAGGCCCCTACAGGGACTACAAGGCTTCCGACATTGTCGCCTGGGCCATGGGCGGCATCATGTACGTGAACGGCGATGCGGACCGACCCCCGGTTCGGGTGAGTCATCATTCCCAAGCATTTCTCCATGCCGGGGGAGAGGCAGCCTCCGGGGCCATGATGGCTCTGTATCACCGGGAGATAACCGGAGAGGGACAGCATGTGGATGTCTCCATACAGGAGGCCGTCGTACCGCCCACCTACATGCTTCTGGGCGGCTGGGACATGATGCGGGTCAATCAGCAACGGGGAACGCGAGCAACCAGCATCGGCCTTGACATCAGATTGCTCTGGCCGTGCAAGGACGGATACGTCCTGTGGTTCTACTGGGGGGGGCCCCCGTACAACCAGCGCTACATCCCTCCTTTTATCCGATGGCTCGACAGCGAAGGCATGGCCGATGATTTCCTGAAGGGCTTTGATTGGAGCACTTTTGAATGGGCCAACGTGAGCCAGGAGGTACTGGACCGGATACAGATACCGCCGGCCCGCTTCTTCTCGAACCACACCAAAGCCCAACTTCTGGAAGGAGCCAGGGAACGGGGCATTGTCCTTTACCCGGTGTCCACCACCGAGGACCTTCTGGGCAATCCCCAACTCGCGGCCAGGGAGTTCTGGGTCCCATTGGCCCATCCAGAGCTCGGCATCACCGTAACCTATCCGGGGGCCTTCGCCAGGATCTCAGAGGCACCGGCAGCAGTGTTCAGACGGGCTCCCCTCATAGGGGAACACAATCGGCATGTGTACGAGCAGGAGCTCGGGCTATCCAGACAAGAGATGATGACAATGAAGAGAGCCGGTGTCATATAGACACCGCCGAAACGCTGACAGGATGTGAAACCCATGTCCAAGAGACCTCTTGACGGCATCAGGATTGTGGACTTCGGATGGTTCTTGGTGGCCCCCATAACGACAAAGGTCCTCGCCGATTGCGGAGCCCAGGTGATCAAGATCGAGACCACCAAGAGGGTCGATATTCTACGGACCTTGGGCCCGTTCAAGGACGGCGTTCAGGGGCTGAATCGCTCTTTCCTTTTCAACCAGTGGATGACCGGCAAGCTCGGCATCACCCTCAATCTGGCCAAGCCCAGAGGGATCGCAGTCGTCAAGAGGCTCATTGCCCGATCGGATATTGTGGTGGAGAATTTCGCAGCGGGAGTGATGGCGAAGATGGGCCTCGCCTATGAAGACCTGACGAAGATCAAGCCCGACATCATCATGCTCAGTACCTGCATGCAGGGGCAGACCGGGCCTTACTCCACCCACCCCGGTACGGGAAACACATTGACTGCCCTGGCCGGTCTGCAGCATATCGCGGGATGGCCCGACCGGGAACCGGTGAGCCCCGCGGGAAATGGCCCGTACACCGATTATATCGCGCCGCATTTTTGCATTCCCGCCCTGGTGGCCGCCCTTCTGTATAGGAGCAGGACGGGCAAGGGGCAGTACCTTGACGTGTCCCAATACGAAACAGCGGTCCATTTCATGGCCCCCCTGGTTCTTGACAATGTGGTCAATCACAGGGTGGCGGGCAGAACGGGAAACCGAACCGCCTCCGCGGCCCCCCACAACGCCTACCGCTGCCGCGGTGAGGACAGATGGTGCGTGATTGCCGTCTCCAGCGATGAAGAGTGGCAGGCTTTCTGTAAAGTCGTCGGCAACGCTGCCTGGACCGGTGACCCCAAGTTCAGCACCCTTGCCGGCAGGAAAGAACACGAGGATGCTCTGGACAGTCTGGTGGAACAATGGACCATGCGTCACGCCCCCGAAGAGGTGATGGTCATGATGCAGGCGGCCGGTGTGGGCGCCGGCGTCGTGCAGAGTGCCGAGGATTTGCTGGACCACGATCCCCAATTGAGGCACCGGCGCTTTTTCCGCAGGCTCCATAATGGGGAAGTAGGCGAGCACCGGGTCCACGGCCCTTCCTTTGCCTTGTCCAAGTCACCCTGGGAACTGGCGGCCGCTCCCGTGATGGGTGAGCATAATGAGCATGTCCTGAAGGAGATCGCAGGTATGTCGGATGAGGAGATCGCGGAACTGGTCGTCGAGGGGGTCATAGAGTAGCAGGGCGCAAAAACGCCCCGGCAAGCAGCCATTGCAACAGAGGATGCCCATGCAAGGAGGTTTTTTTCCATGACGTACGAAACCATTGTCTATGAAAAGAGGGGAAGGGTGGCCTATTTGACGCTCAATCGCCCGAAGGTCATGAACGCCATCAATTTGAAGATGCGAGAGGAACTACTGGAAGTATGGCTCGACTTTCGGGATGACCCGGACGTGTGGTGCGCGATCTTGACCGGGGCCGGGGAGAAGGCTTTTTCAGCGGGTGCAGACCTCAAGGATCGTTTTGTGGATCCCTCCCGTGAAGAGGAGGGCAGGGCCTTCTGGGAAACCAAGGGCCCCCAGAGTCTGAAAGCCTTGGAGGTCTGGAAGCCGATTATCGCGGCCGTCAACGGCTACTGTCTGGCCGGGGGCCTGGAGTTGATGATGCAGACCGACATCCGCATCGCTGCTCAGCACGCCACGTTCGGGCTGTCAGAGGTGCTTCGCTCTCTGGTGCCCGGAAGCGGTCCCACTCAACTTCCTCGGCAGGTGCCTTACGCCGTCGCCATGTATGCGCTGCTCACCGGAGAGAGGATGGACGCAGAGGAAGCGCTCAGGATCGGTTTCATCAACAAGGTGGTGCCCGCGACGGACCTGATGGCCACCGCGCAGCAGGTGGCGAACCGGATCTGCGAAAACGGGCCCCTCGCGGTACGCGCCATCAAGGAAATCGTTCTGCGGGGTCAGGACGTTCCCTATGGGGATGCCCTGCGGATCAACTCCCTGCTCTTTCACATCAACCGGAGCACGGAAGACGCATGGGAAGGCCCCCGGGCCTTTGTTGAAAAGAGAAAGCCTGTCTACAAGGGGCGATAGGGGCATCGGAGGTTATGGGAAGCGGTTGGATCGGTTCGCTTCATCGGTGCTGATGGCTTGTCCTGATAGAGGAAGAAGGGGAGGCGATGGATGACTGTTAACGGGAAGGACTTGTGGGAGGCCGAGATAGAAGAGCTCAATCGCAGGCGGAGCCTGGCGAAGAAGATGGGTGGTCCCAAAGGGATCGAGAAGCAGCATGCCCGGGGAAGGCTGACGATTCGCGAACGCATCGAAGCGCTCGCCGACCCTGAGACGTTTCGGGAGTTCAGTCCCATCGCGGGGCACGGTGTGTACGACCCCGAAACACTAGATCTTGTCGATTTCACACCGAAAAACTTCGTGGACGGAACCTGCCTGATCGAAGGGCGCAAGGTGGTGGTTGCAGGGGGCGACTTCACGGTGCGGGGGGGCTCGGCCGCCGGCAACGTTCTCGGCATGGCCCTGGGGGAGGAGTACCGTGCGAACCGCCGGGCCCTGGAGTGGCGCATCCCCTTCATCCACTTGCTCGACGCGACAGGGGGGGCCGTCTCCTCTTTCGAAGAAATGGGCAGGACCTACCTGCCCGACGCCAACTGGTTTTTTCAACACGACGCCGAAATGCTCCGGAAGGTCCCGGTCGCCTGCGCGCTCCTGGGGTCCGTGGCAGGGGGAGCGGCCATCCATGCCTGCCTGGGGCATTTCAGCGTCATGGTGAAGGGTACCAGCGAGCTGTTTCCCGGCGGCCCGCCCGTGGTCAAGGCCGCCCTGGGCTACGATATCACCAAGGAGGAGCTGGGCGGATCCCATATCCATGTGGGAGTGAGCGGCTGCGTGGACAACGAGGCCGAAAGCGAACAGGAGGCATTGGCGTTGGTGCGCCGCTTCCTGAGCTACCTTCCGTCCAATGTGTGGGAAATGGCACCCCGGTCCGATCCCATGGACGACGGTCCTGGTCCCTGGGACGATCGGCTCCTGTCGCTCATTCCCCGTGACAGGCGGCGAGGCTACGACAGCCATGGGATCATCGAGGCAATCGTGGACAAGGGGTCCTTCTTCGAGATCGCGCCGAAATACGGCAAGTCCAGGGTCATAGGTCTTGCCCGCATCAACGGCTACACGGTCGGTGTCATGGCGAACAACCCGACGTTCTTGGGAGGCGCCACCGATGTGGGGGCGGGAGCCAAACACATTCGCATGGTCCAGTTCTGCGACAACTTTCACCTCCCGCTCATCTGCTTTTGCGACGAACCGGGCTTCATGGTGGGCGTGGAGTCTGAGAAACAGGGTATCGAGAGGGCGGGGGCCCGCCTCTTGACCGTGACGTGCGACAGCCGCATGCCGTGGTGTACCATCATCACCGGGCGCATGTTCGGCGTCGCAGGCATGTGCACGCACCGGCCGGCCGGTATGTTCCGCCGGTTCTGCTGGCCCTCGGCGAGCTGGGGATCCATGCACATCGAGGGGGGCGTGAGGGCGGCCTATGCCGCTGAAATCCGATCGGCACGCGATCCGGCCGCAAAGACCAGGGAAATCGAGGCGCGACTCAAGGCGATCGCGTCGCCGTTTCGAACGGCCGAACTGACGGGACAGGAGATGATCGACCCCAGGCAGACCCGGGAGCTCCTTTTCGAGTTCGTGGAGGATGCTCAGCCCATACTGCGCTCCCAGCTCGGAACGACGGCCATACATCCTTTCCTGCCTTAGCAGTGGGGACCCGAGCACCCCTCAACGAGGAGGCGCAACCATGGAAAGCAGATTTGCAGAGCGCTTCGGATTCACCGAAACCCATAAGCGGGTGTTGCAGGACCTTCGCATCACCGATCAAGGACCGGGCACCATCCTTCGCGATGTGGAAACCCTGCTGCATTTCATAGAAGATCACGTTGTTCCCACAGGACCGTCTCAGCAGTTGGCGCACCGGGTGCTTCCGGAAATAAACGCAGTCATGACACACCCCATCGAGGTGAGGCTGAAGCGCCCGGTGCAAAAGTCGTACCCTCACATATCCGGCCTTTATCTCATATGCAGGGTTTCCGGACTGATCGTGGTCTCCGGGACCGGGAGAAAGCCGTCTCTTTGCCTGGATAAGGGGGTTCACGCCCTATGGAAGGGCCTGAATCCCACCGAGCGCTACGCAACTCTGCTGGAAGCCTGGCTGGTCCGAGGAGATCCCCAAATCATAGGAGAATACGGCACCATGGCGTTTGGAATGCAAAACCACATCCTGGAGTGCAGGGATTTTTTTTCCGGCATTTCGGAACAGGGGCTGCATCTCGTCGGAGACAAGCATGGGACGCAGCATCTACGGTACATGCCCGGTCTGTACCGGCTGGCCCTCATGGAGCTTTTTGGGCTTGTGGCAATTCGCCACGGCCGGCCGGAGGAGGGCGACGGCTGGCGCATCGAGGAAATAAGGCGCACTGCCCTGGGCGATGCGTTGGTCTCGTTGCTGTGCATGGAGTTGTTCACTGGTTCCTTTCGCCGAAAGGTACGTCCTGAGAGTAACGAAGCCGTGGCATTCGGTGTTCTGCAGCCCGTGCTCGGCAAGTACTGGCCCCAGTGGCAGAACAACCTTTCCATTCCGGGGATCTGCTTCCGGCAGGGAACGCACGTCTTCAAAGCGTCCCTTGGCGGCGTGTGGCGCCGAATCGCCATGCCGGCAGGGGCAAGCCTTGAAGCCCTGGCGGGGACCATTCTCGACGCTTTCGATTTCGACCAAGACCATCTGTACATGTTCTCCTATCGGGACCGTTTTGGGGCCCGTGAGCAGGTATACCATGATGCGATGGATGAAGGCCCATGGGCGAGCGGGGTGACCGTGGGGGACCTACCCCTGTCCGTGGGCCAGAGCATGACTTTCTTGTTTGATTTTGGAGACGAGTGGCAATTCGATGTCACCCTGGAGCAGGTCGATCCGAAAAAGGCCGTGCAGCGTCCGAGCGTTGTGGAGACCCACGGCAAGGCCCCCGAGCAATATCCCAGCTCTGAGAATTGGTAGCCACGAGAGACTCACTGCAGGTCCGGAGACGGGACTTGGATTGGGGCGTCTAAAATCGGCCAAAATCGCCGAGATGCGTTCCCAGGTTTTTGGACCTCGAAGAAGTCCTCCGGAGCCCCATGGCGTACCGTCCAGAGAGATAGAGATTCGAAGGTCCAAAGAGCGATCAGCGGTTGAGGACCGATTTGGATGCCCTAAACTTGGATGATTGGGGGGATTGACAACCAGGAAAAGCACTCTTAATTTGCCAAGAAAGGATGGCAGCCACCTGGATAAAACAAGATAGCGCAGGAAATGACTGCGCTCTATGGCGATAAAAATGGGGCAAGGAAGCTTACAACACTGGGATTCCAAAAAAAGAGGAGCGATGCATGTCAGAAAGCACAAGCGACAGAATGATGCTCTTGAAAGGCTACACTTTCGACGGAAAGACCGGCAGAACACTTAGGGACCTCTACGAGGCGGTAAATGCCACCGGGTGTACCAGGGACGTTCCTTTCACGCAACCGGGTTGGCTCGAAGGTCACGAGAGGCCGGTGGCCCTCAACAGTTACCTGGACCCGGCAGGAGAGAGGATACATGTGGTTTGGGGTTCCGACAGCAGTGGAGTTTCACGTGTCATGGATGTAGTCCTCAACGCCCCTTCCCTTGCTCGCGAAAAGAGGGAAGACGGGTGCGGTGGAGGTTGCAGTTGCGGACATGGGATGATGGAGGGTTTTGCCATCAACGATTGAAAAAAAATCGATACCCCCTGCAAATGGGTTCCCATTAGAAGTGCGGATACTCCCCTGTTCAAGACAGCGACAAACAGAGGCGTTACGATAAGCGGATACGCCCCTGTTCAAGACAGCGACAAACAGAGGCGTTACGATAAAAGGTTCCGGAAGTCTCGGGTATGAGAGTCAGCGACGGGTACTTTCGGGACCTTTCATCGTATTCAAACTCTCCGGCACTGGAGAACCGCGGACCCTGTACTAAGGGATCGTGCAAAAATAACTTCCCATTTTGATGCGCCGATCCATCACGCCTGGCGGCGTTGCTCGTCGGTTAAATGGACAGCTATTCGCCCTCCTCGCGCCTTGGCATGCGCGCGCCTCGACACCTGAAAAGGGGAACTTATTTTTGCACAAGCCCTAAGTACGCAAGCCCATTGTGGGACTTGATCACAACTTCGGCCACGCAGTTGGTCCTATCTTCGCCCAGCCGCTCGGAACCACGTCCCGCCCCTGACAACCCCGCAAATGAAAATACCGTCATTCCGGGCTTGACCCGCAATCCGTGCCTCATCGGGCTCACAGGGCATCCATGTATGATTCGCCCCCGTCGCCTATGGATGCGTCCCGGCCCGGTCTCCCTGATCCAAATTTCTCGAGTCGACGCCCATGGGCCGTGAGCCGAATCCGGTTTCCCCGAGCATCAACCGGCCCCCCATATCCTCCTGGCTCGCGGCCGAACGTGCGATCAAGCTCCATCCGCCTTGCCCGCCGGGAGGGCCGAGGTGAGGGTATAAAAAGCGCAGTTTGTGGGCTCGCGAGGTATCGCGTCCACATTCACCCCTCGAAGGGCAATTGACGGCACTCACCCAAAGTCCCAAAAGGCATTCACTCACGGGTATTGGGGGTAAACCGGAATCTGTGCAAAAGGACATTGACTATTGTCAGCCCACGCGCCAAAATGCCCTCCCTGCGGACAGGAAGCGGTGAGCAGATTCAGGGGCCGAGGGAGGAGAGCATGGAGACCATACTGGAGGGAGTCAGGGTGCTCGACCTCACCCGTGCCCTCGCGGGACCTTACGGTTCCATGATACTGGGGGATCTGGGGGCGGAGATCATCAAGATAGAGGCCCTGGACGCAAGGGCCGAGGCCATAGGGGTTTACTCGTACAAGGGGCAGGACGCCTATTTCATGAGCGTCAACCGGAGCAAGAAGAGTGTGACCCTGGATGTTCGGACCGACCAGGGCCGGCAGGTGTTCTACGACCTGGTGAAGGTATCGGACGTGGTCTTCGACAATTTTAGGCCCGGCGTCCTCGAGAGGCTCAAGATCGATTACAGTGCCCTCAAGGCCCTCAATCCCCGAATCATAAGCTGCTCCATAACCGGTTTCGGCTCCGACGGTCCTTACAGGAACCGGCCGGCCTATGACCTGGTGGTCCAGGCCATGAGCGGCGCCATGAGTGTTACCGGCGAGGAGGGCAGACCACCGGTCAGGTCCGGAATCGCCATAGGGGACCAGGGGGCGGGGATGTTCGCCGTACACGCGATCTTGGCTGCGCTTTATGCCAGGGAGCGCACGGGGGTCGGGTGCAAGGTGGAGACGTCCCTGCTCGAGGCCATGATAGCGCTCCTGGCCTACGAGGCAGGGTACTATCTTCTCTCCGGTGTGGTCCCCGGTCCTGTCGCTTCGGGGCACCGAACCATCGCCCTCTACCAGACCTTCCAGACCAAGGATCACTATGTGGCCGTCGCCGCGATCAACCGGTTTCCTGCGTTGTGCAAGGTACTGGGCAAAGAGGAACTGATCCCCGATCCCCGCTTCAGCAACGAGCAAATCGTCGAGCACAAGGGCGAACTGCTGGCGATCCTCCGGGAAGCTTTTCTCACCAAAGATACCGAAACATGGCTGGAGCTGTTGACGGAGGCCGACGTGCCTTGTGGGCCCGTGAACACTCTGGACAAGGCGTTGTCCAACCCCCAGGTCTTGGCCAGAGACATGGTGGTATCCATCGAGCACACCCTGGGCGGAGAAGTGAGGCAGACCGGAAACCCCATCAAGACATCGGTCACACCTGCGGAGGTGAGAAGAAAATTCCTTTCTCCCCCCACCCTTGGGGAGCAAACCGAACAGGTCCTGTCCCACCTTTTGGGATACTCCCCGGGCAGGATCGCTCGTCTGAGAGCGGAGAAGGTCATCTAAGAGCGTTCTTGGAAAATTCCTTTCGGGCACTTTCGGGCAGGCCGCGGCTTCTTGGAGTCGGGGACCGGGCGCCAATTCGCTCTGCAATCGACCCCAAGTCGGAGTTAAACGCCCGTAAAGACGAACAGGGGTTCCATTTGAAGCGGGTGTGAGGGGCCGCACGGCAACAACGCTGCCCTGATCAAGGGGACGGTTGAACCGGTCAAGGAAGGCGCAGAGCCGGCGGTAAGAACCAACCCATGCCCTGGTGCGGGTGGTGGAAAGCCTCACCGCCACGCTGCTGCCTTCCAGGACCGCCCCCGGGGGGGGGCGTTTGCGGCTCCTCAATGGGCCGTGACGGGTTCGGCCTTGCGCACACCTTGTCCGCTGTGCTAAATAGGCATAGTTTCGATTCGCCGATGAAACCGCGGGGACCATGCTGCCAAGCATTCCCACAGACCCGAACCTGTGGTTGTCGGGCCCGGCCTCATCTTCGATCAGATCAATGCAACCATGACCTAAGGACCCCCTGCGCCGGGCCCCGTCTTCACCGAGACCGGAAGGCGCCGGGCCTGTGAAAAGGAGCCTGAGCTGAAGGGTCCCTGATGCAGGTGGCTCAGGATGATGAAGAACATTGGAAGGCATTCGACGTGCACACAACGGACCCGAACCTGATTAGAAATATTGCGATCATAGCCCACGTGGATCACGGCAAGACAACGCTTGTGGACCAATTCTTCAGGCAAAGCGGGATGTTTCGCGAGAACCAGCTTGTCACCGAACGCTTCATGGACTCCATGGACCTGGAGCGGGAGCGCGGGATAACCATCACGTCCAAGAACGGCTCCTTCCGCTACGGGGGCCACGTGATCAACATCATCGACACCCCGGGCCATGCCGATTTCGGGGGGCAGGTGGAGCGGGTCCTGCGCATGGCCGACGGTTGCCTGCTGCTGGTGGACGCCCAGGAAGGCCCCATGCCCCAGACCTACTTCGTCTTGAAAAAGGCGCTTGCCGTCCCCCTGCCGGTGCTGGTGGTCATCAACAAGATCGACAAACCCGCTGCCCGACCCCAGTGGGTCGTGGACCAAGTGTTCGATCTTTTCGTGAAACTGGAGGCCCCGGACGAACTGCTCGATTTTCCCGTGGTGTTTGCTTCCGCCAAGATGGGATACGCCCTCGACGATCCTGAAGTTACCGCAAGGGGCGCCAACATGGTGCCTCTGTTTGAGAAGATCATCGCCCACATACCTCCGCCCACCGGAGACCCTGAGGCAGTCCTCCAGTTCCAGGTCAACACCATCGATTACTCCCCTTACCTGGGCAAGCTCGGGATCGGCAAGGTGGTGAACGGATCCATGCGTCTCCATCAACTGGTGGCGGTGGCCAAGAGGGACGGAACCCTTGCGACAGCCCGCATCACCAAGATCTTCAGGTTCGAACGGGATCAGAAGGTGCCCGTGGAAAACGCGGCGGCCGGAGAAATCGTGGCCGTGGCCGGCATGGACGAGATAACCGTGGGGGTCACCTTCACGGACACGGACGATCCTCGCCCCTTGCCCCTTATCCCCATCGATCCACCCACCATTTCCATGCGTTTCATTCCCAACGACTCGCCCTTTGCCGGGAAGGAAGGCGAATTCGTCACCTCACGCCACCTTGAGGAACGTCTTTTTCGGGAGATCCTCTCCGACGTGGCCCTGCGGGTGGAATGCCTGGGGGCGGGCCTCGGATTCGAGGTTTCCGGGCGCGGGGAGCTGCACCTTTCCATCCTCATAGAAAAGATGCGTCGTGAGGGATACGAATTTCAAGTCACCCGGCCCGAGGTCATCATGAAGCAACAGGACGGCCGGCTACTAGAGCCTTACGAGGAATTGACCCTCGACGTGGACGAGCGGTACCGGGGGCAGGTGATAGAGAAGCTGGCCCACCGAAAAGGGCAGATGACGCAGATGATCCGGCGAAACGATATGGTGCGGCTCGTCTACAAGATACCAACCCGGGGACTCATCGGGCTGCGGGGTGAATTCCTGGCTGACACCAAGGGCATGGGGGTGATGAACTATGTTTTCGACGGGTACGGGCCTTTTGCCGGGGAGATATCGGAGCGCAGCAGCGGGGCCCTCGTGGTCAAGGACCCCTGCACGATGGTGGCGTATGCCCTGTTCAACCTCCAAGAACGGGGCCGCCTCTTTCTGGGTCCCGGCGCCAAGGTCTACCGCGGGCAGATCATCGGGGAGCACTGCCGCGCCGGCGATCTGGTGGTGAACCCGGCCAGGGGCAAGAAGCTGACCAACATCCGTGCCGCGGGCTGTGACGAAAACGTCATCCTCACTCCCCCTTGCCGTCTCTCTCTCGAGGATTGCATCGCCTTCATCAAGGCGGACGAACAGGTGGAGGTGACCCCAGCCGCCATTCGCCTTCGCAAGCGCATGTGTTGATCCGAAAGGGCCCGGCCCCTTCTTGGCTCTGCTGCTCGCCAAGGACCCTGCCGATGATGGGGGGGGCAGCCAACACGATCATCTCGGGAACCTCTTGGGGCATGAGCCGTTCCCTGCACAAGACGGTGTTTCCCTTCACGTCTCGCGGCTTTTGCACGAACCCCTTTGCCCGCTCCCTGTTGCACCCAAGCCATTTAACCGAAGCTCCTCTGAACATCATAGGGCATCGGGAGGTACTGGTAGAGGCCGGATTTTTTTACGCGTGGGAAGAATGTCGCGCTCCTGTGTTAAGGACACCCTTCCAATCCCACTCATGAAAAACAATCTCAACCATCTGAGAAAAAAGGGTTAGCACCACCTGTTCCGAAAAATGAAACACTCCGGAAAATCCTCCGCACCCCCTTTGCCCCCTCAAGGGGGAAATGTCGACGCTGGTGTCGACCGGGCGATGACGTGAGCATCCTCTGTCCGTTAACGGATTCATTCACGGGTATTGCGTTTAAAGATAGCATGGCCTATTGTTTAACAACTATACTCTATGTAAGTCCTCGCAAATACGAACTCTTACACGCTTGTTTACAATCGAGTGAGAGTGAGGGGAATCATTGCATCTTTTCAGCAGCGTCTTCGGCTGGGGCTTGATCGTTGCGAGCAGCGATACTCTGGCAATGCAGTGCGTTGAAAAGCGCAGGGGAATGAGAAACGCAGACATGGGATGGTTGCGGGGGGTCGTTGCGTGTACCCAAAGTGCGGGGCAACGATCCCGCATCGCCATGGGTTCCCTGCCAGGAACAACGCAGTCCCGCATGCGGTGCGAAGCTGCTGCTCGAGGAATCTCATCATCATCAGTTGTTCCTGCAAAAGAAGGCCAGCCAAGTAGCCGAACAAACCGGACGGCTCCGCATTTGGCGCACCAGACCGAGAAGGTGTTCTACCGCGAAGCCATTTTCTTCTCGGCCTTGGAACTGAAACAGTTGCTGCACGACACGGGTTTCACCAATCGGGCCTGGGTACATGCGTTGACGAAGTGACTGGAAAAGACCCATGAGATCGAACCACTTACCAGCGGCTAGGGTCAGGGGGACTTCGTCGTCGTCAAATCGGTACGGCCAGGATAATAATCTCAACTCTCCGGAGATAATTAAATGGAAAACAATTTCTTGACGGCGTTTGGCGCCAGTGTGCTGGCGGCGCTGGTGACAGGTATCGGCATCTACACAATCCGCCACTTCGAGGCCTGGGGACGCAAGTACAGCATCTACTTTGTGTGTTTCGCCGCCGGTGTGCTCATCTCGGTGTCCTTCCTGCACATCATTCCCAAATCGTTCGAGCTGAGTCCCCACGCCCCGGGATACCTACTTGGAGGCTTTTTGTTGATGCACCTCTTCAACCGTTTTGTTACCGCCTTCGTCTGCGAACGCGGCACAACACCAAGCTATGGAATCGGTTTAGTCTCCGTGATCGGCATCGGTTTTCATTCGTTTATCGACGGTTTCGTCTATTCCATCACCTTCACGGTCAGCGTTTTCACCGGGGTGCTGGCTGCCACCGGCATGGTGCTGCATGAATTTCCCGAAGGCATTATCACTTATCTGCTCTTGTTGCGTGGCGGCTTTAGTGCGAAGACCTCGCTGCTGTTGTCTGTGATCGCCGCGTCATTGTCCACGCCGCTGGGCATGCTGGTATCGTGGCCCTACATCAGCCGAATCGACCAGCCGCTATTGGGGACCTTACTGTCGCTGTCGGCCGGTGCGCTGGTTTATGTCGGCGCCACACACCTGTTGCCGCAGGCGGAGAAGGAGCTGCGCCGTTACAGCTTGTTTGCCCTCGTTGCGGGAATCCTGGTGGCCGTGCTCATCGTATTGTCCAAATAAGTCACACTCGACGACGGCGATGATCCAGGAATGGATCTCCCTTAACCATTTCAGCAATGCAGCGCCAGATTCGGTGAACGGTGTTGGTCGGTGCGGAAAGAACAGCTATGGGAAGAGGCGAGAATATATGGAGACGCATAACAACGCGTTCAATACCGACTCGCAAAAACGGCCCTTCCCGCCCATTTTACTCGCGGGTTAACGCGAGCGCTGATCGACAGACAAAAAAGGGGCAAAATGAATATGACAGATAGAAAACCAAATTATGGTAATTGGGTTTCACGCAAATTTATAATTATTCCTTTGGTATTGTGCCTTGTTATGTGTACGATGGTTTTAGTCAATATATTGTTTTCAATACCAGCTATCATATTTTTCGTTATATCGTTTTATTTTGCATACACGAGATATTTATTTTCAAAAAAAGGTAAAGATATTCAAACCAAAATACGTAATTTGGTCATCTCAAATTTAGTTTGGAACGGTGAGGGCAATGTTTTAGACATAGGCTGCGGAAGCGGCGCATTGGCTATATCATTGGCAAAAAGATATGAAAAAGCTCAAATAACCGGAATCGACGATTGGGGAAAGCAGTGGGAGTACTCACAAGCGTTGTGTGAAAAAAACGCAGAATTTGAAAATGTGCCTAATCGTATTGAGTTCAAAAAGGCCAGTGCAGCTGACTTGCCATTTGATGATGAGCGCTTTGATGTTGTCTTGAGTAACCTGGTTTTTCACGAAGTCGGTGGAGTTAAAGATAAAACTGACTTAATAAGAGAGGCATTGAGGGTACTAAAGAAAGATGGAAAATTTGTTTTCCAGGACCTTTTCCTTTGGTCTCGACTATATGGAAGACCAGAGGAATTATTGGATACGCTAAGAAATTGGGGCATTAAGGATGTTAAAATGATCAATACCAGTCAAATGCCGTTTATTCCAAGTTCCCTAAAACTCCCATTTATGCTTGGGACTATAAGTATGATTGTTGGTGAAAAATAGAATGTAGTATTTACCCCTACAACGATATTTAGCTTATTTGGGTCTTGCACGACGCAACTTGGCATGCTATACCTTTTGGCAAATCACAGGCCAGAGCCGAAAGGAGCCACGCCATGTTACCGGAATGCAGGATCCAAGAAGAGCCGTACGAGATTCCCAAGTTCGATCTTGAACGTAAGGATGTTAATGATTTTATTGATGAATTGAGAGGTTTCCATGGAGAATTTCGAGACTGCTTTAGGCGCCAGGAGCCGAGAGACAATTTCTTCCAGTATATGGTTGGTCAGTTGAGCCAACTGGAACGTAAATCGATTGAGCCCATTGCGATCAACGTGGAGAACGCCAAGGTCCGGGCAATGCAATTCTTTGTGAGCAACGTCGTTTGGGATGAGCCGAAAATTATGCTAAAATATCGTAGTATGGTGAACGAGGACTTGGGCGAATGCAATTCTTTGTGAGCAACGTCGTTTGGGATGAGCCGAAAATTATGCTAAAATATCGTAGTATGGTGAACGAGGACTTGGGCGATCCTGATGGAGCGCTGATATTTGATGAAAGCGGTTTTGTAAAAAAGGGGGATGAATCGGCCGGGGTCGCAAGGCAGTATTGCGGTAGCCTGGGGAAAGTTGAAAACTGCCAAGTTGGAGTTTTTGCAGCTTACGCTTCTCGGCATGGATATTGCTTTCTTGGTGGTCAGCTTTTTATTCCCGAGAAATGGTTTACTCCTGAGTTTGCTGAAAGGCGCACAAAATGTAAGTTTCCAGAAGATCTTCAATTCAAAACTAAACCACAACTGGCAACTGAACTATTGCAGGAGATCACTGAACAGAAGACTGTACCGTTTAGGTACGTAGTTGCAGATACGATTTATGGAAACAGCCCTGATTTCATGAAGGCTGTAGAAAGCATGACAGGCGTCACCTATTTGGTCTCCTTGCCAAGCAATACACTTTGCTGGCTTAAGAAACCAGCCATCTTTGAAAAGCAATACCGTTACAAAGGAGAGCTGAGATCAAAACAAGTTTTGAAAACACCTGAACAGAAGCCGATTTCCTTTGAAACAATCGCCAAGAATATCAACAAGTATTTCTGGTATCACAGGAAGGTGTCTGAAGGAACGAAGGGGCCAATTGAATACGAGTTCACCAGGAAGAGAATCGTTTTATCGAGGGATGGCCTACCTGAAAAAGAGGTGTGGCTTCTGATAAGGAGGACTCTCGGTGACGATCCAGAGTATTCGTTTTTCATCAGCAACGCTGCCTTAAGCAGCAGGCTGAAGTTCTTTGTCTGGATAAGCGGCATTAGATGGGCGATTGAACAGTGTATTGAAGAATGCAAAACCGAGATTGGGATGGATCACTATGAGGTCAGGAAATTTCCGGGATGGGTTCACCACATGATAACGAGCATGTTGGCCCACTTCTTCCTCTGGCATATCAAGTTGAGATTGGGGGAAAAAAGCACCAGCCGTTACTCTGTCGCAGCTTAGGATTCTTATAAAGACGGTTTTACCGTTAAGGAGATTTGACCACGATGCGGTGATTGCCTTGATCCGCTGGATTCAAATCAAGAACCACAAAGCCTATATCTCTCACCGGAAAAGAAGGCTGCGGGAGGCAGCAATGACATAAATATCGTTGTAGGG